>Ga0247608_10008790_pt1 | contig 10133 bp, 6 predicted proteins | sample 176DNAGHGlowgp2_FD_193490 | JGI IMG/M metagenome (GOLD analysis project Ga0247608, IMG submission 193490) | Sheep rumen microbial communities from Palmerston North, Manawatu-Wanganui, New Zealand - 1766 DNA GHGlow gp2 | ecosystem: Host-associated > Mammals > Digestive system > Stomach > Rumen ... | reverse complement strand
AGGCGTTCCATGATCTGTACGGTCAAGGCTATCTCGGGCAGCAGATAGAGCACTTGCTGTTTACGCTCCAGCGCCTGACGTATGAGGTGGATATAGATTTCTGTCTTACCACTGGAGGTCACGCCATGCAGCAGCGTAACATTCTTCTTCAAGAAAGAGAACTGTATCTGGTTATAGGCATCCTGCTGAATGGAGCTGAGAGGCTGGATTCTGTCCAGATGAGGTTCGCCTCCATGATTCAAGCGCCCCACCTCCTGTTCATAGGTCTCCAAGATACCGCGTTTGATAAGGGCAGTGACGGTCTGAAGGCTATGACCCTGATTGAGCAGCTCGTCTTTTGTTAGTGAATTAAGAGTTAAGAGTGAAGAGTTATGATTACATTCAGCGCGAGATTGTTCTTCAGCAGAGTAATCATAACTCTTCACTCTTAACTCTTCACTATCCACTAAACTAATAAAGTCGACAAGTGCCGCCTGTTGCTTGGGTGCGCGCTGCAGCATGTCGATAGCAATGTGAAGCGCCTGTTCACTACGAAACTGAGGTGTGAGGCGGATACAGGTCTCCGTCTTCGGCTTATAACCGTCTTCGGCTTTCAGTCCTGAGGGGAGCGCCGCCTTATAGACCTCGCCTATCGGTGACATGTAATAGTCGGCTATCCATTGCCAAAGACGGAGCTGACTATCCAACAGGATTGGTGCAGAATCTAAAACCTGAAGGATAACCTTAATCTGATATCCTTCAGGTTGTCGTTGGTGTTTCGAAGCGACAATGCCGACGTATGTCTTATTTCTGCCGAAAGGCACAAGTACACGACCTCCTGTCTCTACCCGTTCTTCTGCTGATGATGGTACGGAATAGGTAAAGTAGCCGTCGAGCGGCACTGGCAGGATAACATCGACAAACAAAGTCTACTTAGAAGTAATAAGCTGCGGAGATCTGCCAGGACTTGGGTTTGGTATCGTCATTATGGAAAGCGGCATCAGTCGCAGCTTTCCAAGAGGCATCGGCAGTGGAGCCAATAGCAATGTTATAGGCAAAGCCCACCTCAAAATGCTCTGAGAGATAGACGCCGGCACCAAGGTTGACACTGAAGGTTGACTTCTTCAGCTGGAAGGTGCTCTCAGCAAGTTCCTTGCCTTCCTTATTTAACTTAAAATTTTTGTCGCCCACATTAAAGGAAAACTGAGGACCTGCAGCCACATAAAGTCCGGCAGTACTGCCAAGACCGAGCTTCAGACGAGCATTCACAGGAACAAGGATGCTCTTCTGCTTGATCGATTCTCCGTTAATCTCCGTCGTCTTTTGGTCGTACAAACCGGCAATGTCGATGCCAAGGCCGCCAATAGGCAGCGAAACCTGCAAGGTCGGCCCAATGAACCAGCCCAGCTTGTTCTCTGTGTTAAACACGCTCTCATCGAACTTCATGTTCTGGATATCAAGGCCACCCTTCACACCGAACTTGATACCCTGCGCTTGTACAGACACTGCCATTACTACGACTAGCACAACTAACGTAATAATTCTTTTCATAATAAATCCCATTTTTAATGTTTGACGTTGCAAAGATACAAAAAAAGAGCGAATGAACGCTCTTTTTTACAAAAAACTTTTCTTATTGCAATTAATGCCGCTGTCGTCTGACACTGACTCGGGCAGCGCCATTACTTGGGGATGCGGAACTACCACTGCTCTTTGAACTGCCCACCGACGAGCGTCGTCCACTCTTCTTGGCGGCCTTTGCCTTGGCCTTCTGAGCGGCCTTTACATTGGCGGGATTGGCATTGGCAATGCTGTCGAGAGAATCCTTACGCTCAGGATCGCCGAAGATATTCTTACGGAAAGCTTCCAGTTCTGCCTCAATGCGCTTCTGTTCTGCCGACATCTTTGCGGTATCGTTATCACAGATTTGTGCTAACGTCTTGCCTAGTCGGTTAGTCGTTTTGTAGATTTTTCCACGATACTGATTAGTGGTAAAGAAATCATCCATCGACATGGTGGCAGCATTGTTCAGACTACTGATCATTACCGACTGACGGTTCAGGTAGGGTTCCAAGTCGCTGTATTTCACCCAGAACAGCGGATAGGCCGTCCCCTGACTGTTGGGATCATCGCTGATGATGAAGTCGTCGCTGCGCATCATCACCGGACAGAGGGCCAGCACCTTGATATGGAACGAAGAATTTGCCTGATCGTAGTAAGCGCTCTCCTTCAGATAGAGCTTCTTCACCTCAGCAGAAGGAATGTCACTGTTGTCAACCTTCAGCTTACCATTTGCCTCCTCATAGAAGATATGATAGTTGTCGAGCATGGTCTTCATCTCAATCTGCGACGATTCTTCAAACACATCGCTGCCGTCGGTAGGATATTCGTAGATGGGGACATAGCCGTTTTGCGCCAACTTAAAGATATAGGTAAACAGGTTCAGTTGTTTGCCCTGCGGCTCGACGGGGTAATACAGTCCTGCATTCGCATCGTCTTCAAGATTGATCTCACGGTAGATATCTCGACGCCAGACCACATTCTCCGGCATATCCACTGCCGTGGGGAAGGAAATCTGTGCCCGCCTCGTCATGGCCGACGAGGGTGCGTTCTTCTTTTTCTGCTGCTGTGCAGCCTGCTGTTGCTGCTGAACGCGACGCGCCTTCGGCTGTGCCGAAACTGAATCCGCAGCAATCATTATCATTAATAAGAACAATACTCTTTTCATATCATCTGTAAACTGTAAACCGTAAACTGTAAACTATCATCTATAAACTCTCTCAACAATAAACTACTTCACAATAACCTCCATCGGATTCTGCAAGGTACGAGTCAGGCCGTCAGGTCCCACTACCGTTACACGTGAGATGTAGAAGCGGCGGTTACGCGACAATTTGCGGAAGGTCTCTTTCTGACGGGCCGAGAACGATGCGCCCTCAGAGGCCATCGGTACGGCATTACCCATATTATCGAAGAACACCGTCTCGAAATTCTGAACACGGAAGGCGATATCCAGGATGCCGTCATCGATGGCGGCCGAAAGTGTATTGATGCCTACCAGCAGATTCTTTGCCAAGCCACCGCCCTTATAACGGGTTGGTGTGCCATGCTCATCATTCAGCGCTATGTATGGGGTAGGATCAGGTAACTTACGTACTCGGAACTTGAACTGTCCCATCTGCTGTGGGTGGCCCGTGTTGGTAGAGGTAACAGTAAAGGTCACATCCTGTCCCACCGCCGACGGACGGGCAATATAGCGGCCCGGTCCCGAGGATTGCAGGGAACCACCACTCATCGTGGCAGAGATCTTATTCAGGGGCACACCCGGCACACTGATACTGATGGGGTTGTTATAGCCCGCATAGAGCACATTCATCAGGTCGGCGCTCACCGTGGCACTGGGATCAACCACCGTGTATTGCTGTGAGAAATCACGACGGATCTTATCGCCATTGCCATTCACAGTCTCCATATAGCCATTCAGCGTAAAGTCACCCGTTGCAGTACAGACACGCTCGTAGATGCCATCTTTCAGATTCACCTTCTGTCCACCTATATAGATATCAGGAACCTGAGTGGTGTCGACAGCCGCCATCACGATACGCGCAGAGAACTTATCGCCTCTTACAATCGTCCTTGAACTGGGAATCACAAACGCATCGAGCAGGTTCACACGGATATCCTTCACGTCGATGTTGGACACCAGTGTATGCAATATCTCGCGCTCGGCATAACGTACATCACTCTGCAGTTTAGAGAGCAAAGTGATGGCGGCAGCGGCAGGCATATCCTCAAACATATACTCCTGCCAGTTCTTTCCCAACGACTCGGCCTTACGAGGAACCGACGTAGAGAGATTAGCACTGATAATCTGCTGCTTGCTCATATCGGAAGTCATGCCGATGATGCGCTTACGGAAAGAACCGATGGCATTGAACAGTTCCTTTCCGCGACCTCTTCCCGGCGCCAGCATCACCTGATTCGCCGCCTCAAGATCTTCCTTATTCTTGATATCCTCCAAACTGCCGTCCTTACCGTCTGCCTCCTGAACGATGGCCAGTTTCAGCTCCTCAGCAAAGTTATACAGCGAATCGCTCATACGCTTCACCTCCTGAGCCTTGTTGTACCACTCTCCCACCTTCGTCGGATTGAGCCGCATCTGCAAGTCAAGGTTGTCGTAGACAAGCTGGTTCTCCTTGATGGACCCCGATGTAGTGCGGTTGAGGCTTTCCTCCACGATGGAGAAGCCGTTGAGCACCTCGTTGGAGACATTCAGCGCAAGCATAGCCATCAAGACGACATACATCAGATTGATCATCTTCTGGCGGGGAGATACCGGTCTTTTCTTTATTGCCATAGTTTATTGTCCTCCAGGCACGGCGGCTTTCATATTCACCGTCATAGCCTCAATCATACGGGTATAAATCCTATTGAGCTCTGCTATCTGTTCGGCCATCTTACGGGTCTGATCATTGATCTCGTCGATGGTACTGATCTGCGAGCTGGCACTCTTCAGCTGCAGCTCATAGATCTTACAGATACCTGTCAGCGTGCGGTTCAGATTCTCCATTTCCTCAGAGTTATGCGACAGGCGCTCACTCTGCTCAGAGACCTTCGAGAGCATCTCCGTCAGACGCTTCAACTCATCGACATAGTTGGCTGTGGCCTCTTCGAGTTCGGGGTTCACCTGTGGCAAGACAGCTGCAGTACCACCTGCCATCGTGGTGACTGACGAAGATACGGCAGCAATGGCCTCGCTATCGACTGAAGTCTGAGTAGGAGCGCCAGCCTCACTAGAAGAACTAGAAGGACTAGAGACACTAGAAGAACTAGAACTACTAGAAGGAACGGCTGAGCCGCCACCACCGATGATGATGGTGCCGCCATTGCCGCCCACGACGGTGGCACTGGCTGCTTCGGCATGGACAGGTTCCAGCATTTCCTCAGCAGTCTTCACATGTGTATCCAGCTCCATACCATCGGTCGTCTTATCGAAGGGACGGTCGAAGGCCGAAATAAAGAACACGAACACCTCGGTACCCATTCCTAAGAACAGGAAGAAGTTGGCGCCTGGCAGGTGGGTCAACTTAAAAAGCGTACCTAAGATAACGATCGAGGCACCCCAGCTATAGGCATAATTCAGAAATGTCTGCCCCGGCACACTGTCCATCCACTTCTGCAAGCGATAAACAAGATTGTATTTACTATAGGTTGTCATTCTATTTTTATTTTGTTTACAGTTTACTTTTTAGAAGTCCTTACCTTCTCGCTGGTAGAATTGGCCAAACTGCGCACACAACGGAAACCGATATACGAACGTGGCTGATTCTGATACTCCGAAGAGCGCCAGGCAGAACGGATATACGACTCAGGATCCTTCCACGAGCCACCACGTACGCTCTTCTGCTTCAGGCGATAGGGATCTTCGATAGCGGCATTATACTTCAGCTGCGGGTTGATGTCGTTCATCGCCTCCACACCAGCCTCAGTATAAATGGTGCTTGTCCATTCAGCCACATTTCCAGCCATGTCATAAAGGCCATTGCTATTGGCAGAATAAATACCCACCTTACTGGTAATCAGATTACCATCCTTGGTATAGTTACCATCATCGGGTTTGAAATTGGCATAGAAGCAGCCCTTGCCGCTGGCCACATCTTCATTCTCCCAGGGGAACTCGTTCTGGTCCTTGCCGCGAGCAGCAAACTCCCACTCGGCTTCTGTAGGCAGACGATAACGCTGAACGAACCGTGCGGCAGCACCCAATCCCTTCAAAAGATACTCCGTACGCCAGGCACAAAAAGCATTGGCCTGTTCCCAAGACACACCCACCACAGGATAGTCGTTATACGCGGGATTTGAGAAATAATAGCGCATGTACATCTCATTATCGGAATTGGGGAAATCGTTCACCCAACAGGTTGTATCGGGATAGATGTTCACGATATAGGTATTCAGGAAGTCCCATGGGCCTGTCAACTGACGTTCGAGTGTTTCTCTGACAATCTTTCCTTCATCGTCGATATACGCCGTATCTTTCGATATCCACACCTCTTCATTGGGATCCACCTCGATATCGGTGTTCAAGTTACGCTCCTCAGGATTCAGACGGTTACGGCGCAAAGCAGCTGCCGTATAGTCATAGATTTCGTAGCGGTAGTTCATCTGCGAGGCATCGAGCATTTTCTCGCCCGTCACGGGATTGGTGACGTACAGGCTCTCGATGGCACGCTGCTCATCCTCATTCGGTTTGCGAGGCAACGGCTTCTTCCAATTCAGATGAGGGGTGATGGGTTCACCATTCTTGTCTTCCTCAATCTTATAGGTCTCATCTCCGCCGTAGTTGGGATCTGCCAGACGTTCTCGGAGAATGGAGTCACGTACATAATTTACAAACTGGCGGTATTTGGAGTTCGTGACTTCCGTCTCGTCCATCCAAAAGCCGTCAACAGAAATATCGCGGATCGGTGTCTGTTTTCCCCAGAGACTGTCCTGCTTCTCTATACCCATCTTCAGATGACCCCTTTTCACAAGCGTCATACCATAAGGCGTAGGTTCCGAAAAAGCTCTGCCGCCAGTGCCCGTTACCTCTCCACCCTGTGAAGAAGCCAACTTGCCGCCAAAACAACTCGATAATAAAAGTAAAATGGTAAAAAGGTGAAAAGGTAAAAAACCTTTTACCATCATACCAATTTGCTTTTTGCCATTTACATTTTGTTCCATATACTGTTTCTTTACTTTCTTACTTTTTTACCTTTACAAGTGTCTCACACTCTTATGCAGATTCTTTCCTTTCTTGAAAAGGTTCAGGTCGGTCTGATACCCCACAAACAGCTCATGACTGCCATTGCCCATGCTTATCGCCGTGGTGTAAACCTCATAGCTGTAGCCAAGATGGATGCCATGGAAGTTACCACCGAGCAGCACCGTCACAGAATTCGTCGGGCTATACGACACGCCTGCGTACATCACCCTCTTCTCATGGGTGTATTTCAGTCGTCCCGTCACGTCGGCACGCCACACAACGCCATCCGTGCGTCCCAAAGCAGAGGTGTGTATTGATAGAAACGGATTTCTAAGTCGAATATTGTATCCACCCGTCAAATAAAATGTGGCCGGAACCTCTAATTCGTTGGTTTCACCCAGTTCGATCGTGGGCGAATTGACATGCAAGGCCGAGATACCGACATACCAGTTGCGGCGGTTATAATAGAGTCCGGCTCCAATATCGACGCCCGTTCCTTTGATGTCTGTTTTCGAAATGGCGGGGTCAGTATCATTTTCCGGAAACTCCGCCTTCGATCCGTCGAATCCCTCGCTACGGATATTGGCCTCAACACCCACACTGATTCTGCCACCGAAGAGCTGCCTTTTATAGGCATATTGCACACCAAGATGCTTGTGCGAAAAAAGGCCAATCTCGTCGTTGAGCAACTGAAGACCTACACCATGATAAGTGCCTAGGCCGTAGAAAGGCATGTCACCTGCAGCGTACATCGTTTTAGGGTTATGCTCAAAACCGGCAAACTGCATCGCATAAGCCACGGCCACGTTCAGTTTGTCTTCCTTGCCAACAGAAGCAGGATTAAAAGAAGGTTCCATCGCCCAATAATGGCCGAAGGAAACATCCTGCTGCGCCCTCATCCCGATGGAAGTCAGCAGAAAAATTGTGAAAAAAAGAACTCGTTTCACGCTATAATAACGCAAAACGGCCACTATTTATTGTAAGGGGTGTTTTAAAAGTCCAAGGGAAATTTGCGAATCTCAAAATAATGTCGTACCTTTGCCACCAGAAACAAATCAAGTGAATATGAAACGGAACATTATTATTCTCTTTGCTGCATTCATGGCCTTGACCGCCGCTGCGGTACAGCAAGAATCTGTAGCGGGTTTATACCCTTTAGAGGGCTGCGGACGAATCGTATATAATTTCAATGAAGGGTGGCGTTTCTGGCTTGGCGATGTCAAGGGTGCTGAGTCCACGGCCTTCAACGATGGCAAATGGGAGGTGGTCTGTGCCCCGCATATCGACCGTCTAGAGCCCTCCGAGGCCAGTGGTGGCCGCAACTATCAGGGTGTCTGCTGGTATCGCAAGCACTTCACAGTGCCTGAAGACATGGCAGACAAACAGGTACTTGTTCATTTTGAGTCTATCATGGGCAAGCAATGGGTCTATGTCAATGGCCGGCTTGTCAAGGAGCATTTCGGCGGTTATCTACCCATTACCATCGACCTCTCCGCAGAAGGTGTGAAGGCGGGTGACAAGTGCCTCATCGCCGTCAAGGCCGATAACAGCGACGACAAAAGCTATCCTCCAGGCAAACAGCAGAACCAGCTCGACTTCACCTATCACGGTGGCATATACCGTGACGTGTGGCTCATCGGCAAGTCAGCCATTGCTATCACCGATGCCATCGAGCGCAACCAGGTAGCCGGTGGTGGAGTATTCATCCACTTTGACAATATTTCAGAGAAGAAGGCCGACACCTTCATCAATGTAGAAATAGCCAACACCCATCACCCATCACCCAGCACCCCCAAAATCACCCTCCTTGCCCGTATCAAGGACGCCGACGGGAAAATCATAAAGACCCTCAAGCAATCTAAGACGGTAGCCCCATGTTCAATGTTCAAGCTTCAATGTTCATTGACCTCCCCTCGCCTATGGTCGCCCGAGGATCCCTACCTCTACACCGTTGAGTTTCAGGTGATGGACGGCAAGAAGCGCCTCGATGGCGGTAAGGTCCGCATGGGTATCCGAAAGGCAGAGTTCCGAGGTAAGGAAGGATTTTGGCTCAACGGCAAGCCTTATCACCAGTTGATAGGCGGCAATCGTCATCAGGACTTCGCCTATGTGGGCAATGCCGTTCCCAACTCTCAGCAGTGGCGCGATGTGAAGCGTCTGAAGGATGCCGGCATGACCATCATCCGCGCAGCCCACTATCCCCAGGACCCGTCATTTATGGATGCCTGCGACGAGTTGGGACTCTTTATCATCGTACCCACACCCGGTTGGCAGTTCTGGAACCAGGATCCCAAATGGGGCGAGATGGTGCATCAGAACACCCGCGACATCATCCGTCGCGACCGCAACCACCCCTGTGTGCTGATGTGGGAACCGATTTTGAATGAGACCCGCTATCCCCAAGACTTTGCCCTGAAGGCTCTGCAGGTCACCCGTGAGGAATATCCCTACCCCGGCCGTCCCGTGGCAGCTGCCGATATGAATTCCGCTGGTGTGAAAGACAACTACGATGTGCTCTATGACTGGCCCTATAACATTGCCAACGGCAAATACGACATCGACAAATGCATCTTTACCCGTGAATGGGGTGAGTATGTCGACGACTGGTATGCCCACAATGCTGTCAACCGAGCAGCCCGCGGCTGGGGTGAGCAGGCACAGGTGGCTGCAGCTCTCTCACTCGCTGAGACATACGGTATGATGTACCAAAGTCAGCGCCAGTTTATCGGAGGCTGTCTGTGGCATCCCTTCGACCACCAGCGCGGCTATCATCCTGATGCCTACTTAGGGGGCATCTACGATGCTTTCCGCCAACCGAAATATGCCCTCGACATGTTCAAGGCTCAGATGACTCCGAATCATCAGAGTACTCCGGCCTACTTCATCTCAATCGCCCATGAGATGACACCTTTCTCCCCTTCTGAGGTGACCATCTTCACCAACTGCGACAGTGTCCGCCTGACAGCCCTGAATGGTTGGAAATCAGCGACGCAACCTGTAGTTCACACCCCCAATGGTCAACCCAACGCCCCCGTCATCTTCAAGGATTTCTGGGATTCCTGGAAAGCCCGTGAACTGAGTTACAACAAGAAATCCTGGCAGAGTGTGAAGTTCGTGGCCGAAGGCATCAAAAACGGAGAGGTCGTCTGTACCGCAGAAAAAATGCCTTCCCGTCGTAGCACAAAGATTCGCCTTATTGCCGACGAGATGGGACGCCAACTTGTTGCCGACGGTTCTGACTTCATTGTTGTGGTGGCTGAGATTACCGACGACAACGGCAACGTGCGCCGTCTGGCTCGTGAGCATGTATCATTCACCGTCGAGGGTGAAGGTCGTATCATTGGCGATGCCTCTATAGCCGCTAATCCCCGTCAGGTAGAATGGGGCACAGCACCAGTCCTCATCCGTA
>Ga0247608_10008787_pt1 | contig 10137 bp, 8 predicted proteins | sample 176DNAGHGlowgp2_FD_193490 | JGI IMG/M metagenome (GOLD analysis project Ga0247608, IMG submission 193490) | Sheep rumen microbial communities from Palmerston North, Manawatu-Wanganui, New Zealand - 1766 DNA GHGlow gp2 | ecosystem: Host-associated > Mammals > Digestive system > Stomach > Rumen ... | reverse complement strand
AATTAAATCCACTAATAGTTATAATCATTATTCTAATTCGTGAGCAAAGATATTCACATTATCCATATTCGTTTCGTTTAAATCGCATAGCGCAACCTAATGGTCACGTACTGTTGAGCGTAGGCGAAAAATGTTCAATGGTCATCAATTACACGCTGGTGTATTCGCGATTACATCAAGGTGTATTGGTGTTTGCATCGAGGTGTAATGCGGGTTGCATCTTGGTGTAATAGTCGCTGAAGTCCTTGCAATCCGGGGGCAGATGGTGATGGATGAGCGATGGCAACACCTGCTGCAGTTGCAGGAAAAGACGCTCGCCGGGCTCGTCGCGGTCGGGGAACATGTGAAATTCTGTTGAGAGTTGAGAGTTTAGAGTTGAGAGAAGCTCGATGTCCTGTCGTGTGAGCAGAGTGGCGGAGGGGATGGCGATGGCCTTGTGTCCGGCGGAGAGCATGGCCCAGCAGTCCGAGCAGCCTTCGGTGATGTAGAGTTCGTCGCCCGCTTGCAGGTAGTTCAATATGGGTAGGTTGTATATACCGCATCGGGAGCCTCTTGGAAACCTGAACCGACAGCCCCCCGTATGCCCCCCGGAGGGGGGCTGAGGGTTGTTGGCGGCAGGCTCCAACTCCCCCCTCTGGGGGGTCAAAGGGGGCCGAGACCTTAGGTTGCGGTTCTGCACGCCCACCAGTTTTCCCTCTTTATTATAATAAGGTATCTGTAGCCAAGGGGTGCCATGCTTGTCCTGCCACGAAGTCAAACGGCACCAACTGACAACCCTTGGGTCAAGCCGCCGCTCCTCGAAGAGGAAGCGCCGCGCCGCCTCGCTCAGCCAAGGATGCTCGAAGAACCGCTCATAACGGCTGGCGTCAAAAGGAGACGGTTCGGACTTGAAACCTGAATCCCGGACCTTGGAACTCTCATCCGTCAGGATGACGTTGTGTTCATCCGCCAACCACCTGCACGCCTCGCGGAAATCCTTGCCGAGGAGGCGCATCACGAGGTCGATGGTTCCGATAGATTGCGTCATACACACAAAACATCGGCAAGTGTTTTTGCTGACCCGATACGACATACTCGGGTGCCTGTCCTCGTGAAACGGGCAGAGGCTTTTGTGTCTCTCAACCCGTAGCCCGAGTCGCTCGGCGACCCCCTCAATGGGCAGGTCGCGGAGCCTTTGAATATCTATTCTTTCCATAATTATATCGGACTCTCCCCCCTGCCCCTCCCTGGAGGGAGGGGAGTAATTACTCCCGCAGGTAGGGGGTATTAAGCTCTTTTTTATTCTGCCTTAAGAATTCCCTTTCAGGTATTCCTCCGTCTTGCTGTACAGGCCGGTTTGGTTCGAGAAGGTGATGAAGCCGCGGTTCTTCCACACGTTGAGCTGATGGCGGGTGCCCTCCTTGCTTTTGCCCAGATTCACGCGCAGGGCCTCCAACTGCTGCTCGTTGAACGATGTCGCGAGGCTGTCGAGCATGTTCTTGGGGCCGCTCTTCTGCGCGTCCTCCATCGGGACATCACCACCTTTGAACATGTCGCCGAACACACGCACCTTCGACCACAGGTCGTAGTAGCAGAACCATGTCATGAATTCTCCGATGCTGCGCGTCCACGTCTGGTCGTTGAGGATCCACAGCGTGGCGGCCTTCTTCCATGCGGCAAAGATGCTGCGGTGGGAGAGCTCGAAGAGCGTGTCGTCGTCGGCGAGGTCAGCCAGACGCGCCATCTCCTCGGCCAGCTGGTCGGCCATCTTGTTCAGAGGCTTCACCACGAAGCGGCCCTTGCAACGGTCCAGCCGCAGGATGTACTCGTCGAGCCGTGCCAGGAACACCTCGTCGTACACGCCCTGACGCGGAATCTTGCCCTTGCGCTCGCCGCGGGCCTTGTAGGCAAAGGGTATGCGGCCAAAGAAGCCGTTCGTCAAGTCCTTCTTGTAGAACGCACGCGCGGCATCGGGTGTTGAGCTGAACGTCATGTTGACGCGGAGGATGGGATTGCCCGTGACGCCGTCGGCCGTGGCACGCAGGGCGCCTGCACGTTGGCGGTCGTAGATGTTGCGGATGGTCTGGCTCACCTGACGGTGGCCGCCGCACATGCGGTCGGCCATCTCCACCTCTGGCAGGTTCAGGTACATCGTGCGTCCGCCCATCTTCTCCAGCGCCATGGCATTCTGAATGAAAGCGGGGTTGGTCAGGTCGGCAGGCGGGAACCAGAAGCTGACGTCGGGGCGCTCGGGCTTCTCCTTGTTGGCACCCTTGGTCTTCATCTGGCGCTGCCAATCCACGAGTTTCTTGTATTCAGTCTCATCATGGTCTCGGAACGGTCTCATGATGGCCTCCACAAGATGTGTCAACTGCGCCTTTCCGATACCCGAAGGACCTATTAGGTGCCCCATCTGGCCGCAAAGTTCGTAGTATTTATTGTCTGAATACATGAACTCCACGTCCGTCAAGTGAGCCGCCAACGCAGGAATAGCCATCGGAACCAGCGGCTGACGCATGTCATTTGAGGCCTGTGAGAGGAGTAATTTGCAGAATTCTGTGCCCTTTGAGGGCTTAGGCATCGCCGGAGCGGTGCTGCTGAAGATGTCGTAATTCATTGCTTATTAGAGATTTAAATGATTCGGTTGATGACGTTTTAACATTTGTTTAGTCTCAAATCTCAAATCTCAGTTGCTTTTCAAAGTACCCCACATTCGTGCTCCCTTATACCTATATATCTAATTATCAATTATTTATAAAGTTATTAAGAGCCACTATAGATGTGAATTGTGACCTTGTTTACGAACTGAGACTGAGATTTGAGACTGGCCCCCGGCTTACTTACTTTTCTTTTACGAGGCCAGACACCGCCATCAGCTCCTCAGCTGCCTTGCGGCAGAAGTCCTTGAAAGTGAAACACTCGGTGTAATGCGGGCGGCTGAACGTGGGGTACAGCGTGCCGTCGGCCGTGCGATGGACGTTGATGTGCATGCCCTTGTAGATGATAGGGTTGCGGTGCACAGCAGCCTGCTTCTTGAGGGCGTCCTCAATGGCTTCGAAGTGGTCTTCGCCGTCGCGGGTAAGTAAACAATTAATGTACTCGCCCACGTGCATGCGCCCGGGCTTGCGGCTTAGAATCTTCAAGTCCACGCACAAGTGAGTGTCGGGGAAGAACTCGCGGAAGAGGCGGTCGGGTTCAGTTTCCTCTTCTTCTGCCAATGCATCCTTAAACATGCGGCAAGCATTAGCTAAACGTGGATTGCTACGGAGCATCTCGTCGAGGATAGCTCCAACAGACTTCGGCTCGTGTGAACCGGTAGGACTTTTTCTAAAATTTCTTGTTGCCATAATTAAACTGTTTTGGCGTTAAGAACGTTGGCTTATGCCGTCGTGACAAAGAAGCGCGTTCACAACCCGCCGAAACAGCTATTTTTCTTATGGAGAGCTTTATGGAAACATTTGTGGAAACATAAAAAGCCCATCATTTTCAGATGAGCAAAACAAAACGCAACCCTCTATATTTCAAGAGAATTGCGTTAATTGAAAAAAGTGAAAAATATTTCTCGGAATCCCTTAGGGAATCCATCAGCCACACTAATGTGGTCGTCGATAATTCAAATCCTGACGGTCATAATTGTCATATTTGGATTCCATTTCCTCTTCGAGTAAGCGCTGGATGTCTTCCGATGATGGACGTGTTTGCATCATCTTCAGAATCTGTTTGATAATTTCATTGGCTTTCGCTGATGTAGTTTTTACATTGCTGACATTTGTGAGGAAATGTCCTTCGGTATCCACAAAATGCGATTCCAAAATGGGGCCAACTTTCTGGGCTTTGCTGCTTGTGGTTATCAGTTTCGTGTCATACATGTTTTTGAATAAGACGTAGAGTGCTGAAACGCCAAGTACGGTCGGTTCGTTATCCCCCAGTTTGTCCTGTCCCGTCCAGATGATTTCGCAATTGTTGGCCTGCCCATTGAACAGACGTAGGAATTCAGTCATACTTGTTTGGGTGCTAATCCAGCCCCTTGCCGTAAGCATCCTGTATAAAGCTTTAATGTGGTCATCGGTAACTCCAGACCCTTTCGAAAAAACAGAGTATTCCACACCATGCTGCAACTCTGGTTTCTGAATGGTTGTAGACGAGGAGTTGTCTTTTCCTTTCTTAGAGACTGTCTTCTTTGATGATGGCGTTGCATCGGGCATTATAAAAGTACAGTCTTTTACAGACCCGTTTATCACAATACAATCATTGTTGTTCTGTTCCTGTATGCTTGCGGCCTTTTTTTCTTTTTCCTTTTGTTTCTCTTTTTCTAATACTGAAGCAAGATGTTCGTACCACGGTACATTTTTGCGAAGATATTTGTCTCGGCTTATGTTATCATAGCCAGGACGTAGCATAGTTCCATTAACTATGTTAGCGAGGATAAATGCCTCGTACGTCTCGTTATATTCCTTAAAACTATGAGTGTATCCGCAGAAGTACATGCCATTATCGTTATAAACAGAAAGTGCAATCAAGAATTTATTTACAGCATCCTTTTGCACATCTGAAATAGTCAGAATGGCATTGACCATACCTAAAATGTGATATGACTCAATGAGGTCAGTTACATTCGGAACAAGGTTATCAATAGAAACAGGATTCCCGTATTGATCAATCGAATTACCAAACATCCGTTTGATACCTACTTTAGCGGCCTCTGCTGCTAACATGACAACCTTTGTCGCTGGAACACTTGAGGACAATACAACGTTACACAGCCTATAAGCCTCATTGAACATTTCTCCGTATTGCTGAGTGTAATCTCTTATAGGTTGGGAATGTGAATCATAAGTTGTATTTAGGAACGCACCTAATTCTTTTTCATGAAACACGAGAAGATTATTGTACAACAAGATATTGACATGGTAATTCCAATGCTCTTCAGACAAGTAGTAATCAAGATCAGGATTGTCTATCCAGTCCTTCAGATGCTCAAAGTCGGAAACTTCATTCTGAGCTAGTTCTTCTGCTTTGACCTCCTTTATTGGTTTTATTTTGGCCAACAAATTCTCAGCTTCAGGCCAATCATAGATGCAACAATCGCCACGTTGGTCATCCATAAATCTATCCGCATAGTAAAGGAAACCTGTATGTCTGTTCATAATAACACCTGTTTCCTTTTCAAGTTCTTTCATGTCGACGCCACGCACCAGCAATTGGGCAGCCCATAATTTTCCAAGACCCTGTAGTATTGAGAGGAAATGGGAGAAATAGCGCCCCATGCCTGTCAACTTTTTTATCCCCGTTGCGCCCGGAGAATTTTCATACATGATGTTTTGCAACCAGAGTCTTTCTTCAGGTGTAATAAGGGGGACGAGTTTCCCATCTTTACCTTCCTTCATAGGATATGATTCATTGTTAACCCATCGTGTAAATTGATTAACTTTCATCATATTGTCTTCGGCTATCTTACAACATATTTCTCGGCACTTTTCTTTAGTCTGATTTTTGGTACATTTATCAATAATCTCTATAATGGCTTGGCGCAACTTAATATAACCTCCGTTATAGTAGAAGGTACCAATAAACATCCTGATGTCAAACTCAGTTTGAAGGTCGTTTACTTCCTCTAACTCGGGCAATATGGGTGCTAAACCATTCAATTGACGTAATTGCGACAGAATGCTACGTTTATCTGTTAGGTCAACTGTTTTGCCTCGATATTCTTGAAGCACACGTTCTAAGCAGTCTATAGCCAGTCCAAAGGGACCATATTTTTCAATAACTTCATTGTAAAAATCAAGTGGAGAAATACCATCTGGGTATTTGCGGCGACGACTCTCTTTGTATGCATCAACCATATAGATATCAGCTTCTTCGAGGAACTGTTCATAAAGTTCCGAGTCTATCGCATTTAGTTCTGACTTCAATGCAACTATGAATTTCAACTCAGATCCTTTCGACTGATGAAACCAATCGAGAGATTTGTTTTTTAGCTTGTCTATAGGCAGCGAGCGAACCGCTCTATTTTGTTTGTTTGCCAGAAGATAGTCCTTTACTATCTGATTCTCATAGCCATCGAACAAGTCAACATCAAAATCTCTATCAGGGTGTTCTGCCCAGAATTTCATAATGCCACCATCCTGCTTCAATAGAAGTTGCCGGAGCTCATCATGTTGTGCGATATATTCAGGTAATGTCTGTTTCATGCCTGCAAAATTACACAAAAATCGCCAAATTCTATGTGTTTTAGCCTTTTCTTCCTCATTTTTCACCATCTTTTTTATAATATGGAGCCTATTTCCAAATAAAATTACCTATCTTTGCCGCCATCAAACCTGCTAAAGCCCCGTTTCAGCGGAGACGATGACGGGTGGCGGGAATGACAGACGAGAAACTACGTCGCAGACTTTTTTCGATGACTAAGAACTGAACTGTCCGACCAACATTTCAAAACAAAGAGTCAACGAGAAAGGGATGCACGCCTGTTATGGGCGTGCCCTTTTCCATGTATCTCTTTGTAACGGGCATCTTTGGTCGGACACCCGAGTTCTTAGGTACAACGGATGGGGTGCGCTTTTTCTTTTGGTGTTAAATGTCCGACCAACATGAACCCAAACAACGAACTACAAATCAAGTCACGCCAGCGCGTGGCTGATCATGGCGAGGTGTTCACCGCCGACCGCGAGGTGAACGCCATGCTGGATCTGGTGAAGGCAGAGACGGAGCGCATAGACTCGCGCTTCCTGGAGCCTGCCTGTGGCAACGGCAATTTCCTTGTCCGCATTCTGGAGAGGAAGTTGGCTGTGGTTACACGACTCTATGCCGCCAGCTCCGCACAATGGGAACTGAATGCGCTCATCGCACTCAGCTCCATCTATGGTATTGACATTTTGGAGGACAATGTCCGCGAATGCCGCGAGCGCCTGTTGGGTGTTTTCATGCAGGCGCGGACAGAGGCGTTCCCGCAGACAAACGTGAGCGAGCCGTGGGTGGCCGTGGCTCGCTATCTGCTCGAGCGCAACATCATCTGGGGCGATGCCCTGACACTCTGCACGCCCGACGAACACCAAGACCCGATTGTGTTCAGCGAATGGTCTTGGGTGGGACAGCAGGTGAAGCGTCGCGACTTCACCCTCGACATGCTGCTGAAGAACCAGCCGATGGACGAGCCCAACCTGTTCAGCGACTTGGGCGATGAAGCGTTCATCCCAACGCCCATCCGAGAGTTCCCCTTGATGTCTTACCTCAACATTCCCCAGCCATGACTTCCTCATTACTTGTCACTCAGTACAATCCCGATGTGCTGTCGTGCCTCGCCAATCTGAGCAACGACGAGGTGTTCACGCCTCCTGCCTTGGTCAACCGTATGCTGGACATGCTGCCGCAGGAGCTGTTCCGCTCACCACGGACGCGCTTTCTCGACCCCGTCTCGAAGACGGGCGTCTTCCTCCGCGAGATAGCCAAGCGCCTGATTGTCGGCCTTGAAGAGGCTATCCCCGACCACCAGGAGCGCATCAACCACATCTACACGCAGCAACTCTACGGTATCGCTATTACAGAACTGACCGCCATGCTCTCGCGTCGCAGCGTCTATTGCAGCAAACGTGCAGATTCGGAGTACAGCGTCTGCAATGCCTTCACCACCGAAGAGGGCAACATCCGTTATCGCCGCATCCGCCATACATGGGCCAACGGCAAGTGTACATACTGCGGAGCCGCCCGCAGCGTCTATGACCGCAGCAGCGATCTGGAAACACACGCCTATGAGTTCATTCACACCAACAAACCTAACACCTTATTTAATAATATGAAATTCGATGTCATCATTGGAAATCCACCATATCAGCTGAATGATGGAGGAGGAAATGGTGCAAGTGCAATGCCCATTTATCAATACTTTATTGAAACAGCTTTATCTTTAAACCCACGTTATGTTACAATGATTATTCCAGCACGTTGGTATGCCGGGGGGAAAGGATTAGATGATTTCCGAAATAAAATGTTAAAAGATGACAGAATAAGAATAATTCATGATTACCCGAATGCAAGTGAATGTTTTACTAATGTTCAAATCAAGGGTGGAGTTATGTTCTTTTTATGGAATCGTGATAGTCGCGGATTATGTTCGGTTTACACTCATTCTGGGAATTCTATTGATGGGCCGTCTATTCGTCCATTATTGGAAGAAGATAGTGAAACATTTATAAGATACAATATAGCAGTAAGAGTTCTTAGAAAGGTTAGAACTTATAAAGAAGAATCTTTTATGAAATACGTTAGTGCTCGTATGCCATTTGGAATTCCTAACACCTATAAAGGAAATAAGAATAAAGTATATAACGATGATTTAAGAATATATGTGAGTGGCAATGATGCTGAAACAAAAGGCACCTTGGCTTTTATTCCGCAAAAGGATATAACAAAAGGAAAAGAAATGATAAAGTGGCATAAAGTGTTTATTTCTAAGGCTGGAAGTGGTAGCGATTCTTTTCCCCATCCCATTTTGACCAAACCGTTTTATGGTGCTCCTAATACGGTTTGCAATGAAAGCTACTTAGTCATCGGGCCATTCGAGAACGAGAAAATATGTGATAATGTTATGAGTTATATTCGCACAAGGTTTTTCCGATTCTTGGTGTTGCAAAAGAAAAATTCTCAAAATGCTGCGAAGGGTGTTTACCAATTCGTCCCCCTCCAAGACTTCTCACGTCCTTGGACAGATGCAGACCTCTACGCCAAATACAACCTTTCCGAGGACGAGATTGCTTTCATTGAGAGCATGATTCGCCCGATGGAATAACTATAAAAACAAAGATAAACAACCCGCGCTCTTTGACAGACTGAGAAAAATAGTGATTTCTTTTGGTGGTTCAGTGAACAATGTTTACCTTTGCACCATCGAAAGAAAAGAATAGGCATGAAAGCAACTGATCCCAACGACCCATTTTACACGTCAGAGGTGGTGGAATACATGCGAGCAAAGAATCTGGAGAACATCTCCTACGAAGAACACTTGGAGGTGCTTCAGGCTATCATTGATGTGTATGCCCCGAAGCCTGAAATCCATTACGATTGGACTGACTCGACCGTCCTGCATGAAGCCGAAGCCGTCTATTTCACGCGCAAGGAACTCAAAGCCAAGCGACAAGAGGCTGCTAAATGGGTGGCAGAAGATGACAATGTGTGTACGCTGAATCAGGTCTTTGCCATCCTGTCATATAGGGACATGGGCTTCAAGGAGGAGTACTTGGAACACGAGACGCTGGCCAAGCGGAATTGCCCTACTCATGTGGAGAAACTGCGGCAAGACTTCTTTGTCACAGGCTATTACCCTGGCCGTGACCAAGGCCCCCAGACCGATGAGGAGTGGGAGGAACTGCTCGCAGAGGCTGATAACGAGGAGGAATGGGTGACGGATGAGGAAGTTCGTAGAATGTGGCAAGAATGGCTGGAATGCGTGTAAACTGGACTAAACGTGCTATGAACCAACGCATCCATCAAGCAAGATGGTTTGTGGACAACTGTGGAATAGAGTTCGCACAAACTTTTAACAGCAACATTGACAAGTCTGTAAGCCAGATTGCTCTGATGCCCAACATCGGTCAGAAAGAAAAGTCAACACGTGACGGAAAGTCTGTCCGTTCTGTTCTGGCTCATCCAAAATGTCGTATCATATATAGGTACGATGATAAAACCATCACCATTATCAGACTTCGGTTCATGATGATGCGTGAATAGCCCTTTTTCTCAGTCCGTCATTCCGAGCGCCATAACTTCAAGAAGATATGGCTAACCAAAATGACGCTTTCTTCCCAGCCCGCCCCAAGGGCTATCCACAGATTTACGCTTACTCAGACCCGCGCTTTGCAGGACAGCTAAAGGTGGGCTACACCACCATCGGCGTGCAAGAGCGTGTGCGCCAGCAGTACCCCGTCATCCTCCCGGGCGAACAGCCTTATCGGATTGTCGTGGAGGAGAGTGCGATGCGCGCAGACGGCAGCAGTTTCATGGATCATGAAGTGCACGACTATCTGAAGCGGCACGGCGTGGAGTGTACGGGTGGTGAGTGGTATCGCTGCACACGAAACGATGTGCTGGCCGCTATCAACGCTGTCCGCGAACGTCGCGAAATGGAACTGACGCGAAGCGAGAACTTTGGGATGCGACCTG
>Ga0247608_10008784_pt1 | contig 10139 bp, 6 predicted proteins | sample 176DNAGHGlowgp2_FD_193490 | JGI IMG/M metagenome (GOLD analysis project Ga0247608, IMG submission 193490) | Sheep rumen microbial communities from Palmerston North, Manawatu-Wanganui, New Zealand - 1766 DNA GHGlow gp2 | ecosystem: Host-associated > Mammals > Digestive system > Stomach > Rumen ... | reverse complement strand
GGTATTAGATCCGGCCGCCTCCTCCAGCTCGCGTGACATACCACTGTACTCGAAGGTAGCGGTGGCGGGCATCTCCTCCTTGAACACCTCAGCGATGACCCTGTGAACGTCACCCTCGGTGAAGCCGCTACCGGGCGTCACAAAACAAGTAATGCTCTGCATCAGGTTGAAGTGCTCGATGTTGGCCGGACCGACAATCTCCTTCAGCGAAACGAACTCAGACATGGGAGCCATCTTGCCGTCCTTCACCTGCATGAAGATATTATTGAGCGAAGACGGGTCAAGACGATACTCGGGCGAGGCAGAAGCCATGATACGATACACCTTACCAAACTGATTGAAGTTGCCGATATAGGCACCGCCACAGTAAGCGCCAAGCGTGTTCAGTACGTCTTGAGGTGTCACGCCGGCACGGTCGCACTGGGCAGCATCCACATCCACCTGAAACTTCGGGAATCGTTCTGAATAAGTAGACATAGCAGAAGCTATTTCCGGTCGTTCAGACAGCTTGGCCAAGAAACGCTCGGTATGCTTCGCAAACTCCGAGAGGTTACCATCGGTGGGGTCCTCAACAATTAGGTTGATATCATTACTCGTACCGTAGCCGGGAATCTGAGGCATCTGGAAAGGTATCACCCTCAAATTTTTAATGTCCATACAGTCATAATAGAAACGACCAAGAACGAGGTCGATGAGGTGGTTCATGCCTGGACGTTCGTCCCAGTTCTTCAGGCGTACCACCATCGTGGCGTAGTTAGAGCCTGCACCTGACAACATACCATAGCCACAGGTAATCGAGAAACTCTCCAGTTCGGGAATCTTCTTCACCTTTTCCTCTACCTTCTTCACCATCTCGCGCGTCTGCTTCAGGGTGGTACCCTCAGGAGCCTGAACCTCAGCCAGGAAAACGCCCTGGTCCTCCTGAGGAACAAGACCAGAAGGCAGACTCTTCATGAAGAACACCAACAGCACGGCAGCCAGCGCCAGCAAGCTCCATGCAAGCAGGGGACGTTTGATGAATTTCTGCACGCTCTTACTATACTTATTATAAATAGCACTATAGCTGGCCTCGTAGGCTTTCTTTGTATAATAGGTGAGTCCCTTGCCTTCCTTCTTGCCTTCGGTGACGCGCATCATGATGGCACAGAGGGCGGGACACAGCGTCAGGGCCGAAATACAAGACAGGCCGACGGACGAGGCTATCGTCACACCAAACTGAGTGAAGAACGTGCCCGATGTACCCGGCATGAACATCACAGGCACGAACACAGCCATGAATACCAACGTACACGAGACGACGGCCACCGACACCTCGTTCATGGCCTGGCGGGTGGCTTCGCGGGCATCGCTGATGCCGCCCTCCATCTTCGCCATAACGGCCTCCACTACCACAATGGCATCGTCGACTACCGTACCGATGGCCAGCACGAGTGCGAACAGCGTCAGGATGTTGAGCGAGAAACCTGCCAGCGAGACGACAGCGAAGGTACCCAGTAGTGACACGATAATCGAGATAGAGGGAATGATGGTGGCCTTGAAGTTCTGCAGGAATATAAACACCACGAGCACCACGAGTATGATGGCAATGACGAGCGTTTCTACCACATTATGGATGGCGGCGAAGAGGAAGTCATCGCTGGTCATCATGGTGACGAACTCCAGACCAGCAGGCATTGTCTGCTTGACATCCTCAAACATCTTATTGATGGCAGCATTCACCTGAGTGGCATTTGCACCCGGTGCGGCGAATACCATGAAGAGGGCACCCGGACGGTCCTGGATGTTCGACGTGAAGTTATAGCTCATGGCACCAATCTGTACCTCTGCCACATCACTTAACTGAAGCATGCCGCCGCCACTGGTGCGCAGCACAATGTCGTTGAACTCTTCCACGGTCTTCAGCGTACCCTTATACTGCATGTTGTACTGGTAGGAGTTACCCGACTTCTCACCCAGCGTACCCACAGCAGCCACGAAGCTCTGTCCACCTATGGCGGCAAAGATGTCGTTAGGCGTCAGCCCATACTGCGACATCACATCGGGCTTCAACCAGATGCGCAGTGCATACGTATTACCCAGGCTCAACACATTACCCACACCGGTGATACGCATCAGACGCGGCTTAATGTTAATGTCAACATAGTTAGACACGAAGTCCTCGTCGTACTTGCCGTCAGCACTCTTCACGGCGAAGATACGCAGGATGTTGTTCTGGCGTTTCTCCACCTTCACACCGACCTTGGTGACTTCGGCTGGCAGCAGGGCCAGTGCACCGCTCACACGGTTCTGAACGTTCACGGCAGCCATGTCTGCATCTACTCCCTGCTTGAAATACACATTAATTTCCACATCACCATTCGAGGATGCCTTTGAGGTGATGTAAGTCATGTCGGTCACACCGTTCACAGCCTCTTCCAGCGGTTGAATGACCGCCTTCATCACCGTGTTCTCGTCAGCACCCGTATAGCTGGTGGTGATTGACACCGTAGGCGGCGCAATGTCAGGGTACTGTTCCACTGGCAGCGTACTCATTGATATGTAGCCAACCAGTGCTATCACAATCGAGATGGCACAAGCCATCACGTATTTATTAATAAATATATTATTCTTCATAACGCGGAAGCAAATTATTCACTATTCACTATTCACTTTTCACTTCCTCCGCAGGAAACAGCACCTTCTGTCCCTCCGTCACATTGTTGGCACCGGTAGCAACAATCACGTCGCCTTCGTTCAAGCCGCTGGTAATGATGAAGTCCTTGCCGTTGCCGGTATCTTCGGTCTTTACCTCAACGGCAGTAGCCGTACTGTCAGCCTTTACCTTATACACCTGTGACCTGTCTTGCAGGCGAACCACGGCGTACTGCGGAATGACAATCAACCCTTTTTCAGAGAAAGGCATGACAACAGTACCCTGAATGCCGGAGTACAGATGACCGTCGGGATTGGGGAAGGACACCTTGGCAGTAAGCGAACCCGTAGCATCGTTCACCACACCCGTCAGGCTGACAACACGGCCCTTATGAGGATACTCTGTACCGTTCTTCATCACAAAGGTGGCCTCTGGCAGATTGTTGATGTACTTATTCACATCGGCAGCCTTCATGCCGCTCTGAACCAGCGCTTCAACAATGGCCTCATTCACAGAAAATTCGGCAAACATCGTCGTATTTCCGCTAAGGATGGTAAGCTCGCTGGCAGGAGACATCTGATCACCGACACGAACAGGGATACTACCGATAGCACCCGACACAGGAGCCGTGATGGTGCAGAAACCAAGGTCCACTTTGCAACGATTGACAGCTGCGCGGGCCTGAGCAACTGCAGCCTGAGCCTGCTTATAGGCGTTCTCAGAATTGTTCAGCATATAGCTGCTGACGATTTTCTTGTCAAACAGGTTCTTGTTTGACTCGAACTCCAGCTTGGCCGAGTTCTCCTGAGCCAGGGCGGCCTGCAGATTGGCCTGAGCAGCTTCTAACTCCAAGCGAGCGTTACGTGAGTCGATGACAAAGAGTGTGGTACCCTTGCTGACCCGCTGACCTTCTGTTACGCATATCTTCATCAGCTGTCCGCTGATCTGCGGTGCAATTGTCACGTCGTTGCTACCCTTCATTCTGGCACTGAACTTATAAGGCAGTTCAATGTCTGTCTTCTTCACTGTCAGCGTCTCGAACGATGACTGGGTCTCCTTGGGCATGTCTAAACTACACGACACTAACCCGGCAATAGCACCGAGCATCAAGGTCACTTTTAATGTTTTCTTTCTCATATCGTTATTTAATTTTTAAATTGAATTACTCGTGTCGTTTTCATCATGAGCACTCATGTTCTTGATAAACAGGTTGACAAGATGCTTCGTGATGAAGGTATGCCTGACGGCATGACGCACCTTTTCGGCGAATGTGTTCGTGTCACCGGATGAGACCGCATTCGCTGCTTCTGCCACCAGCTGCTCACGTTGATCTATCTTAGCGCGGAAACTCGCAGAAACGTGATTATAAAGGAATGTATAGCAAGGAATGGTTGCCTTCATAATATAAGGAGTGAGGAAGGTGGTTACCACACTGGATGCCACGATGATTGGATAGATGATAGGATTGAGAACGTCCAAGCTGGTACCCAGTGAGGCAATGATGAACGAGAACTCACCTATCTGTACAAACGAAAAGCTGGTCAGCATGGAGTCACGCATCGTCTGACCACCCCACCAGCAGCCCAAGGTGCCAAAGACAATCATTCCGATGATAATCACCAGACAGACCCACGCGATACTATCCCAGTATTCTACCAATGAGGAAGGATTGATGAGCATGCCCACGGAGATGAAGAAGATGGCAGCGAAGACATTCTTCAGTGGCGTCATCAGCTTCTCAATACGATGCGACTCCACCGTCTCGGCAAGGATAGAACCCATGACGAAAGCGCCGAGTGCGCTACTGAACCCGGCCTCCTCCGCCGTCAGCACCATACCCAAGCACAGACCCAGGGCGAGGATGACAAGTGTCTCGTCATTCAAATGTTTTTTTAATATGCGTATCAGCGTCGGGATAATCAGTATTCCGCAGACAAACCATGCAACGAGTGTAATTGCCAGATTGACAACCTTGCCAGCCAGTTCTGCACCTTCGAACTGATGACGGATGGCTATGCTGGAGAGCAGCACCATCAGTACCACCGCTACCACATCCTCCACGATAAGGATACTGGTCGCTCCCTTAACAAAACGCTCCTTGCTCATGCCTGCCTCATCTATTGCTTTCATCACAATAGTGGTGCTCGACATGCAAAGCATGCCCGCCAGGAAAAGAGAGTTGACCATGTCCAGTTCTGCATTCTGTCCCACCCAATAGCCCAGGGCCATCATGCCCACGATGATGGTCAATGCGCCTATTGCCGCCACTTTGCCACTACTGATGAGATTCTTCAGGCGAAACTCCAGACCAATGCAGAACAAAACGAACAGCACGCCGATGTCGCCCCACTCCTTTACGTTGTCAGCATTCACTAAGGTCTCGCCAAACAGATGCGGACCAACCAAGACACCTGCAACGATATAGCCTAACACTACCGGTTGCTTCAATAACTTGAACACGATACTGACCACTGCTGCCGTGATCATCAAAATATATAAATCCTGTACCATACAAAAACTATTTATTTAAGAATATTAGTGGTTCAAGTTGTGACATGTCTTTTTGGCGTTTTTAAGCATCATTAAACTTTGCAAAGATAACTAAATCCGAGAAGAAAACACCAATTTACAATTCATTAGTTTTAGATTTTGCATATTTTGAAATACTTTTTGCATATTTTACAAGTCAGACAGCTATTCTAAAGGTGTCAGGGGATATACGATGTTAACGATGAGGATATTGGCACAAAGGATAATGATATTCATCAACAGTCCAATGCGCATGAAGTCACTGAAACGGTAGCCACCAGGACCATAGACCAACATGTGTGTGGGTGATCCGATAGGTGTAGCGAAACTGCTGCTAACACTAATCATCAGAGCAATGAGAAACGGATAAGGTTCGTAGCCCAACTGTTCGGCGGCATGATACATGATGGGGAAGAACATAGCTCCCGCAGCTGTATTCGAGATAAACTCTGTGATAAAAGTAGCTACCAGACATATGGCTGTCATCACGACAATAGGGTTGGAACCGCAAATGTCAAGAATGCCCATAGCCATTCGTTCGGCAATGCCAGTCTTCTGAATTGCCAAGCCTAACACGACACTGCCGGCAAACACCATGAGTATATCCCAGTTGATTGATTTCATGGCCTGGTCAGGCGTGCAGCAACGGAACAACAGCATGGCCGCTGCAGCAATGAAGGCACACTGCAACAGCGGCAGGATGCCAAGAGCCGACAGTGCCACCATTGCAACCATAATGCATGAGGAGATAAGGGTGCCGTGTCCCACGTTAACAACCTCATCACCAAGAATCAGCCCGTGGGTTTTTGACAATTCCATGATAACCTTGGGCTGTCCAGCAAAGACCAGATGGTCGCCACCCATAATGAACTCGTCTTTTCTAATAGGCACTGTAACATTGTCAAAGTGGTACATTTTAACAAGCCGGCCACCATTCACATCGAGCAGTCCTGCATAATCCAGTGTCTCGCCTATGTACTTGTTGTTCGACGGCACCAGCATCTCCACCGTATAGTCAGTAGTGTCATCGGAGTCTGATTCCGGAGCTTTACGATCGGGCAGAAACCGACGCATGGCAATAATAGAAAGTATGCCTACGAAAAGGCAGAACAAGCCAGGAATAGTCGTTGCCAGCACATTCATCGTTGTGCCGGTTTGATCGGCATAGAGACCTGAAATAATCAGGTTCGGAGGCGTGCCAATTAACGTACATACACCACCCATGCCTGAGGCATAACTTAGGGGTATCAACAGCTTAGAAGGAGAGATGCCTAACTTCTTCGACCATATCTTGACAATGTTCACGAAGAGTGCCACCACTGTTGTATTACTAAGAAACGAACTTAGCACGGCAACGGGCAACATCAGTCTTACTATTGCTTTGGAGTATGTTTTTGGTTGCCCTAGCAGATTCTTTACTATCCATTGCAAGACTCCTGTATAGGTCAGTCCTGCCACCACGACAAACAGTACGCCGATTACTACCACAGAACCCGAACTGAAACCCGAGAAGGCCTCTTTGGCATTGAGCACGCCCGTTACAAACAAGATGCCGGTGGCCGCAAGAAACACCAGGTCGGCACGCAGTTTCGTCGTTAACAGCACGATGAACATCGTTAGTACGGTTACAATCGTAATCCACGCATGAAGATTAAATCCCCAAAAAACTATTGATTCCATTTTATAAGTACTTGTGTTTTAGCTATGTATTACATTTTGATGCATTTTTACAGCCTGATTCCAATAGAGGTGTTGACGAACCAGTCGTTCAGATAGCCTTTAGTGTCGTTGTGGCTATAGCGAATGTTGTTGAATTGGCCGTAGGCATTAAAGAAATAGCGCCCGACGTTGTAGGTCAGCGACACGCGGCCGTCGAAGCCGATGCTTACCCCGCTGTTAAAGGTCTCGTCGGCCATGTGACTTATACGAGCATTGGCATAATACCACTTGTCCCACTCCTCATACGATATCTTGTCGTTCCAGAACATGTCGTCTTCCATCATGTCCGGGATGTTGGTCTCATAGCCGTAGGCTTTAAGCTTGTTGACAAAGGTCAGCATAGGCATGACCATGACGTTGACAAGCAGCCCGCGCGCGGGTACCCAGTTGTAAGCATAGCCTACGCCGACACTGCCTTGCCACAGTTTTACTTGTCCAAGTCCGTGCATGAGGTATACCAAGTCGGCATTAGAGTCCTTGGCATAGTCGATATGGGTATAGTTGAACATCGCCCCTGCCATGAGCGAACCCGCCGAGCGTTTCTGTATGACTGACTGGTCGTAGGCAGCGGCATAGGAGAACTTCTTGCCGTTGAAGAGATAGTAGCCATCGGCAAGAACGGTGTTCACATGGATGGGGTCGATAAAATCTATTTTCTTCATTTCCTCCAGGTCTTCCTCGGTAAGGAATTCATAGTCCATGTCAATGTTAGGATGGCTGTTGTCAAACGAGTGGATGCGGATATTGATGCCATACGACCCTCCTGTGGCACCGATGGTGAAGCTGCTACCCTTGTCGCCACCGACGTTCACCGTGTAGCCCAGACCATAGCCTCTGTAGCCTGCCCAGACACCGATGTACTGCGAGGGTACAGTCTTCAGTTTCGCATGGGTGTCGTAATCTTCACCTAACACCTCGCCATGAGTCTTCATGCTCACGATGCTTTGGCTGAGGTTGCCCCTCATTATAAACTGCCAAGGGCGCTTAGGCGCTTCTATATAGTTCCGGTCAACACCCTTCACTGACATGGAGTCTATCAGCGTTCCCAGTTTCTTGACAAAAGTAACTACCACCCCCTGCCCCATCGTCTGTCCGCTGATGCATAGGCTGAAAAAAAGTATTATATACTTTAATGATTTCATTTCTTTCCCATTGTCTTGACTTGATGACTCTTACCTTCTGATTTCCTTGCTTTTTTACTTAATTATGATTACGCATCCATGACGTCACGTTCTGCCCGGTACGCTGCTTGAAGGCAAGGCTGAAGGTGCTATAGCTACGATATCCGCTGTCGTAGGCCAGCTGCTTGGTGGTAAAGGGGCGCTGAGCGCTGGCTGCCTCATGATAGAGCCTGACAAAATAGTCAATACGCAGACCATTGATATAGGCATTGTACGTTGTGCCCTGACGCGAAAAATACTGGCTGAGGTAGTAGCGGTTGATGCCTATGGCTTTGGCCAGCTGCTGGAGCGTCAAGTCGTGCTGCAGGTAAAGCCGGGTGTCTACACAATGTTCCTTCAGCAAAAGGGCAATTTCGTCGTTAGCTGTTGCGGTAACTTCAGTCACCATGACTTGCGGCTGCTGAATACTCAGGTCGCTCAGCGTCTCTACTCGCCACAGCAGATAGCATACCAACACCATTTCGATTACCTGAACGACGTAAATGTAAATCGGTCCTACGGTGTCGATGATATAAATACCAAACAGCAACAAGATGGAGGCCAGCACCGCAAAGCTTTGCCAGACCTCTTTGTGCTCCAAATCGGCATAGTTGTCGCGCAGCCAACGGCCATACTGCCTTAAAGCACGAAGCATATAAACGATAAAGCCTACACCAAGAATCAGCAGATAGACATACAACAGCGGCAGGAGTGTGTCACTGCTTCTGGCCACGGTAAACGACATACCTGCCACCAGTGGTGCAGCCATTACGCCCACAGGCCATAATGGCCGTCGCCGGTCTTGCAGCATGGTGAGCAGTACGATGATAGCCAAGGGAAACACCGTCATGCTGTCAAGCAAGCCGCCGATAAAATAGACATGTTTCACATCGTTCACAGCTTTTGTATAAAGAATCGGTACATACCACACATGGCTAAGTGACAAGGCTGCAAAGAGTGCTGCGGTCCACCGCCGCAAACGTACCGAAGTCGTAATGCCAGGAGCAAAGGCGTTGCCACGTCGCAGCAGCAGATAAATGCTGGCTATCATAGACAGCGTAGCCACGCCGGCGTAAAACATGCAAAACAGGATGTCTTCTCGGATGTGTTGCTCGAACATGGCTACATGCTCTCCAGTTTTCTTATTCTATTCTTTTTGTTTAGATTATTTCACACAGCAACGTTCTTTCCCTCCTGCATATTAAGCCCTATGACGAACACCTCGCTCATCAGCAGTGCGAATAAACCTTCGCCCAGCGCATCAAGGCTGTCACTTACAGCCACACCAGGCTCGATGCCTATTATAACGCTGACACAAGCCACGCACACACCGCAAGCCAGGGCGCAAACACCATACTTACGAAGCAGGCTGATATTCTTTTGGGTAAACACTTCGTTTCGGTTTACGTTCAGGATAAACTTGATAAAGCAAACGAATGCAACAACAATAGCACATAAGGCCAACAACAAAACAAACAACACGAAAAGAGCAGTTCCTAAAGAAACTGATTTGGGATCGACACTGGTACTCACATCTCCACTACTGAGGAAAAAAGTCGAAATCAAATCAACCAGTGTCAGTGCCAGTATCAGCACACATAAAATATTAATATACCTTTTCATATTTTCATTATTTTTACTTATGTCTTGTTTTGCGACAGCAAAGATACGAAATTCTTTCCAATTAAACAAGCCTTTATTACAAAAATTCCGTTCATTCTTTTTTCCAGTCACTATTCTTGTGCCAGTAGTGCCTTTGCCAGGGAAAGGAGTTTCATCGGATGAAAGCCCCACTTTGTCCGTATGAAAGTCCTGGTTTGGTCCGGTAAAAGTCAGCTGACGCGAAAAATAGTCATAGACTGTTGCAAAGTGTCTTGCCCTGAAAAACGTTGAATGAAAAAACAACGTTTTAAAATGGAGAAAACAGAAGATTTAAAGTTACAAGAACTAGCGTTTAACAAGCGAGTGAGTACACGACAGAAGACATTGGAAGAAAAACGGATGATAGTCAGTTCCCATCTGTTAAATCATGTACCAATTAGTCAACTAAGTGCTAATTTTGGTGTCAACAAGGTGACAATTTACAGATGGATTCGTAC
>Ga0247608_10008782_pt1 | contig 10140 bp, 4 predicted proteins | sample 176DNAGHGlowgp2_FD_193490 | JGI IMG/M metagenome (GOLD analysis project Ga0247608, IMG submission 193490) | Sheep rumen microbial communities from Palmerston North, Manawatu-Wanganui, New Zealand - 1766 DNA GHGlow gp2 | ecosystem: Host-associated > Mammals > Digestive system > Stomach > Rumen ... | reverse complement strand
GCTGGATATGGTCAATTAGCAAGGCAAGGTATTGAAGGACAATATTTGCAAGGACTTCAAAACGCACAACAACAATATCAAACTGCAAACGCTAATATCGATCAAGACAATTACAATGCACAAAGTGTTGCTTACGCTGGTTTAATGTCTGATTTAGATAGCGCTAGTTTTAATAATCAAGATGAACTTAATTCATATTTAACTGAATATGGTCTAATGAAAAATGGTGCAATCGATCAAGAATTATTTAATTCTAAATATGGTGCTGATAACTGGGGAAGATTTAATGCTTCTTTAGGAGATAGAACAAGACAATTTGTTTCTAACACTGCTCCAATCAGTTACAACGTTAATGAAGCAAGAACCAACATTTTAGACAATGATGGTAAAGCTGGCACGATTAACGATGAACTCGGTTTCTTATATGGCAATGGCAAAAACACTATTCCAGCGACAAATGGCACAGTTGTTATGGTTAAACAAAACAATACCGATGGTGCTAAATATGCGTATTTGATTTATACAAATGGTGGTTGGCAACAAACAGATAGTGAAACATACAATAAAGCCTCTAACAATAACAAATATGAATTATATTCAGACAAAAATACAAAAGACAAATACAATGTCACCCACAACGGAAATACCACTAAATATAATTCTGATGGCAAAGACACAAATGCAAAGGATTCTTTCGAAGAAGAAGGATATGAGAAAGTTAACTTTTTGCAAGTCCCTCAAGAAGTTGCTTACCAAATGTCTTATAATGGGCATAATGCAAACACGGTTTATTTCAACGGCTATACTTGGCACAGAGAAGGCAATACTTATTATAGAAAAGCGGGTCGTAACTAATGCCTAACGATGAATTAACTAGGGCAGCGTATTTACGTGCTCTATTAGGTAATAAAAACAACTATGTAGCGCAGGGTGGAAATCTTTTAAACCCTGCTTTAAACAATGACGTAAGCGGTTTAGCGGCACTAGACACTTCTTTTAATGGTGTTCAACCTCAAGCGCAACCAAAGCCAGAAAAACAAGCGAGTGGTTTTGACCAATTTATGAACAATGTTTTAGGGTTTGTAGATGAAATCGCTGCAAAGTTTGGTGCTGGTTTTGTCAATGGTTGGGAAGGTATTTTAGACCTTGGTGCTACCGCCATTGGTGCTTTAGGCGATTCAACTGGTTGGTATAACGGAGATGTTTTTACTGACTGGGCTAAACAAGATATTGGAAATGCTGCTGCCGAATGGTCTAAAACTGCTTTTGGTCTTGGCGCTTGGTATAACAGATTAAGAAACTGGGATTGGAACAGAGAAGAATGGGCTGATATTGTCCAAAATTTTGGTGATTTAAACAAAGCAATTTTCTTTGCCAAAAACGACCTTGGTGATATGAGAGAATTGTCTAATAGAAGATACAAAGCCAACGATGAAGCCTTACAAGATATGGGTGGATTTGGCGAATTTTTAGGTGGAGCAGCACATTCTATTGGTTTTATGTTGCCTTCTATTATGACTGCTGGTGCTGCTGGAGCAGCAGGTGCTGGTTCTTTAGGAACTCAAGCAGTATCTTTAGGAACTATGGGTTTAGGCGCTGCTGGTAAAGGTAGTGAAGAAGCATTAAATGATGGTGCAACTTCTGGGCAGGCATTAGGCTATGGTGCTTTAACTGGCGCAGCAGAAGCAGCATCTGAATTAGTCGTAGGTAAAGCGTTAGGTTTAGTTGGTTTAGGCACTGGAAAAATCGCTGGTGTTGTTGGCAAAGGCTCTGCAAAAACTACGGCTAAAATCGGATCAAAATTATTTGCAAAACAATTAGCTCAAACTATGTTTGAAGAAGGTATGGAAGAAGTTTCTACGGCTGTCCTAGAACCTTTGTTCAAATCTGTATATAAAGGTAAAAACGCATTAAAAGATTATGGAAATACAGATTTTTGGTTTGGAACAAACGGTCACTTTAATGAATCTGTTTTAGGTCAATTTACAAGTGGCGCATTTGTTGGTGGTTTATCTGGTGGTATTAGAAATAGCACTGTTTATAAAAAAGTTGGTGCTGATGGATATGTTGCTTTGCAAAACTTCCAAAACCTTAGCGAAGCAGACGCCAAAATGGCTAAATTGGAAATCCAAAATAAAACCGATGGCAAATCATATACAGACGCTACAAGCGAAAGAACTGACGCGATGGAAGAATTTATCAAGTCTGTCGATAAACTAATGCAAAATGGCACAGAAGCGCAAAAGAAAGCATTTGTCGAGTTCTTAACAAATAAAAATACACTCTCCAAATGGGAAAAAGAAGAAAACGCAGACAATAGTAAAACTCTAAATAATTTTATCAATAAAGAAATTGTTAAATACAAATCACATAGTGGCGCACTTACCACAAGTTTTATGAATGAACTAAATAGTCGTTTTGGCACTGATGTTGATATTGAATTTCGTAGTGACTTAACGGAAGACGATACTGCTTATTACGATAAGACTAACAATAAAATTGTTATCAACGAAAAGTATTTAGATACAGAAGGTGGTGCTAAACTTGCACACGAATATTTTGCACACAAGATTTTAGAAACGATACCTACTTCTGTCAAAACAGATATTTATAAATCTATTGAAAGTAGCGACTGGTTTACCAAAAGACACGAATCTATTGAAAAGGCGTATGAAAAACAAAACTTATCCAAAGAAAAACTCCAAGAAGAAATGTTTGCTCACTATTTGGAAGAAGCGTTCTCTGGCGGTTCTGTGGCAACACAAATCAACAATATTAGAAGCATTTTTGGCAATCAAGGCTTGCTTACTAAAATCGTTAATTTCTTTCAACGCACTACAAGTAATATTGATAAGAAGAAAACAGATATTAAGTTCCTTAAAACTTATGCAAAAACAGTTTCGCAAATCACTAAACAATTACGTAAAACACATAGTAATCGCGAATATTTTGCACGATTTTTAGAAAAATTCGATAAAATTGAGAAAAAACTCAAAGAAGCAATAAATTCACAGCAACAACAAACACAGCAAGTTGCTTATTCCAAGAATTTAAACAATGCTCCAGAATCTCAACTATTTGATGATAACAATGAAGAAATTTGGTATTCTAAAAAACTTCCAGATGGTAGGGATGCAGTTCAATCTCCTATTGTCTATCAAGGCAGTAAATATAAAATTATTGAAAAGGTTTTCCAATATCTTCCAAACAGAGCCGACATTAAGGGAAGATTTATTGACGCTTTCAGTGGTTCTCTAACCGTTTCGCTTAATGCTAATTTTGAAAATTCTCTTGCCAATGAATATGATGATGCCATTTTCGGCTTGCAATTAGAACTCAAAAACAACACACCTTCATTTATCAATAACTTTATCAATATGCAGATAAAGAATTTTGATTTAAGAACGTTAGAAGGTTTTAAAAAATACGTTGATTTCTTTAATAAGGAAAGCGCGGACGCGCCACATCATTTCCTTAATCTTTTAATCTTGCAAAGATTTAGTGGACAATACACAACCGCAGTCGATGATAACGGCAAGTTCGTTTTCAAAACTGACAAAGGTTATAATCCAAATGCTTTTGAAACCAAAAAAGACTTTTTGGAAAAGCTCAAAGTCGCTCATGACAGATTGCAACATATTGAACTTACCAACAAAGACGCTTTAGATATTATTAAAGAGGCAAAAGAAGGCGACTTCTTATATATTGATCCACCATATAGCGGAACACACGCTTCATACAACCAGTATTGGGATGATGTTGATGACAATAACTTAATAATGGCATTAGATGAAGCCACAGAACGTGGTGTTAAATGGATGATGTCAAACGTTTTTGATTACGACCAAGCAAGCATTCAAGATATTATTGGTGATTGGGCAAAGAATTACGAAGTAAAACACCTTGAAGGCGTTAAATATCAAAAAGGTAATGCTGACGAAGTCGTTATTAGAAACTATAATGATAAGGGGGAAATCTTAAATGGCAAAGCAAGGCAAAAAGACAGTTATAGGAGATTTGAATACGATTTTGGAAGAATCCAAAAAGATATTAGAAAATACACCCAACAAGGAATCATTAAAGGTGGGATACAAGACTATCTCGGACGAGAATGGGGAATTTTACACAATTCCCGTGCCAATCAAGAGCGAACAAGATTCCTAACGGATGTTTACGAAGGTAGAATAAGTCTTTTTTCTGGAAGAAATGCTCTGAATAACCTGATTGATTTTCACGGTTATCTTGGTGATTTGAGCAAAAAGAAAAACGCTCCAAACCCATTCTACGAAAAAGGCGATCAAAAAAACTTTATTAAATCTGTGTATTGGACACCAGAAATGATGGCTCTTTACAAAGAGTATGAAAAAATCGGTGGCAGACACGTTTATTTTAGACAAAACTTGACAGGCGACAACGCTGGTGCGTTTTATAACCCAAAAGATAATTCTATTCACTTTGGTTTGGGCGAACTTATCGTGTATTCGTATTCAAACGATGTAATTAACGTAATGCGACACGAAAGAGGGCATTATTTCCAAAGAAATGAAAAATTATATTACCCAATGTTCGAAAAACTAATGCAAGAACATTTTGATATGAACAGAGGTTTGTATGAAGAGCTTGTCAAAGCAGATGGACACGGTAATCAATATCGCAAATGGGCAGAAGTTGTGCTAGATTTCGGTTGGGATACCCCAAAGCAAGAAATTAACGAAGCAAGAGTAAGAAACGAATTAAAACCAAGAACTCAAAAATACTGGGATAGCAGAACCAATGAACAGATTGCGCGTGAATACAACGACTGGATGATTAGAGATGAAGTAATGAGCGACATTCTCGGTCAAAGAGAACGCTCTATGAAACTTCTTGATAAATATAATGTCCAAAGAAGATTTATTAACAAAATTGTTAATGACTTTATGGATGCGGTTGCCAAAGAACACAATATCGAAGAAGGTTTAATGTTCTCTAAAAAAATAAATACTTCAACTAGTAGTTCTACTACTAAAACAACGACAGAAACATTCAAATCTATTGAAACAACCAAAGACATTGTAAGCAATGCAAGAACGTATGTTGAAAGCGTTTTAGGAAGCGATTTTAAAACCTTTGCTCCAAAGAACGTAGAAAGTTTGCTCGCAAAATCGTTTACTAAAATCAACGAAGTTAAAGACCCTGCGCTTGAAGCAAGAAATCTTACGAATGTTCTTTTAGAAACAACTGTTGAAAGAAAAACAAAAGATGGAAGTTATGAACAAGTTGGCGCATTAAAAGACTTGTTGTCTAAAAGACAAATTACTTCCTTGACAAAAGCGATTGAATCTATAATTAAATCTTCGCCTGATACGGAAGCACGTTCAAAGGCAACGCGTTCTTATGAAATGGCTTTAGATAAAGCCACGGATGACATTTTAGGTTACAAGAGTTCACAAAGCCGTGTCCGTGTTTTAACGCGCTTAAGGGACAGGGCAAGAAGAAATGTAGGCAGATTTGCTGATATTACAGACGATCAAATTTCAAAAAGTGGCTTATATGCTCTGTTAAAACCATTTGAAGAATTACACGGAAACGATAAGAACTTCTCCGCAAAAGGTTATAGAGAAAATATAAACGAGGCATTAGGTTGGTATAACGAAGAAAACTTACTTAAAGAGTTCCCAGATTTGCCATACCACGAAGAAATTAGAAATGCTTTAATTGATGTTTATGAAGCACTTGGAGCGCCTACAACAACAACATTAAAAAATGGCACAACAAGAACTACATACGGCTCTCTTAATGCAGAAGTTATGCAAAAATCAATTGACGCAATGCGTTTAATTGAAAGTTCAATTCGCGAAATGACCGAAAACCATATTGAGAATATTTTGCCAGCGAGTAACCAAGCAATTAGTTCTCTTGACAGGAGTAATTATAGTAAGGCAAACAATTTGATTGCGAAGTTGTTTAGAGCATACAAACGTGGTTTCGCTCCAGCATACGTCGTTTTTGAACAGATTTTTGGTGGTAATTCTCAAATTGTTAAAAGATTGGTTTACGATTATCAAAATGCCGTTAATAACAAGACTTTATATACTGGTTTATACCACGATAAAATAAACAAACAATTAAAAGATTTAAAAATTAAAAAGAACTTTAATTCAAAAACTTTTGAAATAGAAGGACACACATTAACCGCAGACCAATTACTTGGTTTATACATTTCACTCAACGTAGAAGCAAACTATAACGCTATCAACGAAGATGGTGCGGTTTTCTTCAATGAAAAAACAAATAAATACGAAGATTTAGTCGGCAAAAACGAAGCAGAAAAGTTAAAAAACAGTGCTGCCGATGTTTTACCTGACAACTATAAAAAGTTTGGCAATTGGCTATTAAAAGAAATGAATAGTTCCGTCAAACAAGATTACAAAGATTGGTTTGAAAAACGCTTTGGCAAGTTCCAAATGAGAAATGAAATCGGTGTAGTTGGTGATAATTCTTATTGGATGTTAAACCGTGATTATCAAAGAATGGAAAACAAAGAAAAAGCGGTTTATAACCTTGCTGCGATTTTTTCTCACGCCAAACACAGAACAAATGGTGGCGGAAATGCGGTCTTAATTGGTGGTGCTTTAAGTGGGTTTGATGCTTATATTGACAAACTCGGCTCTGAAACATATACAAAGTTGGTTTATAGAGATGCAGTTGCCACAATGAACGCTAAATTAAAAGGTGAAAAGTCCGTTATGGACGTTTTATCAAAACGTGTCGAAGCAAAAGATATTGCGTATATTAAAACCACGTTAGATGATATGTTAGGCGCATTAAAGCCAAATAGAAACTGGTTAGATAGATTTGTTGGTAGTTTCTCTGTTGCAAAATTATCTTTAAATATTGGTTCTATTTTTAAACAATTTGCATCTCAATTTACTTCAAACATTCCAATTCGTAAAACCTTCAAAGCAATTGCAAATAGAATGTTTAATGGTGAAGCAAGACAAGAGTTAAAACTCTTACTTGATGGTGAAGTTGACGCTAATGGCAAATACAAAAAAGGCAAAGAACCTATCGGTGGTCTTAAATACCGTGAAGCGAGCAAGGGCATTTTGTCTGCAAATGCCGACACAGTAGGAAACGTAGCAAGACAAGTTGCTGACTTTGGTATGATTGGCATTTCAAAAATGGACTTCCTCACTGTAACAACAGGCGCGTATTCCTTAATGGTAATTGCACAAGACCAATTCGATTACAAGATTGGCACACAAGAAAACATTGACTTTGTTAGAGAGCACTGGGCTGAATATGAACTTTCACAAATCGGTAATACTGCTTTAAGCAAGAACGCTATTTCTCGCGGTGATAGTTTGGCAAGATACTTATTCGGCTTCTTACAAGGTGCTAACAGAGCGGCTCTTGGTTCACAATTGCACAAAATTGGATTATGGCAACGAAATCATAAAGTTAGTAAAGCAGAACTTGAAAATTCTTTAAAGAAAGCAAGAGATAATGCACAATTTGCTAAAGATGAATATGAACTTGACCCAGACGACATCGAAAAGAGAGATGCTTGGATTGAAGCTCAAAGTGAAGCGCTTGATTTAGAAAATCAATTGCAAGACTATGAGAGATATGAAGTTGCAGGTGGCAAGGCAATTCCAGTTCATTTAGCAAGCGGTTTATTGGCACAAGCAATTCTTATTTCGTTAGTCAACGCTCTAATGAAACGTATTAAAGGCAAGAAAGACTGGGATGAATGGGACATTGCCGAAGAAGGTATGAATCTTGCTATGGCTTTTGGTGTTGACTGGATACCATTTGTTAATTTCTTATCAAGTATTGTGCAAGGATACGAAGTGTCAGTTCCCGCAGTTGATATTTTCAACCAATTCAGTGATATTTTCAGTAATGGTAAAAAAGGCAATTTCAGAGCAGTAATTAGACAAATTGCGTTATTAGTTGGTGATTTAACTGGTATTCCAACAAATACTATTTATCAATACATTTATGGTGCTATTAAAACCTTTGACCCAGAAACTGCGTATCAAATGAATAGCGTTTTATACGGATCATCATTGCAAAGCGCAAGCAAAACACTCAACACATACGCAGAGAAGGGTAATTTAAACAAAACAAGCGGTATGATTGATTTGATTATGAAAAACTATAAAACTGGCTCTACAACCGATGAAATCAATCGTGAATTAGCTCAACTTAAAATCGATGGCTATAACGCTATGCCAAGTGGTGTTTTAGAACAATACACAAACGATAATGGTGAAACAGTTAAATTGACTGCTCAGCAAATTGAACAGTTCAAATCTTATTATCAACAATCCACAAAGTCTGTTAACGATTTAATCAACCTTACTGATTATAAATCAGCAACTGCGGAAGAAAAGGCAAAAATGATTAAAAAACTTTATGACATTTACCACGAATACGCAAAGGTAAGAACACTTAAAACCGACAATGGCAGTAAATACGCGAAAATACTCGCTTTAACAAACGGAAATGTTAATCTTGCAAAATATATCGTGGCTCTTCAAAAAGTGGCGCAAATCACTGATACGAAGAAAAAAACTAGGAAAGAATTAGTTTTACAATATATCAATAAATTAAAAGGTTATTCTAAATATGAAAAAACTTTATTGATGTATCTTGCAGGTTATAAAGTCAGCGGAAGCTCAAAAAATGGTTTGATCAATTATTTAATGAGCAAAGGTGCTAAACGAAAAGAGATTATAAACATACTTGGATAATTTTTGCCCTAAAGTTCCCCTATATTTCCCCTTTTGCTATTGATTAAAATTAAAAACACCTATAAAATAGGTGTTAATAATAGTCTGGAGCAAGTGACGGGGCTTGATGCACTCGGTATGATATAGTCTAAATCGTTATTTTTACCTGCAATTTGATAGCATATTTTTCTTTATGTTCGCAAATTGGTATAAACAAGTTTAAACCATTCTAACTTTTTAGATTATTTTTCCCCTAATTCCTCCTTTGTTAATGCCCAAGTTTTGCCGTAGTCTGCAAACTTATATTCAAACACTAAATCACCAAAATCAAGGATTATAACTTTTCTCTTAAAAGAACAAACCGAAGTTACGCCAACGTCCAAACAAGCAACGTTAGGAAAAGAACTTTTTATTTCTGGGTGTTTGTCTAGTGTTGGGTGGTAATCACAAATCTTAAACCAAACACAACCGCTTAACGCCTTAAACAAAGTGACTAAATCAACGCCTAGTTCTTCTTCAATATCTTCTAAATCGTGTAATTTTTCATACATTGGAGTAGTTAATTGACAAGTCCAATCTTTATTTTTCAATGTTAATCTCATAACAATACCTCTTTTAATAAGTTATATTCTTCTTGGGTTAATTGATATTTTTCTCCAACAAGAGCATTATAGCCATCAGGACTATCAAATCTTTTCAAGTGTAGCAATAAAGCGTGTATATTTATTTCTTTGTTTTTAATAATCTCTAATACTTTAAGTTTTTTAGTTGTTTCATCATCTTCTTTAAGTAATCTATAATATTCATTTAAGGCGTTTTCAATAATGTTGACATCTTCTAAAACATCTTGCCAATAGCCCTCTGCTAATAAAGTATTTTTTAATCTTTCTAATGCCTGTGTTTCTTTTGGTGTAATCATTTGTTTAATACCTCCTTTAATAAGTCGTATTCTTCTTTGGTTAATGGTTTTACTAATGTTCCGAAAACACCAGCGTTATATTGCTCTGCTGTATATGTTTCTTTTATGAACTGAAGAATAATACCTTTTTCTTTAATAATCTCTAATGCCTTTTCTTTCTTTTTAATTTCATTTAAGCACTCTTTGAAATAGTCATACATTTGTGTAGACCATTTGTCCTTATATTCTTCAATAAGTATTTCGAAGTCTTTTATTGGGTTTTCTTTTGCCATATCTTTTGTGCATAAACCCATTTCAACATTAACTTCTAAACCTTTACTCATAATTTGGTTTCTCCTTATATAAAATAATGTGCAAATATGGAATAATTTTATCTTTTTCAATTTTGTATTTAGGATGAATGCCTACAACATAGTAATTAAGTAAATAGTCCATTTCGTGACCATAGAATCCAACTCCAAACCAGTCTTGCCACTCACCTTTTTCATCTTCAAAGCAATA
>Ga0247608_10008781_pt1 | contig 10140 bp, 11 predicted proteins | sample 176DNAGHGlowgp2_FD_193490 | JGI IMG/M metagenome (GOLD analysis project Ga0247608, IMG submission 193490) | Sheep rumen microbial communities from Palmerston North, Manawatu-Wanganui, New Zealand - 1766 DNA GHGlow gp2 | ecosystem: Host-associated > Mammals > Digestive system > Stomach > Rumen ... | reverse complement strand
AATGGTGCGTCTGCGCAGCCACGTGGAGACCACAAAAAATGCCCTGATGGAGGGCGGCAGCATTGGAAGAAAGCTGGATTTCATCGCACAGGAGATGAACCGCGAGGCAAATACCATTTTGTCTAAGTCGAATGACCTTGAGATCTCCAACTGCGGCATTGAACTTAAGACCGAGATCGAAAAGGTAAGGGAACAAATCCAAAACGTTGAATAGTCAATGAGGGAGATCATGAACAAGTTAATTCACGTGGGATTTGGAAACATTGTAAATACGGAAAAGATCATTGCCATCGTCAGTCCGGATGCGGCACCCGTTAAGCGGTTGGTGCAGAAGGCGAAGGAGACGGGCATGGCCATCGACGCAACTCAGGGGCGTAAGACAAAATCCGTCCTTGTGATGGAAAATGGTCAGGTAGTGCTGTCGGCACTGCTTCCCGAGACCATTGCGGGGCGTGCGCAGGAAGGCATGGCGCCGGAAGAAAAGGAAGACGACGGGAAGGAGTAAGCTTCATGGAGGCAAAAAAAGGAATTTTGATGGTGATCTCCGGATTTTCCGGAGCAGGCAAAGGGACTTTGGTGAAAAAGCTCCTGCAGAATTATGACAATTACGCGCTGTCCATTTCCATGACGACCAGAAAGCCCCGGGAGGGGGAGCGGGACGGCGTGGAGTACTTCTTTGTGGATCGCGGGAAGTTTGAGGAGACCATTGCAAACAATGGGTTGATCGAGTATGCAACCTATTGTGACAATTACTATGGTACGCCCAAGGCTTACGTGGAAGAACAGCTGGCGGCGGGGAAGGACGTGATCCTGGAGATTGAGATCCAGGGCGCGCTGCAGATCAAGGAGAAGTTTCCCGAATCCCTGCTGTTATTTGTGACGCCGCCTGACGCGGCAGAATTAAAGCGCCGTCTCGAGGGGCGCGGAACCGAGACAAGCGACGTCATTGCGAAGCGCCTGTCAAGGGCTTATGAAGAATCAGAAGGCATGGATGCCTATGATTATATAGTGATCAATGATGATCTGGAGCAGTGCGTGAAGGAATTGCATGCCATGATTTGCGCGGCAAGAAACGAGCCCGTAAGGCGCAAGGATTTCATCGCTCGCATCCGGGAGGAAATGAAAACGTTCCGCCTGGCAGAGAACTAGAAAGGGTAAGGTGATTTGAATGTTACATCCGTCTTATACTGATTTGATGAAGGTCGTAAACAGTGAAGTGGAGCCCGGTGAGACTCCCGTGGTCAACAGTCGTTATTCCATCGTTATGGCAACGGCTAAGAGAGCGCGCCAGATCATTTCCGGCGAGGAGCCACTTGTAAATGGTGCAGGCAAGAAGCCTCTCTCCATTGCAGTAGATGAGCTTAACGAGGGAAAGATCAAGATCCTGAGCGATGATGAGACCAAATAATCATGCGATCGCCAACGTGAGCCGGGGCCTGACGCCCCGGCACTTTGCTGTTGATAAAATGGAAGGGCCGGATTGCAAAAAGCAAGGCCATGCAAGGCGGGGATAAAAGCTTGAAGATATTGTTTACGTCGCTGGGATGCGATAAAAATCTGGTGGATACGGAAATGATGCTGCACCTTCTGGAAGAGAAGGGGTTTTCCTTTACTGATGATGAAACGGAAGCGGACGTGGCGGTAGTCAATACGTGCTGTTTTATCGGGGATGCCAAGGAGGAGAGCATCAATACGCTTTTGGAGCTCGCGGAGCGCAGAAAGTCCGGGGAGCTAAAGGCTTTGCTGGCATGCGGATGTCTTGCCCAGCGCTATGGTGAGGAGATCCAGAAGGAAATTCCGGAGGTGGATGCCCTGATCGGAACCAATGCCATTACGGAGATCGTGACGGCCATTGAAAAGGCTCTGGAAGGAAATCAGGGAAGATATTTCCGCGACGTATGCGACAGGCCCGTTGCGGGGATCCCGCAGACGGTGACCACGGGAGGTCATTTCGCGTACCTGAAGATCGCGGAGGGGTGCGACAAGCATTGTACCTACTGCATCATCCCCAAGGTTCGCGGAAAATACAGGAGCATTCCCATGGAAACGCTGCTAAGGCAGGCGCGGGAGCTGGCGGAGCAGGGCGTGAAGGAATTGATCCTGGTGGCGCAGGAGACAACGCTGTACGGCGTGGATCTTTATGGGGAAAAGTCCCTGCCAAGGCTTCTTAGGGAACTGGCAAAGATCGCCGGGCTTTACTGGATCAGGATCCTGTATTGCTATCCTGAGGAGATCACGGAGGAATTGATCCGGACCATCAAGGAGGAACCGAAGGTATGTCATTATCTTGACGTTCCCATCCAGCACGCATCCGACGCAGTGTTAAAGCGCATGGGCAGGCAGACGGATCAGGCGTCCCTTCGCAGGATCATTCAAAGGCTTCGGGAGGAGATTCCGGACATATGCCTCCGGACCACGCTGATCAGCGGTTTTCCCGGTGAAACCCAGGATGATTTTGTGGAATTATATAATTTTGTGGATGAAATGGAGTTTGACAGGTTGGGCGTATTCCCCTATTCGCAGGAGGAGGATACTGCGGCTGCCGTCATGGAGGATCAGGTCCCTGAGGAGTTAAAGCAAAGCCGCAGGGAGGAACTGATGGAGCTCCAGCAGGAGATCGCCTTTGAAAAGGCGGAGGACATGGTCGGCAAGGTATTGGTGGTGATGATCGAGGGGAAGGTCGCGGACGAGGACGTTTACGTGGCCAGAACCTATCGGGACGCACCCAACGTAGACGGATATCTGTTCCTGAATTCTTCGGCCTCCTTTATGACGGGGGACCTTGTAAAGGTTCAGGTGACGGATGCCAATGAATATGATCTGATCGGAGAAACGTATCATGAGTGATGAAAAACAGAAGCGGGAAAAAATGAATCTGCCTAACAAACTGACCATATTTCGCGTGATCCTGATCGTTCCCTTTGTCATTTTGTTATTGGGATACTGTGAGGGCTGGCCGTGGTTTAAGGCATTGTTTGGAGAGAATGGTTACGTGGCGGAATGCATTGCGCTTGCCGTCTTTATCATAGCAAGCCTGACGGATCTGCTGGACGGAAAGATCGCAAGAAAGTATCATCTTGTCACGAATTTTGGAAAGTTTATGGATCCCCTGGCGGACAAGCTTCTGGTATGTTCGGCCATGATCATTCTGATCCAGATGGGGAGGATCCCCTCCTGGATCGTCGTCATTATCATCAGTCGGGAATTTATCATCAGTGGATTCAGACTGATCGCTTCGGATAAGGGCGTTGTGATCGCTGCAAGCTATTGGGGAAAATTTAAGACAACCTTTCAGATGATCATGATCTGCCTGATGATCGTAAGGGACGTGCCCGTATTTGCAAATTTGGGCGGCGGAAAGGCGTTTGGCATCGTGACGGACGTGATCACTTGGATCGCGCTGGCGCTGACCATAATTTCCCTGTTGGATTACGTCATTAAGAATAAGGACGTAATGAAGGACACAAAGTAAGGCACTGTAAGCCGGGAGGAAGCGATGACTGCGGAAATCATATGCGTGGGAACGGAACTCTTACTTGGAAACATAGTGAACACAAATGCGGCGTATTTGGCGCAGCAGCTGGCGGCGCTTGGCATTACCAGCTATTATCAGACGGTGGTGGGAGATAACCGGGAGAGGCTTTTGGATGCGCTGGAGCTTGCGGCAAAGCGGAGCGAACTTATCATTTTGTCAGGCGGTTTGGGACCGACCCGGGATGACCTGACAAAGGAGACGGTGGCGGAGTTTTGCTCGAAAAAGCTGGTGACGGACGAAAAGAGCAAGAAGCAGATCGAAGCATATTTTGTTGCCCGGGGAATCAAGCCGACCAAGAATAACTGGAAGCAGGCCATGGTACCGGAAGGCTGTAAGGTGCTTGAAAATCATAACGGAACGGCACCGGGCATTGTCGTGGAGACAAAGAAGAACAAGTTTGTCTTGCTGCCGGGGCCGCCGGAGGAGCTCAGGCTCATGTTTGAGGAGAGTGTAGTGCCTTATCTTAAGGGGCTATCCTCCGACGTGATCTTCTCCCAGACGGTAAAGACCTGCGGATTGGCGGAAAGTGCCGTGGAGGACAGGCTCCGGGATCTGATCGAAGGGCAGACCAATCCCACCATTGCAACTTATGCAAAGACGGGAGAGGTACACGTAAGGGTAACGGCAAAGGCGGAGACCCCAAAGGAAGCGCAAAAGCTTGTAAAACCCGTTGTGAAGGAGCTGAAGTCACGCTTTGGAAATGACATTTATTCCACGGATGACGGCGTGACGCTGGAGAAGGCCCTGGCGGATCTCTTAGAGAGTGCGGGGCTTACCATCAGTTGTGCGGAATCCTGCACGGGAGGACTTGTTTCCGCAACGCTGATCAACGTGCCGGGGATCTCGGAGCTTTACAAGGCAGGATTTGTAACGTATTCCAATAAGGCCAAGCGTAAGCTCCTTGGAGTGAAGAAGGGAACGCTTCAAAAGTATGGTGCCGTCAGCAGTCAGACTGCGGAGGAAATGGTACGGGGGCTTCTGGCAGAGACAAAAACGGACGTAGGGATCGCCGTTACGGGGATTGCAGGTCCGGACGGGGGCACCAGCGAAAAACCCGTGGGGCTTGTCTATATAAGTTGTAACGTTAAGGGAAAGATCACGGTGAAGGAGTGTCATTTTCAGGGAACCCGCGAAAAGATAAGAAACGCATCCGTGGCGGCGGCGCTGATGCTGGCGCGGCGCTGCGTACTGGAATACCTGAGTAAGGAAATCCTTAAATAAAAATAAAATGTATCACGGCTCTTGCGAAAAGCGGCGGAACGTGATACATTTTTTTTTATCTGATGACGCAAATCTTTGCGGGAAAAAGGTTCCAGAGGGATGGACCCGCAGTCTGGCATTTCGCCACGTGTTTCAGAAGAAAGATAAAAGCAGGGGAGGGATGCCATTGAGGGAGTTTTAACGTACGCAATTGGTTGCATACTGTAAAAGTCAAGGGAGATCAGGAGAAATTTCATGAGGAATCTCGGGAAAATGATTGACAAAATCGAACGAACGTTTTATCATGAACCTAACGAACGTTTGTTCCCAAGATTGCCCGTGGCAAGAAGAGGGAAGCCGGGGAAGAGAATCCCGGAAGCAAAAACCATGAAAAAAACAGAATAAAAAAGAGAGGGATGGAGTAAGAAGGATGGAAAGAGAAGATAAGTTAAAAGCGCTGGATGCGGCGCTGAGTCAGATTGAAAAGCAGTATGGTAAGGGAACGGTTATGCGTTTGGGGGACCCGTCGGCGAAGATGAACGTGGAGACGATCCCCACCGGTTCCTTAAGCCTTGACATTGCGCTGGGACTTGGAGGAATCCCCAAGGGAAGGATCATTGAGATCTATGGACCGGAATCCAGTGGTAAGACGACGGTTACCCTGCACATGATCGCGGAAGTACAAAAGCGCGGCGGGATCGCGGGATTTATCGACGCAGAGCATGCGCTGGATCCCGTATACGCAAAGAACATCGGCGTTAACATTGATGATCTGTACATTTCCCAGCCGGACAACGGAGAGCAGGCCATGGAGATCACGGAGACCATGGTGCGTTCCGGAGCCATGGACATTGTAGTGGTGGACTCCGTTGCCGCATTGGTTCCCAAGGCGGAGATCGACGGCGACATGGGTGACAGCCACGTGGGCCTGCAGGCAAGGCTGATGTCTCAGGCATTGAGAAAACTGACTGCCGTGATCAGCAAATCAAACTGCACGGTCGTATTTATCAACCAGCTGCGTGAAAAGATCGGAGTGATGTTTGGCAACCCGGAAACCACCACCGGTGGCCGCGCCTTGAAATTCTATTCCTCCGTACGTCTTGACGTCCGCCGTATCGAGTCCTTAAAGCAGGGCGGCGAAGTGATCGGAAACCGTACCCGCGTAAAGGTTGTAAAGAATAAGGTGGCACCGCCCTTTAAGGAGGCGGAATTTGACATCATGTTTGGAGAAGGCATTTCCACGGCGGGAGACATTTTGGATCTGGCGGCCTCCATCAACGTGATCAATAAGTCCGGCGCATGGTATGCTTATCAGGGAGAGAAGATCGGGCAGGGACGTGAAAACGCAAAGCAGTACTTGAAGGACAACCCTGCGGTTTGTGATGAGGTTGAGGCGAAGATCAGAGCGCATTTCGGATTAAACGGAGCGGCGGAAGTTTCTGACGGACTGCCTGAGGAATAAGAAAATGGTCGTAACGGGAATTGAGGAATTTACAAAATCCCGGAGCAGGATCAGCATTGATGGGGAGTTCGCCTTTGTGTTATACAAGGGCGAACTTCGTCGTTTTCACCTTCAGGAGGGAAAGGAACTGGAGGAGAAGGACTATGAGACCATCATGACGGAGATCCTTCCGAAAAGGGCAAAGCTTCGGGCCATGAATCTGCTGTTGAAAAAGAATTATACCACGGCGCAGCTTCGCGCAAAGCTGGAAGAAGGGGGATATCCGGAGGAAGTACTGGGGGAGGCCCTGGATTACGTGGCGTCCTTTCATTACGTAGATGACCTTCGTTATGCGGTGGATTTTATCCTCTGTCACCAGGATGACAGGTCCCGCATGCGCATGGAGCAGGATCTTCGCGCGAAGGGACTGCCAAAGGAAGTCGTGGAACAGGCTTTCCTGAAATGGGAGGAAGAAGGAGGAGGGCAGGACGAAGGGAAAATGATCCGCGAACTCCTTAGAAAGCGTGGCTTTGATCCCGAAAACCGTACGCAGGCGGAGATCAAACGGGAGTATGGCTTTTTGATGCGCAAAGGGTTTTCGGCAGATGCCGTATGGAATGCCCTTATGAAGAAAAGCTGAAAAAACATTTTGAAAAAGGGGGGAGTTTTACTTGACAACCCCGTCAAATCAGTTTATCATTGAAGTGTTGTGAATTGCTTGTGAACAATGAAAATTTCATAAGGAGGTGCTCCAGAAATGCCTGAGTTTGATTGGATCTGGCTGATGATCATTCTGGCAGCAGTAGCCGTAACCGCAGTGGTATCCAGCATTCTTTCCGCTAATAATCAGAAGAGAAAAACGGAGGAAACCATCGGAAAGGCCGAAGATAAGGCGAGAAGCATTGTCGATGAGGCTTTGAAGACTGCGGAAGCGAAGAAGCGGGAAGCGCTCCTCGAGGTCAAGGAAGAGTCCATTCGCACCAAGAATGAACTTGACAAGGAGATCAAGGAACGCAGAGCGGAAGCGCAGAGGTCTGAAAGAAGGCTGCAGCAAAAGGAAGAGAACATCGATAAGAAGGCAGATGCCATTGAAAAACGCGAGCAAAGCTTGGCAGCAAAGGAAGAAAACCTGAACAAGATGAAGGTTGAGATCTCAAAGCTGAATGAGCAGCGCGTGCAAGAACTGGAGCGAATTTCCGGCTTAACCTCTGAACAGGCAAAAGACTACTTATTGAAAATTGTTGAAGATGAAGTGAAGCATGAAACGGCCGTGATGATCAAGGACATGGAGAGTCGGGCCAAAGAAGAAGCAGACAAGAAGGCGAAGGAATACGTAGTAAACGCAATCCAGAGATGCGCAGCAGATTACGTCTCTGAGACTACGATTTCCGTCGTACAGCTTCCCAGCGATGAGATGAAGGGAAGGATCATCGGCCGTGAAGGCCGGAACATCCGTACCCTGGAGACCATGACCGGCGTGGATCTGATCATTGATGACACGCCCGAAGCAGTGGTGCTTTCCGGTTTTGATCCCATCCGCCGTGAAGTGGCAAGAATTGCCCTGGAGAAGCTGATCGTTGACGGTCGAATCCATCCCGCAAGGATTGAGGAAACCGTCGAAAAAGCTCAGAAGGAAGTTGAAATGATGATCAAGGAGGAAGGTGAATCCGCGCTCCTTGAGGTTGGCGTGCATGGCATCCATCCTGAACTTGTAAGACTTCTGGGTAAGATGAAGTTTAGAACCAGTTACGGCCAGAACGTATTAAAGCATTCCATCGAAGTGGCACATCTTTCCGGATTGTTGGCTGCAGAAATGGGACTTGACGTCAGACTGGCAAAGAGAGCTGGTTTGCTCCATGACATCGGTAAGTCCATCGATCGTGAGATGGAGGGCTCCCACGTACAGCTGGGTGCCGAATTATGTAGGAAGTATAAGGAGAACGCCATCGTGATCAACGCGGTGGAATCTCACCACGGAGACGTGGAGCCTACGTCCCTCATTGCGTGTATTGTACAAGCTGCTGATACAATATCCGCTGCAAGACCGGGAGCTAGAAGGGAAACGTTGGAAACCTATACTAGCAGATTAAAACAATTAGAAGACATAACAAACAATTTCAAGGGTGTAGAAAAGTCTTATGCTATTCAGGCAGGTCGTGAAGTTCGCGTGATGGTAGTTCCTGAGCAGGTATCTGACGCAGACATGGTGCTTATGGCGCGTGACATTTCCAAGAAGATCGAGACGGAGATGGAATATCCCGGACAGATCAAGGTCAACGTCATTCGCGAAAGCCGCGTGATCGATTATGCTAAGTAATGCCATACCAGTACGATCAAAATGATTTTGGAAAATTGAATGAAAGAAAAACCGCCGTATCCGAAAGGATGCGGCGATTTTATTTTTCGAATTATTTTTAAAAACCCTCTTGTTAAAATGAGAATCCTATAGTATGATATTCAAGATGTATGATTGTATACGATGATGCAAAACCGCGTAAATAAAGGAAAAACACAGTTCGCGCGGAAGGATCGCAGAGGAGAGAGAACATGAAAGCGTACCAGGAATTAAGCAGGGAAGAACTTCTGAATTTGAATGATGAGCTTGAGAGAGCTTTTGACATTGTAAAGGAAAAAGGCTTAAAGCTTGACATGTCCAGAGGAAAGCCCTCCGTGGCGCAGCTGGAAATGGGAATGGGGCTGTTGGATGCGTTGGATTCCAAGAGCTACATGAAGACGGAAGCAGGAATGGATACCAGAAACTATGGCCTGTTGGACGGAATCCCCGAGGCAAAGCGGCTGATGGCGGAGATCATGCAGGTAAATCCTGAAAACGTCATTGTGTGCGGCAACGCCAGCCTTCCCATTATGTATGATACCGTGTCCCGCTCCATGACCCACGGAGTTATGGGATCTACGCCCTGGTGCAAGCTGGAGAAGGTAAAATTCCTTTGTCCGGCGCCCGGCTATGACAGACATTTCGCCATTACCCAGCATTTTGGCATTGAGATGATCACCATCCCCATGACGCCTCAGGGACCTGACATGGATCTCGTGGAGAAATACGTAAGCGAAGATCCAGCAGTGAAGGGTATCTGGTGTGTTCCGAAGTATTCCAACCCTCAGGGATATACCTATTCCGAGGAGACGGTGAGGAGATTTGCAGCCCTAAAGCCTGCGGCAGAGGATTTCCGCATTTTCTGGGATAATGCATACGCGGTGCATGATCTTTATGAAGACCGTTCTGATTTCCTGCTGGAGATCCTTGGAGAGTGTGAGAGGGCAGGCCACCCTGACATGGTTTACGAGTTTGCTTCCACGTCCAAGGTAAGCTTCGCGGGTGCGGGCATTGCCGCCATTGCTTCTTCCAAGGCAAACTTGGATTTCATCAGAAAATCCATGACGGTGCAGACCATTGGTTATGACAAGATCAATCAGCTGTTACACGTTAATTACTTTAAGAATCTTCAGGGAATCAAGGCCCAGATGACCAGACATGCCCAGATCCTCCGCCCCAAGTTTGAGGCGGTGTTAAAGGTTTTGGAGGATGAGCTTGGAGGACTTGGCATTGGAGAGTGGACGAAGCCTAACGGCGGATATTTCATTTCCTTTGATGCCATGGAGGGCTGTGCCAAGGAGATCGTTGCAAAGTGTAAGGAGGCAGGAGTTGTCCTGACCAGCGCCGGCGCAACATTCCCTTACGGAAAGGATCCCAAGGACAGCAATATCCGCATTGCGCCTTCCTTCCCCACGCCGGAGGAGATGGCTCAGGCTACGGATCTGTTTGTACTCTGCGTAAAGCTGGTTTCCGTTAAAAAGCTCCTTGCGCAGAAGGAGAATTAAGGCCAAGACGGAACCAAGGCCAAGACGGAACCAAGGCCAAGACGGAACCAAGGCCAAGACGGAACCAAGGCCGAGGCAGAACCAAGGCCAAGACGGAACCAAGGCCGAGGCAGAACCAAGACAA
>Ga0247608_10008779_pt1 | contig 10141 bp, 16 predicted proteins | sample 176DNAGHGlowgp2_FD_193490 | JGI IMG/M metagenome (GOLD analysis project Ga0247608, IMG submission 193490) | Sheep rumen microbial communities from Palmerston North, Manawatu-Wanganui, New Zealand - 1766 DNA GHGlow gp2 | ecosystem: Host-associated > Mammals > Digestive system > Stomach > Rumen ... | reverse complement strand
TTCCATACATACTACAATCCTCCATTTACACTACGAAGTTCATTTTTCTTTTGTTCAAATCCACTAGCATTATCAAAGAAGAATGTTTCATTAGTTTTTATATTAGCTATAAAATAAATATAATTAGTTGTATTAGGATAAATACTTGCTTCAAGTGATTCCTTACTAAATGTAGCTATTGGTCCAATAGGAAGCTTACCATTCATAGAACCATCTGTAAGACGAGTATTATATAAACTTACTGTTTGATACTGTTTAGCACTTAGTGCTTGTTTAGGATTATCTATTTTTAGTGCATAACGAGTAGTTACATCGCTACCTAAACTCATACCTTTATTTATTCTATTTACAAATACACTAGCAATATTCTTTCTTTGTTCTAAATCTCCTGTTGCTTCTTCTTCTACCATACTTGCTAAAGTAAGTATTTGATGAACTGATAAACTACTTTTACCAATATCATCTTTATATGGTGTTAGTCTTTTATCCATCTCATCTAACATCTTATTGAATATTTCTTCTACTGTTACATCCTTATTTTTAAATATATATGTTTCTGGGAATAAATATCCTTCTAATTTATAATATATACTTGGATTTTTAATATCTTCTGTAACAAACCAATATTTATTAATTACTGTATCAAGATATTTTTCATCATTAACTTTTTCAAGTACACTATCATAACTATTATTAGTATTAGCTTCAATTACTTTAGCTATATCCCTCATAGTTATACCTTCTTTAAAAGTTAATTTAATTTCATCTGGATTAATATTAGAACCTTTTTCAAGTTTTTTAACTATCTTTTTTACTCCAAGATTCTTTTGAAACTCATAATATCCTGCTTTTAAAGTATCTGGTTTCATTATCTTAACATATATTCTAAATACTCTTTCATCTCTGATTAATTTATTTTCCTTTAATATTTTAGCTATATCTTTAGCTGATGAATTATTAGGTATTTCAACTTTAACTATCTCTTTACTATTACTTACTGGTCTTAGTTGATAATTATAAAAAGATATAACTCCCACTATAACAATAGTAGTAGATACTAAAATACCTAAAGCTATATTTCTAAATGTCTTCATACTACGTAAACAAAAACGAGTTTTACTCGTTGTTTGCTCCTTCTTCACTTTCAGGTTTTTCCATCTTAGCTTTTACTTCTTCTTGGATAGTTGAAAGTATAGTTTCAACAACTTTCCATTCCTTTTCAGTTTCGATTGGTTCAAAACCCTTATTTAAATCTTCAGGATGATAAATAGCAGCATAAGCTTTAATGCTTCCATCTTCTTCCTTAGTATTATCAGTATAAGCTATATAGCTCTTTTTTGTTTCCTCACTATCAAAAGTAAATAAAACATTGCAAGTAATTTCTTGTCCATCTTCAGTAATCATTTTAAAAGTATTTTCTTTCATATTATCTTCCCTTTCTTTCTCTATCTAAAAAACCTTGTAGGATTATAGTAGCGGCTACGCTATCTATAACTTTTTTTCTTTTCTTTCTACTTGTATCATTAGTTAATAAGATATTCTCTGCTTCAACTGTTGATAATCTCTCATCTTGCATATAAACAGGTAATTCAAATCTTTCTTCTAACATATCTTTAAACTTAAGTGCAATTTCTGCTCTTTCTCCTATAGTATTATTCATATTTTTAGGTAAACCAAGCACTAATCCTTCTACTTCATTATCTTTAATAATATTTTCTAAAGAATCAAGTAAAGAATTATAATCTTCATCATGCCTTAAGATTGTTAAAGATGTTGCTATCATACCTGTTTTATCAGATATTGATAATCCTAATGTTTTAGTTCCTAAGTCAAGTCCTAAATATCTCATTTCTTTGCTCCTAATGATTTTCTAAGTAAATAATCGATGATTAGACTTCTATCAATACTAGTTATCTTAGTTCTTGCTCCTTGATATGATGAAATATATCCAGGATCTCCACTCATCAAATAACCAACTAATTGACTACTAGCATTATAATTACGCTCAGTTAAAGATTCAAATACTTCATTTAAAATAGCTTCGACTCTAGCATCATTGAATTCTTCTACTGAATAAGTATTAGTTTTATCATCCATAAAAACACCTACTTTCATAACACTATCTAATCTAATAACATTTTACCACGAATAACACCTAAAAACAATAATACAAACAAAAAAAACATATAAAATGTTTTTTTATTTCATAGCTTTTAGTTTTTCTTCTATTACTTTCTTCTTAGAATTATAGCTTTTTAAACAATTTCTACTTAAATATACTACTACTCCTAAAAGAATTAGTGGAAATACTATAAATAGTATAATACCCATTTTTCCTTTAACTTCAGCAAGTATATATAATGGTATAAGTACAACATTAACAACTAATAATCCTGTTAATATTATTAATAATATCTTTGATAAATCTTTTTTTTCTTTATTCTTCATAACTATCCCTCTTTACTTTAACTCTACTAAAAATAATAACATACTTTTCTTAAAAAAGCAAAATCTAATTATCTTTATTTTCTAATTTAGCTACTTCTACTTTATTAATCATATCAAATTTCTTAGATATCTTTTCAGTAGTTATATGAACACTTTCTACATCTTTATTAACAGTTTCAATACTTTTAGCAAGTTTATCCCATCTGTCTTTATATCTTGAAAATTCTAATCCTAATTTATTCAATTCTTCATGAATAATAGATGTATATTTATCTCTTTCAATATTTTTAATAATCATTTCTATAACACTTAATGTTGAAATTAAAGTGGTTGGTGAACATATCCACACTTTCTTCTTATATGCATAATCTAATATATCATAGTGATATGCATTAATTTCAGCAAATATAGCTTCAGCTGGTAAGAACATAATAGCTTGATCTGCAGTTAACCCTGGAATAATATATTTAGAACTAATAGCATCTATATGCTTTTTAACATCTATTTTAAATTGTTTCTCATGAATAGCTCTCTCTGCTTGTGATAATTTTTTATCTACCATCATCTGATAGTTTTCAAGTGGAAACTTAGAGTCAATTATAATAGTTCCTAAAGGTTCAGGTGCATATAAACAACAGTCAGCTATAGTACCATTAGGTAATGAACACTGTAGTTTATAAATACTATCATTTACTCCAAACACATTCTCAAGTATATGTTTTAGATTAACTTCTCCAAATATACCACGAGTTTTCTTATCAGTTAAAATAGACTGAAGTGAAACAATATCAGTAGATAAAGTTTCTATTTTCTTTTGAGCTTCATCTATCTTAGATAATCTTTCAAGTACACTAGTAAATGTTTTATTTGTCTTTTCAAAATTTTGATCTAAACGTTCATTTACTTTATTATTAATACTATCTAATCTATTAATCATTTTTTCATTAAGATTATCAAAATCATCTCTTACCTCTTTAGTAATATTAACTTCAAATCTACCTAATCTTTCTGTCATATCAGTATTATCTTTTTTACTAAATACTTTTACTATCAATACTATTACTAATAAGATTAATACTACTAATAAACTAATTATAACTATTTCCATAAGATCACTCCTAATCTACATTTAATTTCTTTTCTACTATCTTAGATATTAAATAAGCTCCAATAAGTAAGAAACTTATTTTAAATAATACATTTATATCTGTTAAACTTTCAAGTAAACTCTTACCTACATAGCCCCAGAAATAAACCATTATCATTTTACCTATTAATATAGCCATAAAAAATGTTTCTGTTTTTATTTTTGATAGTCCTCCAGCTATATTTATTAAAAATGCTGGTGAAAATGGTGTAGCTATTAAAATAACTAAGTTACTAAAGTTTATATTGTTTATTGATTGCATTACTTTATCAAATTTTTTCATATCTTTCTTTTTAATAAATCTTTCTAATTTATCTCTAAAAAAATGACGAAAAAACCAAAATGATAACATACAACCAACAACTGTTGATAACCAAGATATTAAGAATCCCACTACATCACCAAATGCAACTATATTAAGTGCTATAAAAACTGAAAGTGGTAATGCAGGAATAATTGATTCTAAAATAATTAGAAAAACACCAGCTAAAGGTCCATAGCTAGTTAAGAAATCAGTTGAATTACTAACAAAAGTATCAATTATCTCTTTCATATCTTTCACCAATACTATTATAATATATTAAACAAAATATTTAAAGTAAAAAGGAATATATTTGAATTATATTCCTTTTTTAATATTATCTACAAAATTGACAGTTATAGTTTCTGAAACAACTAAATTAGATAAATCTACTAATTCAAAGTTTATATATTTTAATCTCTCAGCAGGTGATTCATCACTAATATAATATAAGTTTGCTGTATAAAAATTAAAATTGATAGTTGCTTCTTCCCTAGACATTATACCAGTACTAACTAAAGCATTTAATTTATTTGAATATGCCTTAAGTAAGAATATAAAAATTTTTTTATATCTTATTATTAGTTCTTCCTCATTTTTTTTATCCTCATCAATTACTGTATAATCACAATCCTTAAGAAAGTTAATTATTTCTTTTTCCGAAACATATCTATATAATTCCATGGTTAATGATTTTAAATCAGCATGTAAGAATAGTTTTTGCATCTGTTCTTTACCAACAACTCTTTCAACTGCTCCCGCTATTATTGTTTGCTTATCATAAGGGGCTGGATTATAATCTGAATTATAATAACCCTTAGGAGCAAAAAACCTTTGTGCAAGTAATTCAGTATATCCTTCATTTAATCCTTTACCAATTAAATGATATTGTTTCAAACGTACATCATACTTAGATTGTTCAAATCCAACCATGTATTTATATTTAGAATATACAAAAGTAGTAGCTAAATGAAATAATTCATGATAAAACCCTATATCATCTAATTTACGTGGTTCTCTTATTCCATAAAAAATAATATTTGTGATAGGGTTATACTCACCTAATTTATAATCTTTTTCAGAATATATTCTTTTCCTTGTTCTTACACTATTTATTTTATCATAAAAAAGATTTAAATCATCTCTTGCAAAATTTTCATCTAATGTCTTTGCAAAATTTAATATCAATTCACCAAATCTTTGTTTCATTATTCTATCTGGATCAATTTCTTCAGTATTTGATATTATTTCTGGTGGTAATTCTATTTTAGATATTCTATCAATTTTTGAGTTCTTATTTAAATAAAAATCCTTAATGGTATACCAAAATACATTAGTAACTAAAGCTGTTCCAAACATAACTGCCATTTCTTCAGACGTCATAATCTACCACCGCTTTCCCTTGCATTCTTGCTAAGCTTTCTTCAATTAAATCCCATTCTTCTTCTGTTTTAATTTCTTCTAGTTTAGTGTCATCATCTGGATAATAAATAGCTGCATATAAGTTTAATTTCCCATCTTCAGTATTAGTATTATCAGTATAAATAATATAATTTTTTTGGTTTTTTGACCATATAAATGTCATTATAATTTCATATTCTTTTATATTTCCATCTACATCATAAACTTTTAATATTTTTTTATCTCTCATATCATCCACCAATTATATTATATCATAAAAAAAACTGAATTACTTCAGTTTTTAACAAGCGTCATCGCAAATATCTAAAAATAGATCATCGAAGTTCTTAGCCATATCTTCTTTAATTTCATCAGTTAAATCTTCTAAAGGGCTTTTTTGTTTTTTACTTCTAGCATCTGTATATTTAACGAATTTACCATCTTTAATAAAGAAGAAACTTGGTCCATAGAATCTCTTAGAATTTACTTCTACCATATTTCCATCTTCATCTTCTACTTCATAATTTCTAAGACCTAATGAATCCTTACACATATCTAACATCTTAGTATATTCTTTAGTTGGTTTTACTGTTTGTTTGATTTCTCCATCTACAAGTTCATATACATCTCTTAAGATTTCATTATTATCATCATCCCAGAAATCAATATAGAATATTTCATCTACCCCATTTTCTTTAGCGGATTTAATAGACTGTTCTATAACACTTCTACACCATGGGCATAAATGATCTCCTACATATAAATAGAATGTTTCTTTATTTTCTATTTTCTTTAAGATTTCAGCTGGTGTTGTTTTAATATATGGATTATCTTCAGGTATATTTAAAGTTCTATGTGGTTTCTTATATCTAGCTATCTCTCCATTAACTTTTTCATATTCCTTTTTAAATTCTAATGCTTTAGAATTATCTTTGTCCTTATCTAAGAATAATACTGCACAAACAATAGCTATTATTCCAATTACTAATACTACTCCTCCAAATATTAATGCTTTCTTTTTCATAAAATTACTCCTTTCAATAACACTATATAATAGTATAAACCAAATTTAAATAAATTGGAAGTTGAAAAAACTAAACTCTAAGTTGAGTTTAGTTATTACAGTTATCATTTACTTCTAAAGGTACTTTATAAGTAATAGTTTTATCATTATTATCTATAGCATGTATTTCTATATATAAATTCTTTTCATCTATAGAACATATTGAATCATAATCATCAGCGCTTAATTTAACCATAGATAAATGATTCTTAAGTGTATCATTATATCCTTTATTACATGAAGTAATCTTATTAGTTATATCACCATTCTTTTCATACAAAGTACATTCTATTTCTTTATAGATAGTATCTTCTTCATCACAGTATTCTATATTAGAAATACGAATATATGATTTATTATTACTATGAATAAGACTACCAACAACTTTAAAATTTTCACATGTAGTAGTTATATCTTGTATTTCTAAATCTTCTTTATGTTTATGATTTAAGAAAAATACTATCATAAATCCTACTAATAACACAATAATTAGTGATAATATTATCAAAGGAGTTTTATTATTACTAATCTTTTCCTTTTTCTTTTCTTCCCCACTAATTATTTCATCTATATCAACATTAAATAGATTACTAATATCTTTTAAAGTAGCTATATCAGGAACATTCTTACCATTCTCCCATTTTGATACAGCTTGATATGTAACACCTAACTTATCTGCAAACTCAGCTTGAGTTAGTTTATTATCTATTCTTAGTTTTTTTATGAATTTTCCTACTTTTTCTTGATTCATAATACCACCACCTAAATTATATCATAAAAAAAAAGAAGATTAAATATCTTCTAATAATATAATCCATGTAGTTTTAATCTATCTATATCATTTAAATCATCAAGTTTCCAAGTACCATCTTCTTTAGTTAAAGTAAAATTAATAGTATAAGTAACTTTATCTTTAACTTCATTCATCTTATTAATTTTATAAGTCATGAACTTTTCAGTATCAATAACATCATCTTCTCCTGTTACAAACTCATCCCTATGACCAGCTAAATATATTTCAGCATCTGATATAGCTTTTCCATAATCTATAACTTCTACTTCAACTACCACAGTAGCATGATCACCATCTTCAGTTTCATCTTTAATCTTATAATTTAAATTCTTATACTGTTTTTTCATTAAATCATAATAATCATCTTTTTGATCTTCTGTTAAAGTAGTGGCATCTTCTACTACAGTATCTAATTGATCTAATACTTCTTTATCTTGTGTTTGATACTTAGATAAAAACTCTTCTACTTTCTTAGTAGGAGTATTCATCATATTACCACATCCAGCTATTAAGAATAATATCAAAGATAAGAAAACTATTCTTTTTATATTTTTCATAATTCCTCCTTTACTAGTAGTGTTAACTAATATCTTATAAATATACATTTTTATATTAAAAATTATAAAAATATGATAAAATTAAAGAGGAAGTGATATTATGAAAACAATATTAACCGGTGATAGACCATCTGGTAACTTACATTTAGGTCATTACTTTGGCTCTATTAAGAATAGAGTTATACTTCAAAAAGATTATGAAACATTTATTGAAATAGCTGATGTTCAAGCATTAACTGATAATTTTGAAAATCCAGATAAAGTTAGAAATAATACTTATGAGTTAGCACTTGATTATTTAGCATGTGGAATTGATCCAAATGAAGCAAGTATATTTATACAATCACAAATACCAGAGATTGCTGAACTTACTATATTCTTTTCTAACTTAATAACAGTATCAAGATTAATGCGTAATCCAACTACTAAAGCAGAAGTTAAACAGAAGAAAGAGTTATTTGGTAATGATGGTGAATCTATTACTTATGGATTCTTAGGATATCCTGTTTCACAAGCAGCTGATATTTCTATATTTAATGCTGATTTAGTACCTGTTGGTGATGATCAATTACCACATATTGAACAATGTCGTGAAATAGTTAGAAAATTTAATAATATATATGGAGAAACTTTTAAAGAACCTGAACCATATTTAAGTAATAATACTCGTGTTAAAGGATTAGATGGTAACAACAAGATGAGTAAATCTTTAGGAAACGCTATTTATATTAAAGATACACCTCTAGAAATTGAAAAGAAAGTTATGAGTGCTGTAACAGATCCTAATAAAATTAAAAAAGATGATCCTGCTAATCCAGATGTATGTATGGTTTACTATTATCATAAATTAATGGAAAATCCTAATATTGATACAGTATGTAGCGAATGTAAGAATGGTACTCGTGGATGTGTAGCATGTAAAAAAGAATTAATAGAAAAAATAAATGAATTCTTAAGACCAATGCAAGAAAGAAGAAAATACTATGAAGAACATCCAGAAGAAGTAGAAAAAATACTAAAAGATGGAACTAAAAAAGCTCGTGATAAAGCAATAGAAACAATGAAACAAGTAAAAGCAAGTATGAAGATAAATTATTAATCTCATACCTGCTTTTTTCTATTACTAATTTTAAGTAGATTGTATATTTCTTTATGTTTAGAATCAATAGATATTAAACTATCTATAAGTTCATCTTTCATAGATTTATATGATGAAATATCTTTATCAAAATATTCTTGATAAAGATATTTTAATTTATCATATTTTTTATATTTAAAACTATCCTCTATTTCTTTAGTTAAATATCTTTTAATTAATAATTCTTTTCTAGTTAAGAAATTATTATCTAATATTTTATTTTTCTTTTTATAATTTAAATCATATATTTCTAAATTAGATGCAAGTAAAGATATTTCTGTTTCTTCATCTAATAATAATTTACTTTTACATATTGATAGACCATCTTTATTAAACTCTATAGCAAGTACCCTACTACCATCTGAAAATAAACATGCATAACTAACATTATTATTTTTTTTACCATATAACTCACATGTATTATATATTTTTAATAAGAAGTCTTTACTTACTATAAAATTATAATTTAATAATTCATCATATACTTTACTACTTATATGAACTAATTTTATCTTCTTCATATTTTCTATATCATCACTATTATTCCATTCATAAAAATCATATATATTATCATTATCACAGAAATTAAGTAAAATATCATAGATATATATCATAATCTTTCCTCCTAAGAATAATAATATTTATTAAAATAAAACCAACAAGTCCTATCATACATTCAAATCTTTTACTAATAAAAGAAAAATATTCAGATAAATCATACCCTTGATCAAGTAAATTTAAATATATTATCATATACATAAATCCAACCACTGACATACCAAACGAGAATAAGAATAGAAAAGGTTTTAACATCTAATCACCTATTCTATTCTATTAATATTATTCTTTATTTATTATTTTTTATACATTATTTATTATCTAAATATTCTTTATATCCACCAATTAAATCTATAGTTTTATATCCCATATTATTTAACATAATACATATCTTTTTACTCTTAATTCCATTATTACAGTATATATAATAATTATCATTAAAATTTAAATATTTATCTGGAAACATACTTAAATAATTATATGGAATATTAACGGATCTATTTATATGATCTAAAATATATTCATATTTATCTCTTATATCTATTAAAACATTCTTATTAACATAATCATCAGATATATCATATATTTTTATTTTATCTATATCTTTAATATCTATAGAATTATACATTTTATCACCTAATATAGTATATGAAAAAAAGAGAAAATATTTAATCTTCTCTTTCTAAATAGTCAGATCCTTTATGAGGTTCTTCTCTTAATAAATCATTATAATTC
>Ga0247608_10008778_pt1 | contig 10141 bp, 7 predicted proteins | sample 176DNAGHGlowgp2_FD_193490 | JGI IMG/M metagenome (GOLD analysis project Ga0247608, IMG submission 193490) | Sheep rumen microbial communities from Palmerston North, Manawatu-Wanganui, New Zealand - 1766 DNA GHGlow gp2 | ecosystem: Host-associated > Mammals > Digestive system > Stomach > Rumen ... | reverse complement strand
ACCTGCTGCCGCAGGTGAACAAGGCCGACCACGCCGCGTGGGTCGCCGAGTGCCAGCAGTGGAAGAAGGAGGACCCGTTCTCCTGGGACGAGTCGCCCTCCGGCGCGATCATGCCGCAGTCCGTTCTCGCGACGGTCGACCGGCTCACGAAGGGCAACGTGATCGTCACGACCGACGTCGGCCAGAACCAGATGTGGTCCTGCCAGTTCTTCACGCACGAGAAGCCGCGCAACTTCCTCTCCTCCGGCGGCCTCGGGACGATGGGCTTCGGCCTTCCGGCCGCCATCGGCGCGCAGCTCGGCCGCCCGGGCGAGCTGGTGGTGTGCGTGACGGGCGACGGCGGGTTCCAGATGAACGCGCAGGAGCTCGTCGTGGCCGTCGAGCACAAGCTCCCGATCAAGGTCGTGCTCCTCAACAACACGTATCTCGGCAACGTCCGCCAGTGGCAGGACATGATGTACAAGGGCGTCCATTCGATGACGCACCTCGCGCAGGCCGGCCGCATGAAGCAGGAGCGCATCGAGCCGGACCCGGAGCTGCCCGCCTATCTGCCGGACTTCGTGAAGCTCGCCGAGGCGCACGGCGCGAAGGCGCGCCGCGTCTCCGACCCGAAGGACGTCGAGCCCGCGCTCAAGGAGGCCTTCGCCGACCCGCACGTCTGGGTGCTCGAGTTCATCGTCGAGCCCGAGGCGGACATCACGCCGATGATCCCGCCGGGAAAGACCCTCAAGGACCTCATCCGCAAGTTCAAGTAGGAGGCGCGCCATGGACCAGAAGCACATCATCAACGCCACGGTCGAGAACCAGCCCGCCGTCCTCTCGCGGATCGTGGGGCTCTTCTCGGGCCGCGGCTACAACATCGAGACGCTCAACGTCGGGCCGTGCGCCGACCCGCGCTTCTCGCGCATGACGATCACCGTGCCGGGCGACGAGCACGTGCTGGAGCAGGTGCTCAAGCAGCTCAACAAGCTCGTCGACGTCGTGAAGGTCGTGGACCTCACCGAGGAGAAGCACATCGAGCGCGAGCTGGTGCTCGTGGAGGTCGGCGCGCCGAAGCAGAAGCGGCCGGAGGTGCTCGAGATCGCGGACGTCTTCCACGCGGAGATCGTCGGCGTGCGCGAGACGACCGTCACGATGCAGTTCGTCGGGCGCGAGGACGAGGTGGACGACTTCCTCCGCCTCCTGCGCCCCTACACGATCGTCAACCTCGCCCGCAGCGGCCTCCTGGCCGTCCTCAAGGGAGAATAGAAAGGAAAACACCAACATGGCCTTCAACCACGTCACCAAGATCGACGACCTCGTCCCGATCCGCACCGTCCTCGTCAGCCTCTTCGACAAGACCGGCATCGAGGACTTCGCCAAGGGTCTTCTCGACGCCTGCCCCGGCGTCCGCTTCCTCAGCACCGGCGGCACCTACAAGGCGCTCGCCGCCGCGCTCGGCGACGCGGCCAAGGACCACCTCGTCCAGGTCTCCGACTACACCGGCCAGCCCGAGATGCAGGGCGGCCTCGTGAAGACGCTCGACTTCAAGATCTACCTCGGGCTCCTCGGCGAGCACTACAACGACGCCCACCAGGCGGACCTGAAGCGCACCGGCGCCTCGGAGATCGACATGGTCGTCGGCAACCTCTACCCGTTCCAGAAGGTCGCCGCGCAGCCCGGCGTCTCGCCCGAGGACTGCCGCTCGAACATCGACATCGGCGGCCCGTGCATGATCCGCGCCTCCGCGAAGAACTACATCCGCGTGGCGTCCGTCACCGACACGGGCGACTACCCGGCGCTCCTCGCCGAGCTGCGCGCCACCGGCGGCAAGCTCTCCCTTGCGACGCGCTTCCGCCTGATGAAGAAGGCCTTCGCGCACACCGCGGCCTACGACGCGGCGATCGCCGCGCACTTCGGCGCGATCGAGTCCGTCGACGCCGTCTACGACAAGGCCTAGGTCGCCGCGCGCATCCTCCGCCGGAGACAATCCCGCATGAAGGCCATCGTTCTCGGAAGCACCGGCATGGTCGGCGGCTGCTTCGCCCGCAAGCTCATCGACCGCGGCTGGGAGGTCACCGGCGTCGCGCGCCACACCGCGATGGGGCGCCAGCTCGCCGAGCGCCCGTATCCCTTCGTCGGATGCGACATCCTGGACCGCGAGAACCTGCTCGCCCTGTTCCGGAAGGTCCGCCCCGACCTCGTCGTCTGCATGGCGGCGCAGGCGTTCAACGGAACGTCGTGGGAGGCCGAGCGCTACACCTACCTCGTGAACGTCGAGGGCACGCGCAACGTCCTCTCGGCCCTGCACGAGGCCTGCCCCGACGCGAAGCTCCTGCTCGCGTGCAGCAGCGCCGAATACGGCGACGCCACGCGCTCCGGGTCCGCCCTGCGGGAGGACGCGCCCCTCCTGCCGCTCACGCCCTACGGCGTCACGAAGGTCGCGACCGAACGGATGGGCTACCAGTATTTCCGCAACTACGGGATGAAGGTGTATCTTCCGCGCATGTTCATCCATGTGGGGACCGGGCATCCGCCCGCGACGGCCATCCAGAACTTCGCGCGGCAGATCGCGCTCGCCAAGGCGGGCCGCGGCGACGGCGTCGTCCGGACCGGCCGCCTCGACACGGCCCGCGACTTCATCGACGTGCGCGACGGCGTCGAGGCGATGCTGGCGCTGCTCGAGCGCGGCGAGCCCGGGACGCCCGTCAACATCTGCAACGGCGAGGCGCCCACGATCCGGCACGTGCTGGACGAGCTGCTCGACATCGCCGGCGTCGCGCCGCGCATCGAGCAGGCGGAGTCGCTCCTGCGTCCGTCGGACGAGATGGTCCTGCTCGGCGACAACGCCCGGCTCCGCGCCCTCGGATGGTCGCGCCGCTACTCGCTCCGCCAGACGCTCGAGGGCGTCTTCGCGGACTGGGAGCGCCGGGTGCGCGCCGGCGGCTAGAGCGATTTTCCAAACGGCGTGGCCGCCGTCCCGGCGGCCGCCGAAAAGATGGAGCCGCTCTAGCGGCGGTCCTCGTCGAGTCCGTTCTCGAGGATGGCGGAGGAGAGGACGAAGGCGAAGAGCCAGACGATCGAGGGCATCTGGAGGCTGAAGTCGCCGAAGGAGTGCAGGATCAGCACGACGCAGTAGAGCAGCGCGCCGAGGGGAAGGCCGCGCGCGAGCGCGGGACCGTCGCCCGCGGCGACGGACCGCTGCCGGTCGTAGAGGATCCACAGGACGCCCCCGAGGGGCAGGAGGAAGAGCGCGAGTCCGACGATTCCGAACTCCTCCAGCAGCTGCGTCCAGTCGCTGTGCACCTGGTAGAGGTGCTTGGCGTAGTCGGCGTGGCGGGGTCGCTTGAAGGCGTCGGCCGGGCCGTCGGGATCGGGCCGGACGCCGTCCGTCGTCGCCTCGAACTCGGCCCACCGGACGGAGTGCTGGCCGGGGCCGATGCCCCAGACGGGATTGCTCCGCCAGGCGCGCAGCGCGGAGCCGATGTATTGTCCGCGGTCGAAGGAATACCAGAACGCGTCGTGGAGCTTCTCGCGGAACGCGGCGCCGTCCGGAGCGCCGGCCCACGCCCGCCAGAGCGGATGGCCCGCGGCGCGGTTCATGAGCGGGTTGTAGACGCGCTCGGTCCAGACGCCGTCCTCGTAGCGCAGGACGTCGCCGTAGCAGTCGCGGCCGACGGTCCGCACGGCGCCGTCCGAAAGCGTGCGGCGGCGCACGAAGCGGACGCGGTCGCCCATCCGCCATCCTTCGGCGAGCCCCGGGGCGCGCGGGGGGAAGACGACGCGGGAGACTTGCGCGGTCGGGACGGAGACGCGCTTCGCGTCCCCCTCCCCGAAGACGTGGAACTGGCCCCGGTCGAACCCCGCCACGCGGACGCGCGCGACGCGCCCGTCGGCGTATTCGAGGTCGGCGGGACGCGGCTTCTCGAAGTGCACGGACGGCACGTCGGCGGACTCGAGGCGCACTTCGGAGGACGCGTAGCGGACGCCGAACGCGAGCGCGACGACGAGCGCGACGACGCCCGCCGCGGCGGCGGCGCGCTTCCAGGGGGAGCGGCCGCGGAGGCCGAAGACCGGCACCGCGATCGCCAGGCCGAGCGCGAGCGAGGCGAGGCCGCCGCGCGAGAGCGAGAGGAAGTTCGGGACCAGCAGCGCGACGGCGCCGAGCGAGAAGAGCGAGGCCTTCCATCGCGGGACGCGCGGCGTCAGCGCCGCCGCGAGGAGCAGGCAGATCAGGAGGTTCGCGTAGGCCGAGTAGTGGTTCGGGCAGAAGAAGGTGCCGGAGAGGCGGCCGTTGTAGGCGAAGTCGGTCCCCTGGGTCCAGAGAATCTGCGTGTCGCCCGTGGCGAAGTGGCTCCAGAGCCCGATCGCGGAGACGACCGCCGAGACGCCGAACGCGCACCAAAGCAGCCGGTGCCGCCAGGCGGGGCGCGAGGAGAGCAGCATCACGAGCGCGATGGCGACGGGCGTGAGGAAGAGCAGGAGGCTGCGCTCGCAGTCCATCGCGACGAGCGGGCTCCCGGGTCCGGACGGGAAGAGGGCGCGGACGCAGGCATAGAGCAGGAACGGGATGCAGAGCGCGAGCGCGGCGAGCGCGCGCAGCGGCATGTGGCGGTGCGGGGCGCGCGGGGCCCCGCGCGGGAGGAGCGCCGATTCGACGAGCGCTCCGGCGCCGCAGAGCAGGCACGCGAGGAAGATCAGCCCCGCCATCGGCCAGAACCACCACATCTCCCACGAGCCGAAGAGCGGCGGCGAGAGCAGGATCGCGGCTCCGGCGCAGAGGAACGCGCCGAGGTGCAGCCACTCGGCGGCGCGGGCGAGGAGGGGGAGCTCCCCCGTGCGCTCCGTTTCCCCGCGGCTGCGCCGCGGCATGGGGGTGGGCGTGTCGGACATGGGCCCGGATTCTACCCCCGCTCCGTTCGGCGGTCAACCGTTTTGCGCCGCCGCGCGGATCATTCGACGAGCTGCGAGGCGATGAAGGCGAGGACGCCCTCGGGGATCTCGTCGCGCGAGTCCCAGGTGGCGATGGCGGAGCCGGAGGCGTAGTGGCCCCGCCAGAGGTGCTCCCCGTCGTAGGTGAAGGCGGCGGAGCCGGAGGCGTAGTGGCCCTTGTAGATGTGGCCCTTCTCGTAGGTGTAGGCGGCGGAGCCGGAGGCGTAGTGGCCCTCGTAGAGGTGGTCTTTCTCGTAGGTGAAGGCGGCGGAGCCGGAGGCGTAGTGACCCTTGTAGATGTGGGTGCCGTCGAACGTCCAGGCGGCCGAGCCGCTGGCGTAGTGTCCCTTGTAGATGTGGCCTTTTTCGACCGTCCAGGCGGCGGAGCCGCTCGCGTAGTGTCCCTTGTAGATGTGGTTCATGGCGAAGGAGTTGGTTGCGAAAAGAAGAATCAGCGCGCAGGCCGCGCGGGCGAGGCCCGCGCGGATGGCGGGGACGCGGGGACGAGGGGACGCGGGGACCGGAAGGGCGGGGAGGCCCGAAGGCGGAGCAGGCCGCTCGTCCCCGTGTCCCTGTGTCTCTGAGTCCCTGCCGACGAGCGTTCTCATGACCAGCCCTTTCTGCGGCGGATCGTACCGGCCGCTCGGTCGACGGCTGCTCGCATGTCGGCGGCGCGGCGGGCGAGCTCCGCTTCGTTGTCGGCCAGGTCGAGACGGCTGTACATCGCGCGGTCCCACTCCTCGGCACGCGCTTCGGCGCGCGCCGCGTGCATCCGTTCGCGGATGCCGCCAAATTTCCGGAATTCCTCCTCCTGGCGCCGGATCATGCCGGAGAGGAGGGCATGTGTCTGATGGCAGAGGACAAGCATGATGTTGCAGAGAGTGTCCTCCGGCCGGGTCTCGAAGACCTCCCGCCAGTCCTCCCAGTCCGGATTGGACTTTGCGCGCTCCCTGGCCGCGACGGCGCGGGCGTCATCGGCGGGCCAGGGCTCCTGCCCCGCGGCCTTGAGGCGGTCGAGGTAGTCTTCGCGCAGTTCGTCGAGGGAAGCCCGGGCCACTCCGGTGAGCCGGATCTCGGTTTCCTTGCTCGTGCCGGCCGCGGCGCTTCCCTCGGCGATGTTCTGCTTGCAGCTGCGCGCCGCCTGCACCATCTGGTCCACGGTGCGGTCGCCGCGAGCGGGAAGAAAGCGGCGGCAGAAAACGACGGTTCCCTGGTAGACCGTTTCGCTCTTGCGGTAGGCGAAGAGCTTGCGGTATCCGCCGTGGGGAAGCTCGATGGGAGTGGGCATGGGACGCGGGGAGGCAGGGAGGCGGGGACGCAGGGACTCAGGGACGCAGGGACTCGGGGAGGCAGGGAGGCGGGGAGGCAGGGACTCAGGGAGGCAGGGACTCAGGGACGCTGGGACGCCGGTCCCAGTGTCTCTGTGTCCCAGTGTCCCTGCAGGGCGGCGCGGCGGATCTCCTCCGGCGTGGCGGTCGCGGTGCCGAGCTTGCCGACGACGACGCCGGCGGCGATGTTGGCGAAGCGGGCGGCGTCGGGGAGCGGGAAGCCGGCGGCGAGGGCGAGGGTGAGCGCGGCGATGACGGTGTCGCCGGCGCCGGAGACGTCGAAGACCTCGCGGGCGAAGGTCGGGATGAGCTCGAGGGGGCGGCCGCCCTCGGAGAGGAGCATCCCCTCCGCGCCGAGCGTGATCACGAGCCGGCGCGGCGCGAAGCGTTCGTGGATGGCGGCGCAGACGGCCTCGGCGGGGAAGGGCCCGGGGGCGTCGTCGATCCCGGCGAGTCGGAGCGCCTCGGAGCGGTTGGGCGTCATGAGCGCGACGCCGGAGTAGTCCACGCCGGCGCGGGGCTTGGGGTCGAGCGTGACGATCTCCGGCCGGTCCGGGAGCGCGAGGACGCCGCGGACCGTCCCGGGCGAGAGCAGGCCCTTGCCGTAGTCGGAGAGCAGGATCGCGTCCGCGCGCGCGGCGGCGGGCGCGAGGGATTCGCGCAGGTCGGCCTCGGTGAGCGCGTAGACGGAGGGCTCGGCCTCGCGGTCGAGGCGGCAGACCTGCTGGCGGCGGCAGACGACGCGCGTCTTGACGATCGTGGGGATCGAGGGCGAGACGGCGCCGGGCAGGAGCGAGACGTGCCCGCCGCCGAGGAGCGAGCGCAGGCGGAGGCCGTCCTCGTCCTCGCCCACCCATCCGAAGAGGTCGGCGCGGGCGCCGAGGGCGGCGAGGTTGAAGGCGACGTTGGCCGCGCCGCCGGCGACCGCGGTCTCGCGGTCGACGCGGACGACGGGGACGGGCGCCTCGGGCGAGAGGCGCGAGGCGTCGCCCCACACGTATTTGTCGAGCATGACGTCGCCGATCACGAGGATGCGCTTCTTCGCGACGGCGGAGAGGATGGCGTCGAGATTCATCGTTTTGCGGATCTGCGGTCCGTGGGGCTAGCCGAGGGAGGCGAGGAGGGCGCGCTTGCGGGCGAGGTCGGCGAGGAGCTCCTCCTTGCGGGCCTTCTGCTGCTCGACGATGGCGGCGGGGGCCTTGCTGAGGAAGGTCTCGTTGCCGAGCTTGGCCTCGACGGTGCGGAGGAAGCCCTCGAGCTTCGCGATCTCGTCCTGCGCCTTCTTCTTCTCCGCCTCGGCGTCGACCGAGCCCTCGAGCTTGAGCGCGATCGTGCCGAGCGCGGTGTCGGCGGCCGGCATGCCGGAGAGCGTCTCGCCCTCGAGCACCTCGACGCCGGAGGCGCCGAGGAAGCCCGCGAGCGACTCGGTCTCGGCGCGGAGGCGCGCGGCCGCCCCGGCGGTCTTGGCGCTCACGACGAAGGCGACCTTGTCGGAGGGCTTCAGGGCGGTGATGGAGGAGCGCAGCGCGCGGCCTGCGGTGATGAGGTCGTGGCGGGCGTTCACGTAGGCGCGGACGTCCTCGTCGATCCCCCAGGCGGCCTTCTCCTCGGCGGTGAAGGGCGTCGGCCACGGGGCGTGGCTGATCGTCTCCTCGTCGCTCGTCGCGTAGCCGAGCTGGTGCCAGATCTCCTCGGTGACGAACGGCATGAACGGGTGGATCATGCGCAGCGCGCGGCCGAAGACCTCGGCGAGGATGCCCACGACCTGCGCGCGGCGCGCGGGGTCGTCGCCGTAGAGGTCGCGCTTGGCCTCCTCCAGGTACCAGTCGCAGAACTGCGACCAGACGAAGTCGTAGACGGCGAGCGCGGCGTCCTGGAAGCGGTAGCCGGCGAGGGCCGTGTCCATCGCGGCGAGCGCGGCGTCGGCGGTCGCGAGGATGTGGCGGTCGTCGAGCGAGAGCGCCGCCGCCTCGCTGGCGCTCGGCGAGTGACGAGTGACGAGTGACGAGTGACGAGCGCCCGTTCCACCCACGGCTTCTCCTTCGCCGCGGAACGCGGCGAAGGAGAAGCCCTCCACCTTGCTCGCGTGCATCTGGAGGAAGCGGGCGGCGTTCCAGATCTTGGTGCCGAAGTTGCGGCCGATCTCGAACTTGTCCATCGAGATGAAGACGTCGATGCCGGGGGAGGTCGTCTGCATCAGCGTGAAGCGCAGGGCGTCGGCGCTGTACTTGCCGATGATCTCGAGCGGGTCGAGGGAGTTGCCGAGCGACTTGGACATCTTGCGCCCCTGCGCGTCGCGGACGACGCCGTGCAGGACGACGTTGCGGAACGGGACGTCGCCCATGAACCGGCAGCCGGCCATGATCATGCGCGCGACCCAGAAGAAGATGATGTCGGGCGCGGTGCAGAGGTCGGTCGTCGGGTAGTAGCGGGCGAGGTCCGCGGTCCTGTCGGGCCAGCCGAGCGTGGAGAACGGCCAGAGCCACGAGGAGAACCACGTGTCGAGGACGTCGGGATCCTGCGTGATCTTGTCGGCGCCGGCGCCGCACTTGGGGCAGACCGTCGGCTTCTCGGTCGCGGCCCACTCGTGGCCGCACTCGCAGGTGTAGACGGGGATGCGGTGGCCCCACCAGATCTGCCGCGAGATGCACCAGTCGCGGATGTTCTCCATCCAGTTGAAGTAGGTGTTCTCGTAGCGCTTGGGGGTGAAGACGATGCGGCCGTCGCGCACGACCTCCATCGCCTTCTCGGCGAGGGGCTTCATGCGGACGAACCACTGCTTGGAGAGGCGGGACTCGACGACGGTGTGGCAGCGGTAGCAGTGGCCGACCTGGTTGTCGTAGTCCTCGACGTGGTCGAGGAAGCCGCCGGCGTCGAGGTCGGCGACGATCCTCTCGCGGCACGCGAAGCGGTCGAGTCCGGCGTAGGCGGCGCCGGCGAGCTCGTTCATCGTGCCGTCGCCGTTCATGATGTTGATCTCCTCGAGGCCGTGGCGCTTGCCGACGAGGAAGTCGTTCGGGTCGTGGGCGGGGGTGATCTTGACGATGCCCGTGCCGAACTCGCGCTCGACGTAGTCGTCGGGGAGGACCGGGATCTCGCGCCCGGTGAGCGGGAGGATGACGGTCTTGCCGTGGAGGTGGAGGTAGCGCTCGTCCTTGGGGTTCACCGCGACGGCCGTGTCGCCCGGGAGCGTCTCGGGGCGGGTCGTGGCGACCATGATGTAGTCCTGGTAGGCCTCGCCCTTCACGCCGAGGGCGGAGCCGACGACGGGGTAGCGCACGTACCAGAGGTGGCCGTGGTTGGGCTCGTGCTCGATCTCGTCGTCCGCGAGGGCGGTGCCGCAGCGCGGGCACCAGTTCACGATGTAGTTGCCGCGGTAGACGAGGTCCTTCTCGTACATCTCCGTGAAGACCTCGGCGACGGCGCGCGAGAGGCCCTCGTCCATCGTGAAGCGCTCGTGCGACCAGTCGCAGGAGCAGCCGAGGGCGCGGAGCTGCTTCACGATCGTGCCGCCGTACTGCTTCTTCCACTCCCAGACGCGCTCGACGAAGGCCTCGCGGCCGAGGTCCTGGCGGCGCTTGCCCTCCTTGCGGAGCGCCTTCTCGACGACGTTCTGCGTGGCGATGCCGGCGTGGTCGGTGCCGGGGACCCAGAGCGTGTCGTCGCCGCGCATGCGGTGCCAGCGGACGAGGACGTCCTGGATCGTGTCGTTGAGGGCGTGGCCCATGTGGAGGATGCCTGTCACGTTGGGCGGCGGGATGACGACCGAATAGGGCTTGCCCTGACCGGACGGCTTGAACGCGCCGGTGTTCTCCCAGATCGGGTACCACTTGGCCTCGACGGCCTTGGGATCGTAGTGCTTGTCCATGGCGATGTAGGGTTTGGATAACGCACGCTCCGGC
>Ga0247608_10008777_pt1 | contig 10142 bp, 16 predicted proteins | sample 176DNAGHGlowgp2_FD_193490 | JGI IMG/M metagenome (GOLD analysis project Ga0247608, IMG submission 193490) | Sheep rumen microbial communities from Palmerston North, Manawatu-Wanganui, New Zealand - 1766 DNA GHGlow gp2 | ecosystem: Host-associated > Mammals > Digestive system > Stomach > Rumen ... | reverse complement strand
AGCAACCCTTGAGTATTGAGTTGAACTCATAAGGCCATTGTTAGTAGAGTCAGCCAAAGAATATGTAACAACATTATCGTCTACATACTTTTTAGTAGCTACATCCATATCATTTGTTGGAGCAGTTCCAATAGTAAGTTTACCAGCCAGGGTTTCATTGCCACTTCAATCTAATGTTCTAGCATTAGAACGACTCGCCTCATTTGAACCATTACCAACTATCTCTACATAGGCCCCTCTTGTTATTGAACTTCCTGCTACATCTAAAACATTATATTCACCAAAGACATGCTGAGATAGTCTTTGAGCCGTTGTAAAACTTCCTTCAGCATGAGAATATCTGCCAGATGCAGTTGTATAATAGCCTTCAGCGTGAGAATATTCTTTCGATGCAGCTGTACCACAACCCTCAGCATGGGAATAATCACCCGTTGCCTTTGTATTACCACCCTCAGAATGAGAATGTTGTCCCGAAGCAGTTGTACCCCGACCCTCAGCATGAGAGGACATACCCGATGCGGTACTACCATTACCTTCAGCATGTGAATAATAGAATGAAGCAGTTGTGTTTAAACCTTCAGCATGTGAATAATCACCTGTGGCAGTTGTGTTTTGGCCTTCAGCCGTAGCTTTAGTACCTAAAAAAGTTCCAGATTTTTGACCAGCAGTTACATAGTCAACACCTTTGACCATATAATTGCTTAAGTCTATATCGGTACTGCCTACTTTTTCATACTTATCTGTAATTCATAGATACTCATCATATACATTCTGTTCTGAGCTTGAATTAGAAACTAAATAAATAGTATCTCCACTACCAGTTGCTGGTAAGGCAGATACTGAATCATACGGTCCACCAAATTTGACTCCAACTAAATCACCTATAGCATCTGTGACATATGTCTCTGTAGCATATCCTGATAATGCGGAGTTAGTTATATACCCACTATCATTTGTAAAGGCTGAAACATTAGTTGGTACAGTTGGTATTGTTGGTTTATCTGCTAAATCAGTATATGAACCGCTATAAGCAACTTCAGATAAATTGTCAACGGTAGTCCTAGCCTCTATGTCTTTTATGTTATATATATCTCCACTTGGAAGCTTAATTTTACTTATATCAGACATTTGTAAATTCCTTTATTCTAAACTATAATTCTTCCATTTTTATATTTAATTTAGCAATAATATATACAATAAAAAAGAGGAAGCCGAAGCTTCCCCTCTTTGGACACTTATCTGCCGCCTTGGAGGGTAACGGATGATATGACGTGCCCACAATCTGTAGTTATAAGATAAACTGGGGAGAAGGTTGAATGACAAGCTTGGTTAAGGTAAGTATTAGTCCCCAGTTTGTATGCTTTCTTTTTAGATTTAATAAATAAGTTATAAGGCTTATCTTGAGTTATTTCAAGGGTATCATCTTCATTTACGTCAGAGCTTATTAGTGAAGGATTAGCCTTAAGACTCTCGATAATTTTATAGTTCTTAGTTATTATAGTTGTTATATATTCGTGATAATTTTTTCTGCCATCATTATAAATAAGATCAAGGCCAGACATTGTTTCGACCATAGTTAATTCCCTCCCTACCAATTTATATCGCCTTTTTGATTACCAAAGAAAGTATCAAAAACAGTATCTAAGGTCATATAAGTATATCCATCAAAAGGTATATCTTTTTCTTTATAGAGTTCCTTAGATACTTCTACTGCTTCACTATTTAAAGGTAAGAACTTATAGAGTACTCTATCTTCTTCTTTCTTAGTTCCTACGTATTTGTATTCCTGATTATCAAACTTAAAGACTTTACCTACTTCTAATGTACCCATTATGCCACCAGCTCTCTGATTCTATCTTCAACTTCTGTTGGAAGTGCTTCTACTACCCAGGCATGTCCATACTTATAAGGTTCATGGTCATACATTCTGCCTGTTGTCATACCTGTGAACTCTACTTCATAGAGACCTTTTTCTTTGAGCATTTCACACACTTCACTGTAATTATATCCATGACCAGTCTCCATCCATTCTTTAATGGCTGCTTCTTGTTCAGGTGTTCCAGCATTTGTACCGTTGAGATGATACTTTTTCCAATAATCATATAGTTCATCCCAAAGTTCTACATTCTTTAGTTGATCTCTATACTCATTGATTGTATCAAGACACTGACCACCACATACACAATCTGTATGCTTTGTATTCATTACATAACCACAGATGGAAAGTTCAGTATACTTTGGAGTCGTACCTGTAATAACCTTATTACCATCTTCATCATAGAAGAATGTTTCTTCACCGCCACGATCACGGAGTTCAACATCAAGTACTACTTCATAAGCCTTTCTGCCTTTACCTGTGTAGTCAATCTTACCAAAGCTAAATGTCTTTTTCATAATTTACCTTCCTAAACATAAATGACAATTCTGTGTCTTGTAGTAGCTTCTATTGAGAAGACCTGAACACCACTGTTCTTACTAATAAACTGACTGAACTCAGTTGTGGTTGATTTAGTGTCATCAAAGATTATTTCACCAGTATCTTGGTCACAGACTATAAAATCACTATCGCCTTTAAGTGACAGATTTACTACTTCTACAAGTTTCATATTCTTACCTCACCTTCAGTTTGTAAATAAATTATACCAAAAAGATTATGGTTTGTAAACTTAAATTATATTTCTTTTGCTTTTTCGTATTCTTCTAAATTTAACAGGCTACCATGCTCATTCCAATCATCAAATATTTCGCCCCTTGGATTTATTATTACATCACCTATAAAGTCTTCACCATTTATATTTAGTTTAGAAAAGCATTGAGTTCTATGAAAAAATATATTATCACCTAGCTTAGCATTCCATCTAAATCTATTTTTATTTATTATTGGGTCAGGGCAATTAAATACTTTTTTCAAGATACTAAATACTTCATTATCTTCCATGTTATAAAGATTTGTTTCATCAACTCCAATATAATTATCTCTAAATTGGAATCCATTTATATTTTTAAAACTACCAAACCTATTAATAAGATTTAACGCTAATTCAGCCTCAGATGGCTTATATAATACACAGTTTATTCTTATAGGTATAGTTAATTTATTCAAAAAAGAATCATCACACTCATCAACATATTTTCTAATATGCCTAGATATATTAAATCCAGTTATTACATCTGCATAACTATTCAGCCTATCAATTATATCTATTGTTGGATTTGGCAATGTGGTATTTATAAATAATTTATGACTACTACCCTTAGAATTCATATACCTTATTAAGTCAAGAAGATCACTTAGCTTATCAATATCAGCTAAAGGTTCCCCACCCGTAAAAACAAAATCACATTTTGGAGTTATACCATCTAATTTAACCATTGATTGCTTAAGCTTATCAATATCAAAAATAGGATTATCTTTATATTCCTTTTTATTTATACAGAATGGACAATTATTTTTACAATCATATGGGGCAAACACCGTTACAGTTGCTCCGTTATAAGGCTTAAACATATTTATTACCTCCATTTTTAAATTACATATAAATTATAATAAAAAAGAGGTAGTTTGTAAACTACCTCTTAAAGATTATTTAAACATACCATCTTGTTCAGCTATGTTGAACCATCGTCTAGCATCAAATTCTCGTTTCCTTATCTTCTGATACGCAGAAGTTGGTGTGTAGAAACCTACTACTCTCGCATATTGGTCAACTACGGGCTTACCACACTTTGGACAAGTTGATGTTCCTATAAAAGCATGTTTATCTTCATCAACATTTATCTTTGTGGTAAAGGCAAAGTATATAACTCCTTTACTTGCTACATAGTTGAGCATATCCCATGCTGTATCTCTACTTGGGAATCTACCCTCTACATTGATGTGAGCGATACAACCACCGCCACACTTCTTATCTAATATAGCACCGAGTCTACACTTTTCTTGGATTGTACACTTCTCCATAAGTGGAATCCATTGATTGCTGTAAATAAAGTATTTGTCCTGTTCATAAATTAGATTATCAGCATTACAGATTACACCAGCACAGTTCTCAGCTGGGATGGATTCAATGTTGAAGCTGAAGTCACATTCGAAATTATCTTTGACTTCGTTGATTGCATCAAGTATTTCAGAAGCAAACTTAAGACCTTCATCTGAGTATGATTTGTTACCAAATTCGTCAGTATTAATTAATCCGAACATATCTATAACTTCATAAAGTCCTAAGATACCAATTGTACAGAACTGCTTACTGAGTTCAACTGCTCCGTCCTGGTAATTTGGAAGAAGACCTTTTGCTATATTCTTCTTTATTATATCTCTCATGGAGTAAAGTGCTTTACAATCAAGTTCAGCCTTTTCTCTTAAGATCTTCATGTATCTAGTCTTAGTAAACTTAGATTCATATGCTATTCTTGCCAGGTTTATAGTTGATACTCGGCAAGAACCAACTGACATTGATGTTCCACCGATTGAGTTGATGAAAGCATCTAACTTAGTTGTATCTGAAAGTAATCTACAACAATTGCTCAGAACACCAACAGAATCAGAACAGAAGAAGTTTGAATCATTCCACTTCATATTATGGTCTGATGCCCATCTAGCAAATTCTTCATCTACAAAAGCAAACTCATCACCTGTCTTGCCATTAGTAAGTAGTGAGTAAGTAAGAACTGGGAAAGTAAACATATTCTCTGTTCTTATCTCTGATACAACTTCCATAAAGACCTTTTGTAATTCAACGAATTCTTCAATATGGTCAATGGCAAATGAACCGTCTGGGAATTCTACCCCACCAAAGATTGCTTCTAGGTATGGTCTATCAAATATAGAAACATTTGTAAATGCTGATTGATCTATTCTAAGGAAAGGTTGATTGAGCCTATAAACAAACTTCTGAAATACCTGTTTAAGATATGTATCAGGATCTTTCAAGTAATAGCCATCTTCTACATCTTTATGCCAGAAATACCATGCCCAAATCAAAACATTAGGAAGTCCAACTGCTCCTGATTGTCTGTTGGAAAGAAATGATACAAACTCAATAACATCATCAAAATATGTTTCGAGATGGTTTGGTGCCTGGTTATTATATGATTTATGTCCAGGTGTATTTAAAAAGAAAAGTCCTTCTGTTGCTAATTTAGTTAAATCATTAGCCCAGCAGTATGGGAAGAAAGAAGCAGTAGTAGAGTCATTAAGGTAAAAGCCTTTACTATATTCTTCTCTCAGCCATTTCTTAGCAGTCTTGAGTCCCCACTTCTTTTTCATTTCAATAAAGATCTTATTGAGTCCAAACAATTTATCAGATGATTTACCCTTCTCAGTAATAAAAGATCTAATGTCTTTATGTGATGCATTTGCATTTGGATCTACTGTGGCATCAGCAACTGTTGTTGTTTTTACAAAATTATTCAAAAACTCTGAGTAGTCAAGCTGTGATGGGTGGACACCATTTATGTATTCAAAATCTTCCCCGAACTCGGCTCTGAGTTCATTTAAAGTTCTTTCAAAGTCTTTATTAAGATTTAGTGCTATCTCCATTAGAAATTACAAGCCTCCTCACAATCTATTGGTTCTCCATTGAGTATTGTTCCACGAGGTTCTTCTTTGGCAACTTCAGTATTAATCTTGATATCGTTTACCCAAGCATTAGCATTATTAAAATCAAATACTGCTCCATTTACTTTAAGTATAGGTGCTGACATAATCTTATTTTCTCTGCCAACTTTTACTACTTCAGAACTATCATCAACGATTGTAAAGTTTATACCCTTTTGTGTAAGTTTCTTCTCAAGTATATTACACTTGGGGCAATGAGTGCTATATAATACTACTTCCATAAATTAACCTCTTTCTGCTTCACGGATCAAAGACTGTAAGTCTTCACCATAGCAATATATTTTACCATTTTTATCAAAGGTTATATTAGAAGCTTTATTATATCTTCCAACATAACCCTTCTTTAAATGAAAAGCTGTCTTACTGTCTGGAAAATCATTTATCCAACCAATAACTAAATTTATATTATTTCTTACATCTTGTCTATTCATTGAGAATCCTTGGAGCTTCTAATTTAACTTCTTCCATTACTTTATCAGTATCAACGGTTATAAAATACTCTGGATAGCCTATGACATTTTTATGAACACCCTCAACAGACATAACTGGGTTAAACCCATTATCTGTAAAAGTAGTCATAACTGACATAGCATTATCTGGATAAACCTTAAGTTTTAAAATCATAAATTTACCTCAGCTTATTCATTGGGTGTATCCAATTTAGCATCTTCATTTTCAGCTATTGGATTTAAATTTTTATCTACTTTAACTGGAGCTTTACCCGGTTCAATTAAAATAATTTCTGGTTCAACTAATACTTTAGCTGCTGCTGGAGTCTTGGCTGGATGGCTGACCAGAGTTGATTTATGGCTAGCTGAGTTATGGCTATTATTAGAATGTTGAGGTGTCGGGTTAGATCTGGGCGTATCCTTTGGTATCGGAATACTTATTGTGGGATTATCGCCTATAGATATAAGTGGAGTAGTAGGATTGTGAGAACCTTCAACCATCGTTACAAACTTGGCATTAAATCTATTACTACTGGACAAAACTCTGTATCTAGTTGGAGATACCTCAAATGTCTCACCCTCATTAGCAATTCTGCCCAATTCTTTTATTTTTACACTGAGTCTTTTACTAGCACTAGTAGCTTTAACTAACATATGACTTATTACCTTTCTTTGAGAATTTTTTACTAAGCTTATCGAATAATCTTCTTTCTTTTCTATTTAGTGTTCTAGTGGGTTGTTCTTCTTTCTCAAGTTGAACTTCACCCTTTGAAACAGCTCTATTAAATTTAAAATTCTTCCAAAGACCTTTTACTTCTTCATCTTCAGATAAATCCTTATCAAGTGTATAGTCAAGGTCCTTTATAGAATTAATATACATCTGGATGACTTCAGTTCGTTCTTCTTCTGAGGCTTCATCAAACTCGGGTATAATTTCTAGGCCATAATCAGTTGGATGAATACCGTCTAAACAATCCATAGCCTGGCAAATAACTGGTGAGGCATCTTCATTAAACTTAGTTGCTTTAGCCTCACCTTCTTCATCTTGATAGCAGATGGTTATGCTATCATACCTAGGGATTATAAATTCCTTTTCAGTATGATAATCCTTTTCTCTAACTAACTTAAGCTTATCCCTTTCCTGATAAACTGGGTTAGAAAATACTTTTACTTCATCACCAAATTTGATAGCGAAAGCTCTTTTGTCTTCGCCTATTTCGTTGGCACATAAGAACACCCTGTCTGGTATAGAGTTTATTGTATCTTTAAGATCTTGGATAATTTCGTTATCTTCTTTTATATTATATTCGTTGGCTCTATCAAAGTAAAGGTCTGAGCCAAAATTTATTTCTTTTATCATTTACCTTCTCTCCACTGTAAGTTTATAAACGTCTTCAGAAAAATCTCCCTCTAGCTTTATTTCAAAGTTATCACCATAAAAGGTAAATCTAGCTTCTGAATCATCGGCTACTGAATCATCTTCGGTAGACAATTCTTTATTGAGTGAGATTATATTAAATACCTGAGAAAAAGCATCACTGTTCATTAAGTCTAATCTATAGGTATCTTCATCAAATTCGCCTTCATAAGGTAAATCTAATGAGTTTACAAAGTCTTCTATAGTTTCATAATCCTCAGATAAAAAGCTAAATGATCTTGGATCATTACCAAATGAGAATTTACTGTTCTTCTGAATCCCCATCGACTACCTCCGTAATGTTATCTAAAGCTTCTTGACTTTCATTTACTACTGATTGTTCATCGGCGTTCTTTTCAACAAATTCTTTCATCTGCTTTTCAAGCTTTTTCTTCTGTAGCTTCTGAATAAACTTAGGTGGCAAATTAACCAGGTATCTACAATAAAGAACTCTCTGATAATTGTTGTTTATTGTATTCATCATGTTCTGAATCTGTAATGCTTGTTCTGAAGACATCTTGCCTTCTTTTATAAGCTCATTAGCCTCACTTACAGCTTTCTCCATACTGGTATACTGCTTTTGAAGTTGTGTAAGATAATTTTCTAAATCTTTCCTCAATTTATTCTTCCTCACTTTCAAGGTCTTCGACTTCAAGATTACCATTAAGAATGGCCATAACTACTTCCTGAACCCTTTTTCTTGAATCTTGGTCTAGACCGCTATTGTTATTGTTAATCTCAATCTTTTGATTATTTATTTGAACTAGGGGAGCTTTTTCCATTGAACTCTTGATGTTATTTATCTGACTTTGTGTAGCTGCCATATAACTCAAGATCTGGTCGTTATCAAAACTATCTGGCTCAGTTGCCCAACGAGTAATAACTTCATCATCTACCATTTCAAGAAGATTAGCCAACTTGTCCATACGAGCTATATTCTTCTTTCGCTGGTTCATGTCAAATAAGGCTGATAAATCTTTTAACTTATCAGGATCTTTTTCTGAAATGATCTGAGCTACTAAATCCTTTGATTCTTCTTTTAAAAGATTAGCATTGGGTGGATTTACATCTTCCAGGACATTATCTTTATATTCAATTATAAAGTTATCATCATTTTCATCAAACATTAGAACATATCCTTATAAACATTTGTAATCTTGCTTACTAGTGTATTTTCAATTGTAAAGGTTAATTGATTCTTTCCATTGACTACAGTATCAATTATACTTTCTTCTAAGCTTTTACTCGGCTTAAACTTATATTTAATACAGTTATCTTCTAATGATACTATCACCAGCCCAAATCCTAAATCAAGTTCTATAACATCATCACCGGCTAATTCTGCCTGCTCAACAGCATCGCTGATGATTCAATTTATCTTATCAAAAAGTCGATTTATAGATAATTGGTTTATAGTAGTAAGTTTAGATAAATCTTCTTTTACATCTATTTGCATTTACTAAGTCCCCTCATTACACTTTTCTTATTTATATTATCTACTAAATGGTAGTAGGAATAATCAAGATCTCCCAAATACAAGTCTAGGCATTTATCCAACCTATCTCTAACGTTATCGGCTGTAGTATAGCCTTCATATTCTTCAATTGAATGCAAGATGTTATAAATCTTGTCTAAACTCGTACTCATCAATTATATCTTTTATCGTTGTATATACTTTAGCAAGTTCTTTTTTCTGTTTACTTGGTAATCCAGTAGCCTTAAAAGCTTCATTAAATGAATGGCCTTCTAGCATTAACTGATATATAAGTAGTCCATTTGTAAAGGTCTTTAACTCATCTAAAGTTGGCACCTTAAATGTACAACCACCAAAGATTGAACAAAACTTAAGTAGGCTTTTTTCATCCATAGCATAAATCAATTCTGAAATAATTGAATACTCCGGATCATTTGTACATTTATAAATGGCATATAATAATATATTATATATGTCTTTGTTCCTAAGAACTCCAATGTCCTTAGTTATTCTCGAACGGCTCATCGTTATCTCCAAATATAATGTCATTGAATATATTTTTATATTCTTCTTCTGACATCTTAGAATCACTGATTATATCTTGTAAATCATCAAATAATTCTTGCTTAACTTTATTTATCATAAGTATAACAGTATTACTCATTGATTGGGGTAAATGTCATAAAATTAAATCATCACCCAAATACTTATTATAATAATTAGCGTTATTAAAAGTTGGTGAACTTCCTTGTTTACTTTCTAAATACGCTTCATTTTTATTAGGTAAAACAAACGAATTTAATAAAGTTAATAACGCTGAAATATATAAGTTATGAGATAATACTTTATTATTACTATACACCTTTGGTATACTTCTTTTCACCGACTTAGGTATTGATTCAAGCAGATCTAAAGTTATATTTTTTAAATGATCGTGCTCTCTACTTTCCAATGATTGTTTAGTCTTCTCGGTGTATAGATCTCCATTTCAGTTCTTATTATAATCAGAATCAATGACTTCAGAAAAGGTAGTCTTAAGGTAAGCTATCTTCCTAAATCTCATTATCTTCTTCATATAATTAAGAACTGATCTTAATGGAATCTTATTGGGATTTGACATACGTTGATAAGTTGAATATGCCAAATATGAAGCATACCCATCATAGTCATCTATGTTATTAAAAT
>Ga0247608_10008776_pt1 | contig 10143 bp, 11 predicted proteins | sample 176DNAGHGlowgp2_FD_193490 | JGI IMG/M metagenome (GOLD analysis project Ga0247608, IMG submission 193490) | Sheep rumen microbial communities from Palmerston North, Manawatu-Wanganui, New Zealand - 1766 DNA GHGlow gp2 | ecosystem: Host-associated > Mammals > Digestive system > Stomach > Rumen ... | reverse complement strand
ATACTGAGGAGTTTAATCATTTTTTAAAAAGTTTTATTCTTAGCTACAATACACATATTAAAGAAAAAGATATCGACCAAGAAAATTTTGAAAAATCATCTGCTTTATTACAAAAGAAATTAGAAATACTCTGAGTAAAAAAAATAGATCTTCTTAATGAAAATGATTTTTATACCCTATTTACCCTTCACTTCAGTATTACTTACCAAGGAATAATGAAATCAAAGATGATTTACGATATTTTTAGTAATATCAGCGATGAAACTTTTGATAGATTAAAGAATAAAAAACGAGAATTAAAAAAATTATTAGATGAGGAAAAAAACAATCCTGAAATTTCACTAATTTTAGCTCAAAATATCCAGAATATTTTTATTGAAAGTTGATGAATTACTCATTGGTTTCAAGAAGCATATAAAGAATTCGATTATCATCCTACAAAATGAGAACTCATAAATGCGATAGAAAACAAATTTAACGGATACCTTGAAGAGCTTTTCGGTTTTCATATTACTGATTTTAAGATCCTTGATCTATGAGATTATGAACTTCAGGAAGAAGAAGTTGAAAATAACAATATATATGAAGAAGGTTCTGTTATTCCTCTATTTTTTTCTGATCAGCTTCCTAGCTAATTTTATTTTATTCCTCATGTAACTATGTGAAAAGAAAAAGATAAAAATTTCGACCAAGAAATTGGAGAATTTGAATGGATTAAAGAAGATACCATTATTAAAGACTTATTTTCTACTTTAGAGTGAGATAAGTGGTTTGGAAATGTTTTTAAAACATTAAAAAAATATGCCTCAAAAAAGGATTTTCAGAATATTATAAATATTAATGAGGATAATTCTTTAGAGAAATTTGTAACTTTCTTTTTTGAACTTTTTGATCCAGATTTTACACGTAGTAACAGGAAGGAAATACCACTATATATAACTCGTATAAAAAAAGAATTACAAAGAATTTGATGTCAAAAGTTTGATGTTCTTAAAAAAAATGAGTTCTTTAATTTCTTTTGTGCTTACTCACTTGTATGCCAACAAGATATAATGCAAGAAGGTATGATACAATCGATTAGTAAGAACCTTAGCGTAGATGAGATTAAAAGTATTTCATGAGAAAATCTTGAACAAGTATTAAGGGATTTAAAGAATCCAAAAATTATATCTACAATATGACAAGTACTATATAAGATATTCCTTGATTCATGAGGTGTCGATTATTGGCTTTGAGAAACAAAAAAGATGTTAGAAGAAAAATATCCTAATGATAATATTGATATCTATACTATCACAAAAATAGCACAAAAAAACTTCAACCTTTTTATTGAATATCTCTACTGAGTCAAGCTTCCTGAAATGTCTTTTGAAGCAGTCCTTTCCGATGATTTTTTTAATATTGAGAGTGAGGAAGATTTAGCAGCAATTTCGCTCTTTTATAAAAAGGCCTTCTCAAAAATGATGAATGAGAAGCCTAATTAATTGATAATTTTTTCTTACTCTGCATCTGATTCTTGACCAAAAGTTTCAAGATTTATTTTCTCACCTTCAATTTCTAATTGATCAAATTTCTTTTCAATTGCTTCACCCCTATAGAGCCATGTATCCATTCAATCAACTTCTTGCAGCTCAAGAACATCTGGAGATTGAATAATTCCTATTTTTTTATTCTCTTTTTGAATTAAGTAGTTGAGTTTTCCATTCATTCAACGAATTGCTTTAATTGTCCATCCTCTGATATCATATTCTCATGGATAATCTATTATTGTTGTTTCTCATTCATTATACCTCATATCTTCTCAAAGATCACTCGCAAGATTAATTAGTGAGTTATGAGTATATGTATATCAAAAAAACAATTCATTCTCGATTTGAAATCCTCAATCAAATTTTAATTGTACAGCCATTATCAAATATTTATAAGGATAAAATAAATTTTTTTATTATCTTCTATGTGAAGAAATTTGGATTAATAACTTTTAATATCACTCAAGAAGCTCATAATAAAGCTAATCAAGTTGCTACTTTTGTAATAATATCCATTCACTTTTGTGTTATCTTTAATGGAGCTCATTCCATTGTCATCAAAACTCATGCATAAACAATTAGTAATAATGACATCACCATTATAACTGTCATTAAAAGGTTCATCATTGATCACATTAGCTTGGGGAATGCATTGAGTGGTGTTGTTGCTGCGGCACCAGCAGAACTATTTACTTGAATACAATTTCAAACAAATGGAACGTTTGTATTAAGTTTGATTCCTTTACATCCGGTTTCCGTTTCTCCCTCAGCAAATACAAACAAGCTTAGGAAGCCAAATACAGAAATACTCAAACACAATCATATATATTTTAATACTTTCATTCAAAGTACATAAAGAATTAAAGCATACTATTAATTATTTCATTTACCAATGCTCAATCAAGTTCTGATCTATGTGCTCACATAAGCTCTTTCATCAATACACCTCTTCATGTTTTTAAGTCTGTTATTCATTGTTTCTGAATTATTTCATCAATAAGAGTTTTTGTATGTTCACGATCCAACATTTGAGGAAGATATCATTCAATTATTGATTTTTTTTCTTGTTCTTCACTTAATTCTTCTGGCTTGTTCGCTTTTTCTAGGAATCAAATAGCCTCATTTAATGCCTTAACTTCCTTTTTTAGTATTGCAATTATCTCATCATCATTAGGATCTCTTTGTAATTCAATTTTTTTATTCTTAATTTGGGCGAGAACAAAGTTAAGTGCTGTTTTTTTCACTTCTTGTTTTTCCTTCATCGCTATCTTATAGTCCTCTAAGAGTTTTTCATAGAGCATGTTATAAACTATATTCAGGTAAAATAATAACTAAGTATATAATTAAAGCTTTTTTAATTACAAATGAAATTTTGGCTATTTCTTTGGAAGTGCAGCTCATCAATAGAGAGCTTCCATTGTTTTTTGTTTTAATTCCTCTTCCGTTAATGGCTGATTTTCTCAATAAATCCAAGTTTTTGCAATTAAAATAATGAGAGTTATTAGTGGTCCTTGATCTATTGGAATATTATCATGATAGACTTCAGAAACCTTTCATAAGTATGAAACGTATGATTCTAAGTTTTTTGATGCAGTTTTTACTCAAAGATTTTCATAAAATCACATAATCTTTAATTCCTCTGCTTCTTGTAAGAAAAAAGGAACAAAAAATCAAACAACAACGTATACATTAATGTCTTTTCTTAAATAAGTTATTTGATTCCTTTGATCTGTTGTTTTAAAAAACGTAGAAACGATAGCTTGAATTAAATCTTCATTATCAATTTTTCTCATTAAAATGCTGAGAAACTTTGCAAGTTGATTGTTTATCGCCTTATCCTTTTTAATTTGCTGTGCTATCTGTTTTGCTTGTTTTGCTTGCGCTTGAACGCGTTGAACTGCTTCTTCGGTTAATTGATTCGTATCCTCTCTTACCGGACCAAAATCTTCAACTCATGTTGTTAGTTCGTTCATTCAAATATAGAGGTAAGTTAAATTATCAATCTTATATGTAGTATTTTCTTCTTGAAATTCAATATTAATTCGTTATACAATTGAGCAGAAATCTGTACCATTTCACAATGGTGAGGTGGATGAGAGGCTGAAATCAACTCACTGCTAACGAGTCGTACGGAAACGTACCGTGGGTTCGAATCCCACCCTCACCGGATTTCTTAAAGAAATTCATCTTCATGATGAATTTTTTTGTTTAATCCTTAACCCAATTCAACTTGCGTTTAAATTTAGTTTTTCTATAAGATTTAATAGTTGTTTAATCCTTTATTCATATATTGCTTTCATGGAACCATCATTAAAAGAGGTATTTATGATTACAGGAGCATCTTGATTTATCTGATTTCATCTTGCAAAACGTCTTCTTGATGAGGGCTATAACGTAATATGATTTGATAACGAAAACGATTATTACGATGTTGCCTTAAAAGTTGATAGAAGAAAAATACTAGAATCGTATGATAACTATAGATTTTATCACTGAGATTTATCAAATTTAGACAGTATTGAATTCGTTTTCAGAAATAATCAAATTAGCAAAGTGATAAATCTTGCAGCTCGAGCATGAATTAGACACTCATTTACCGATCCTCTTGTTTATGTTGAATCAAATGTAATTGGATTTTCTAATCTCCTCTATTTATCAAATAAATATAAAATTAAATCTTATATTTATGCTTCTAGTTCTAGTGTTTATTGAAACAATAAAAAACAAATTTTATCTGTTGAAGATAGTATTGATAAGCCTATTTCCCTCTATGCAGCGACTAAAAGATCTAACGAATTAATGGCGTATTCTTACTCTCATAGTTTTTGATTACAAACAATATGACTTAGGTTATTTACCGTATATTGACCATGGTGAAGACCTGATATGGCTATATTTAAATTTGCCGATAAGATAATACATTGAGAAGAAATTGAAGTATATAATTTTTGACGTATGAAAAGAGATTTTACTTATATCGATGATATTGTTGAAGGTATTTATAAATCTATCAATTATTCAGCACAATATGATTTATTTAATTTATGAAATCACCAGCCCGTTGAACTAGAATATCTTATCTCTTTGCTTGAAAAAAACCTTGGTAAAAAGGCAAAGAAAAAATACCTTCCTTTACAGCCATGAGATATGCTTGAAACAAACGCTGATATACAATACACAAAAAATGTATTATGATGGGAACCTCGCTATGCTATTGAAGAATGAATTGAAAATTTTTGCAAATGGTTCTGCAGCTATTACAACATAAATCATTAAATCATTTCAATAAAAACACTTGAAAAGATAGCATAAAACACTAAATTCTTTACTAGTTTTATTCGTTATTGATATTTTTCATGCCAAATCTTGAAGAAGAATTATCTAAGCTTACTAACATATCCTCTCTTGATGAACTTGAGAACTGGTTTCAAGCTCTCCTTTGAAAAAAATGAAGTATTACTGAAAGTTTAAAAACTCTTTGATCTCTTTCTCCAGAAGAAAAGAAAGTACAATGAGGTATGCTATCTTCCATGAAACTAGCACTTCAGGAAGCATACCAAAAAAAATTTGATGAATTAAAAACTGCTGAAATTAATAAACAATTAGAAAAAGAAGTCATAGATATTACTCTTCCATGAAAAGAACTTGATGAATGACATTATTCTCTTTTAACAAAAGTAAGAAGAGAACTAGAGGAAATTGCTCACAGTATGTGATTTATAGTTGAAAGTTGAACAGATGCTGTAAGTAAATTTGAGAATTTTGAAGCTGTTAATATTCCTGTATCACATCCAGCAACAGAAATGCATGATACAATTTATTTATCTGAAAGAGACGAAAGAGGTGAGAACTATGTTTTAAGAACACATACTTCAGCTGGACAAAATTATGTACTTAGAAAATATGGAGTTCCTATTAAAGCCGTTCTCCCTTGAAGGGTTTATAGATTTGAAAATGTTGATGCTACTCATGATACAATGTTCTATCAATTTGAAGGAGTTTATGTCGACAAAAATGTAAGTATTGGTCACTTTAAGAGTATTATTACAAGATTCTTATCTGCAGCACTACAAAAAGAAGTTGAAATTAGAATGAGACCTTGATATTTCCCTTTTGTTGAACCAGGATTTGAGATAGATACTAGATATGAATACACTAACCCTAAGACAGGAGCAAAAGAAATGTCTAAATGGATGGAAATTTTATGAGCATGAATGATTCATCCTGCAGTACTTAGAAATGCAGGAATTAATCCTGATGAATGATGGACAGGATTCGCATTCTGAATGGGAGTAAATAGACTTGCTGCTGTAAGATATGGTATCAAAGATATTAGATATCTTACTAATGGAGATCTTAGATTTGCAAAAAGTCGATAATCCTAATCTTTTATTTTCCTTCACTCACCACCATGGTAGAAAGAAAAACAAAACGAGCCGAAAAAGAAAAAGAAAGAAAGACAACAAAAAAAGTCACTAAAAAAGTTAGCAAGAAAGAAGCAGAAGAAAAGAAAACTAAAGTTATTAAAGCTTCTTCTGCAAAAAAGATTGCTATTAAGACTACAGAAAGATCTGCAAAAAAGGATGATTTTTTGCAAAAAAACCCTAGTGGAAAAGATGAAAAGATTCCTACTTGGCTTATTATTCTTTTTTCTTTTTCGCTTGCATTCCTTCTCTTTTCAATTTATAAAGCATTTATTTACTGAAAAGGGTATAATGAGATTCAACAAAATGTTCCTGTAGAATACTTTCAAATAGAAGAAGAACCACAACCACAAGAAGTTCAGGAAGAATATATTATTGCAGATGAACCAGAAAATATAGAATATCAAGATATCGAAAATAATTCTATTGATGAAAATATTAGTGTTCAACCAGAAAACGAAAATCTTAGTTTTGATGTTGCAAGTGACATTCAGGTTATTCAAGATTTCTATTCATATATGATTAACAATCAGGTTGATGAAATGAATACTTTAGTTGATACACCTTTGAAAAAGACTAAAACATGGTCAAATCACTGGGGTAAAAAGAATATATGAATCTTCACAAATCACTTAAATGAGAATGTATCATTGGATAATATTACCTATGTTGAATGATCTGAAAATACACAAAAACATACAAGGAAATATGGATATACCTTTAAATACACTATTGATTCTTGAGAGTCTTTTACTGAAAATTGGGAGGTAACTCTTTATACTCGTAATTGAAAGACTCTATTCTCTGCACTTGAATGTAAAACGGATTGATGTTCTCATTCTCCTTTCTTTTGGCCACAGAATTATAATCTAAATTAAATAGAAATTTCTTTTGTTCATAGGCTAGTTTATTCAGAACTAGCTTTTTCTTTTTTTGAAATTTTTGCAAAAATAAAGAGACTCTTGTATACTTAATTAAATATATTTTTATTAATAATTCACTATGAAGGCACTTGTTATTTATAATAATCCTCGAATTTTAGCCCAAAGTCTTTTTGCTCTTAAAGAGCTATGAGTCAAAGATTTTGATATTGTGATTAATAAAAAATATCCGAATAACAAAAAGCAGTTGGATAGTTCGAAAGAACGACTTCAAACACACACTAAATATAATATCTTATCTCAGGATGAAATTAAAAATAATTATGAATATATAATACGTCCGACCCCTATTAAAAATGACGGATTAAGCTTTTTATATAAAAAATTTAGTAGTTCTAAATTCATATTTATAGAAGAAGGAATGAGCTTTTATAGCGAATTCGACAAAAATTCCTTGGAAGATACTGAAAAGATTATTTTTTTAAAAAGTGATGTTTTCCTTTCTCATCCTGAACGCGTTGGTTTTTGAAAAAAAATAGAAATATCTTTTGTTAATAATCAACTCAAAGAACGATTTTTAAAAGAGATAGAAATGCTTCCAAAAGAAATTTCCAGTGTTGTCTTTACTGAGCCTAACTGTCATGATAATCATGATAAACAATATAAAAAAAGGATTGAGAATCTTCTCAATTCCATTGACACTCCAATCCTCTTAAAAAAGCATCCACGTGATGACACAAAATATATAACAGAATCAACTTTATTTGAATGTGAAAATGTTTTTTCATGACAACTTCTGTTTTGTATTTTCCCAAAAGCTAAGTTTATTTTCACCTCCCCTTCAACTTTAGAACTTTATACAACAAAAGATTTGGACGTGGAAAAATTTTATTAATTTTTATTCATTCTATATCAAAATCCTTTAATTGTCTCTATACTATCTTTCCCTATTTTTCTCCTTATAGTAGATAAATATACGTCTAATTTTCAATCCTCCTCAAATCAAGCGTCCCCTCACCATATTTCTTCTATAATATCCAACCTAGATATTGCTATCCCTTGGTTTTTCATTAGCATTTCCAATATTTGAAACTCTTTTAATGATAATTTGATTTCTTCATTTCACTTAAATACTTTTTTCTGTGATTCATCCAAACGAACATCTTCAAAAACTAATTCTTGCTTCTTAGGTAATCTTTTTCATAAAGCCAAAATTCTCGCTTCAAGTTCTTCTAAATCAAATGGTTTGACTAAATAATCATCTGCTCACACTTCAAATCACTCCAACTTATCTTCCAACTGTCATTTTGCTGTCATAATAAGAATAGGAGTCTCAGGATGTACTGATCTTATTGTTTTTGCAATACTTATACCATCAACTCATGGTAACATTAAGTCCAAAAGGATTATATCAAAACTCTGATGCTTAACTAATTCATTAGCATATGTACCATGATCAACTCGCATAACTTTATGTCCATCTAGCTCTAAGTATTTTTTAATACTCTCTGCTATAGTTTTTGTGTCTTCAACTAATAATAAGGAATAAGCCATTTTATTAATTAAATTTAAGAATAAATGTTGTTCCCTTTCACTCCTCGCTTTCACAAGTTAAATCGAATTCTTGTTTTTCTGCAAATAGCTTTGAAAGATATAATCATAATCAAAAACTTTTTGAATCTGAATGAGAATTGTCTCCTTGCCAGAACCTTTCCCGAATATGATCAATATCATTTTTTTCAATGATTTTTCATGTATTACATATTTCTAATGATTTTTCGTTAAGTTTAACATTAATTTTCCCCTGATCATCAACGTATTTAAATGCATTCCTTAATAAGTTTGTCATAATAGAATGCCATCATTGATTATGAACAGAAAGCATCAAAGAATTAGGCAATTCCTCGGACACATGAATATCTTTTTCTTTATATTCATCCTCTAATTGTTTAATTGTATTTTTGATACTAGGAACAAGATCCATAACTTCTTTTTCCAATCAAACAGTCTCTTCTAATCTTGTTATCAATAATAGAGTTTCCAATAATGCATCCATTCTTTTAATTTCAGATTTTACTTCTATTAAAGCACCTTCATAGTCTTTTGATTTACGAGCAACATCAATCAAAGTTGATATTCACATTAAAGGTGTTCTCAATTCATGCGATGCATTTCTTACAAAATCCTTTAATCAAATCGTTTGTAAATGAATTTTTTCTATTGCTTTATTAAACACTTTTATAACTTTATTTATTTCATCATCCTCTGCTCAAACAATATCTATTTTTTTATCCAAATGATCGATATCCAAATGTTCTAATGCCTCATTTAAGGTATTTAGTTTTTTAAGGGATGTTTTTACAAACCAAAGTGAGACAATATAAGAAAGCAGAGTTCAAAAAACAAATACACATATTGTTATCCAGATTAATGATGTCTGTAAATTTACCTGTGATGTTACATTACGAACCAATACCTCATTTCAAACTTTTTGTATATACAAATAATATCAATCTACTTCTACGATACTCAAAAAATTATTCTTTTCTAAAAACTGTTTTGCGTCTTCAGAATCTGAGTCTAAACGCAATTCATGAAGAGGAAATTTTTCCTTTGGAGAAAACTTGGTACCATCAATTTTCCTTTGCATGTTTCTTCTCTCTAATGGAGGATTATTTTCTCACGTATTCCCTCATTCCCTATCTAAAAATCATGGATAGTCTTTAGAAGGTTGAGGGAAAAATCCTCACAATACTCTTACCTGAGAAAATGAAGGTTGTTTTGCTTCGATATACCAAGAATAAAAGAAAAATAGATTTACTATAAAGGCAACTACTACTAGAATAGCAGCTGAAAATAACGTAAATTTTAACGAAATTTGTTTTGAAGTTCTAAGGTTCTTAAACATTCTAGTATATAATTTAAAACGTTGTGATAATAATTATTTACCTTAAATAAAACTTAAAAATATTTTTCGATATACTGTAATAAAGCTTCTGATCATCTTTTTTTTACAGAACTGGTTAGAAAAATTTCAGGAAAATTAAGAATTGATAATTTCTTTTTTAAAAGATTCATATTCTTACTCACTTCCTTTTGAGAAGCCTTATCTATTTTTGTAACAACAATAATAAAATCCAAATTTTCGTTTTGTAGCTCTTGCATAAATTCTAAATCTATATTTTGTGGAGGTATACTTCAATCTATTAATAATAAAACAAGAGGTTTTCTTGTTATAAAGTATTTATATGTCTCATCAATCCATTTCCTTCTGTTTTCCAAGCTTGATTTAGCATAACCATATCATGG
>Ga0247608_10008774_pt1 | contig 10143 bp, 9 predicted proteins | sample 176DNAGHGlowgp2_FD_193490 | JGI IMG/M metagenome (GOLD analysis project Ga0247608, IMG submission 193490) | Sheep rumen microbial communities from Palmerston North, Manawatu-Wanganui, New Zealand - 1766 DNA GHGlow gp2 | ecosystem: Host-associated > Mammals > Digestive system > Stomach > Rumen ... | reverse complement strand
GCTCCTGCGGCAGCTCCCGACACCAAGACAGAGGCCCTGCTGCGGTCGTTCGGACTCGTGGATGTGCAGGAGTTGGACCCCACCATTCAGGTGCACCTGGTGTATGCCACCGCGGACAACTTTGTTGGAGAAGTGCTGTATGCCGACCTGCACAAGGCTTTCCTGCTGCCACAGATGGCCGAAAAGGTGGCCAGGGCGCAGCAGCAGCTGCGGGCCGAGCGGCCGGACCTGTCGTTGATGATACTGGATGCCGCACGGCCGCTTTCTATCCAACGTAAGATGTTTCATCTGGTGGCCGGCACACCCCGGAATATCTATGTCTCCAACCCCAAACATGGGCCGGGACTGCACAACTACGGAGCTGCGGTGGATGTCACACTTGTCGACACGTTGGGTCGGCTGCTGGATATGGGGACGGCATTTGACCATTTTGGTCCCGAGGCCCATACGGACAATGAGGCTCTGTTGGTTCGCGAAGGCAAAATCAGTCGTGAGGCCTTTGAAAACCGCCGTCTGCTGCGCCGTGTCATGAAAGAGGCAGGGCTGCAGCCTCTGCGGTCGGAGTGGTGGCACTTCAATCTCATGCCGCGTGAGCAGGCCCGCCGGCGGCTGAAACCAATCGACTGGTGAAAGCACAATAGAGGTGACTGTCACGTGGCTCTGGCGATGATTGTATCGATTATTAAAAGGGGGACTTCTATAAATAGCCCAGAAGGGCAAGTCCACAAAACGTTGCAAAGCAGCGTGAGGATGTCTTATGAGTATGTATACACTAATGAGAAATGCTTATATTTGACCATACCTCAAACGATTGGTTAAATGAAACGAGGGTGTCCCTGACTTTTGAGACACCCTCGTAATAAGCAGTTAGAGCTCAGCATACCGGATGTACGCGCTCTTAAAACGTATTAATAGAAACCATCATTATGTTATTGCTATTAGGTAGAAGAGTAGGGGGGTGGGTTATTCTGTGGCCGTTTGTTGTTCGCAGGTATGGGTTAAAGAATGGCTTTGATGCAGTCTTCTACTTGGGCCATATCTTTGGTGGGTTCGAAGCGGGCAACGACTTGGCCGTTGCGGTTGACGAGGAATTTGGTGAAGTTCCATTTGATGTCGGAGGAGGTGCGCCAGTCGGTGCCGGTCTTGTCGAACATGTCGACGAGTAGGGGGGCAATCTTGTTGTCCATGTCGAAGCCTTCGAAGCCTTTCTGGCTTTTGAGGAAGGTGTAGAGGGGCAGCTCATTGGGACCGTTGACTTCGCTTTTCTTGAACTGGGGGAAGTCGGTGCCGAAGCGGAGGGTGCAGAACTCGGTGATTTCGTCGTCGGAGCCGGGGGCTTGGTGGCCGAACTGATCGCAGGGGATGTCGAGGATTTCGAGCCCTTGGCCCTTGAGGCGGCGGTAGATGGCTTCGAGGTCTTCGTACTGAGGGGTGAAGCCGCAGCCGGTGGCGGAGTTGACGATGAGGAGGACTTTGCCTTTGTACTGGTCGAGGCTGACGGTGTTGCCCTTTTTGTCGAGCAGGTTGAAATCGTAAATTGTTGCCATATTGAGTGTCTTATTTGTTATTTGTTTATTCATGAATGTCTTCGATGGCCCGTTCGAGGAATAGGTTGAGCGGGATGCTTGCCTTCCACACCTTCAGCACTTGGTCGAAGAGCTTGTCGGAGAGGATATATTTCTCTGGCATGGTGTGCATGCTGGTGTAGTCGGTCCATTTGAGTAGGTCCACATCGGGCCAGTCGGCGGGGTAGCCCTTGGGCGGACGCGAGAGTTTCTTACGGGTGAAGAACGTGTCGCCGTAGTATTTCTTGTAGCTAGGTTCGGCAAGGATGGTTTTGAACTCGTCGACGGAGTAGAAGATCTCCTGCCGGATGGCGGCCAACTGCTTGGCCGACGGCATGAAGAATCCTCCGCCCAGCGAGCATCCGTTTTGCATGTCGAAGTCGGAGTAGCCCAGCTGTAGGTAGTAGCCAGGGGAGCAGACGGTGCGGTCGCCGCCGGAGTAGAGGAAGCAGGCTATATGGGTTTTGTAGGGGCGTTTGTCGGTGGTGAACCGCAGGTCGCGGTAGATGCGGTAGATGCATTGTTTGGCCTGTAGGTTTTTCAGGCCGGGGTCCAGGGGTGTCATGGCATCGATGAGGGCCTGGGTGAAATCGGTGAAGTCAGACAGGATGGCGGTCCAGCGGGACTTGTTGGCATTGAACCAGTCGCGGTTGTTGTTGGTGAGCAGTTCGCTGAAGAAAGGTAGTGTGTCGGGATTGATTTTCATTTTTTTGTTTAAATATCATTTGAAAATGCAAAATTACAATTTTTTTTTGTACTTTTGCATTCTCAATTGAAAAAAAGTAAAACAAATTATTAATATTATGACAGAAACTATTAAAACACTTAGAGACAGTGCGGCAATGCGTTGGATTGCCCTGCTCCTTTTGGCTTTGGCCATGTTTTGCTCCTACATTTTCATGGACATTTTGTCCCCCATTAAGGATTTGATGATGTCTGAGCGTGGATGGGACTCCACGGCTTTCGGCACGATGCAAGGGTCGGAGGTGTTCCTCAATGTCTTTGTCTTCTTCCTCATCTTCGCCGGTATCATCCTCGACAAGATGGGCGTTCGCTTCACCGCTGTGCTTTCGGGTACGGTGATGCTCGTGGGTGGCATTATCAAATATTATGCCGTCAGCGAGAGTTTCATGGGCAGCGGCTTAGAGACCTGGTTCACCAATCACCTTAACTATATCCCCTTGTTCGAGGAAATAGGTGTGGCCCCCTTCTATCGTGGCATGCCCGCTTCGGCCAAACTGGCTGCTTGCGGCTTTATGATTTTCGGCTGCGGATGCGAGATGGCCGGTATCACCGTCAGCCGCGGTATCGTCAAGTGGTTCAAGGGCCGCGAGACGGCTCTTGCCATGGGCTCTGAGATGGCTCTTGCCCGTCTGGGTGTTGCCACCTGCATGATTTTCTCTCCCTATTTTGCCAAGCTGGGCGGCAGCATCGATGTCAGCCGTTCTGTGGCCTTCGGCGTAGTGCTTCTCTGCATCGCTCTGATCATGTTTATTGTCTATTTCTTCATGGACAAGAAACTCGACTCCCAGACCGGCGAGGCCGAAGAGAAGGACGACCCCTTCAAGATCAAGGATATTGGAAAGATTGTTTCCAGCCTCGGTTTCTGGCTGGTGGCTCTCCTCTGCGTGCTGTACTATAGTGCTATCTTCCCCTTCCAGAAGTATGCCGTCAACATGCTGCAGTGCAACCTCACCCTCAACGCTGCCGACCCCAACACCTTCTGGGGCGGAGACTCGGTGACCATCGTCCAGTACATTATTATGCTTGCCGTAGCTGCCTGCGCTTTCGCCAGCAATTTCTCCAAGAACAAGAGCCTTAAGGTCACCCTGATGGGTCTTGCTGTTGTGGCCCTTGTGGTGTACTGCTACATGGGTTACATGCGCGGCACCGCTGAGACTATTTTCGCCGTCTTCCCGTTGTTGGCTGTGGCTATCACGCCTATCCTCGGCAACTATGTCGACCATAAGGGTAAGGCTGCCTCGATGCTCCTCATCGGCTCCATCCTGTTGGTTGTCTGCCACCTCACCTTTGCCTTCATCCTCCCGCAGTTCAAGGGCTCTGCCATCGGTGGTGTCATCGTGGCCTATGTGACCATCTTGGTTCTGGGTGCTTCCTTCTCACTGGTACCCGCTGCTTTGTGGCCTTCTGTGCCCAAGCTGGTGGACGAGAAGATCATCGGCTCTGCCTATGCGCTGATTTTCTGGATTCAGAACATCGGTCTCTGGCTGTTCCCGCTGCTCATTGGCAAGGTACTCGACAATACCAATCCCGAACTTGTGGCCCAGATCAATGCCATCAAGGAACAGACGCAGGCTGCCGTTGAGGCCGGCACCATGACTGCCGCTGAGGCTCAGCAGCAGGTGGCTGCCGTCAGCGAGCAGGTGGCTGTCTCCTATGACTACACCTGGCCGTTGGTAATGCTTGCCTGCCTGGGTGCTGCCGCCCTTCTAATCGGCCTCTACCTCAAGGTTGTTGACCGTAAGAAACACTTGGGTCTCGAAGAACCCAACATCAAAGAAGCCTAATCACATACGCTAATACGAACAAAGCCCCCATCATCAACGGTGGGGGCTTTATTTATACCTCTTAGCTGGTTTGCAACAGGCTGCCCGCAGCTGGCCGCCATAGTCGTGTCGCTGTATGGGGCAGTGCCGTTGCCTCCATTATGCTACAGCGACGTTTTCTAGTACGCACCGTTATTCGATCGCGGTGACGTAGAGTTGGCTGTTGTCTACGCGGAATTTGATTTCGTGGCCGGAGAACAGCATGCCGTAGATGCGGTCGGGGTCGTGCTGGTATTGTGGCCGTGGGTCGTGGGAGAGGACGTCGAGGAGCGGTTGGCGGAGCCCTTGGGGTATTTTTTCCAGTAAGGAGGGACTGCAGACGACCTCAAGGAGTCTCTCGGCAGGCCGTGTGGCGAAGCCGCTGCGGGCTTCGGGATGGCTGTCGGTATAGGGGAGATAGGGCTTGATGTCGTAGATGGGGGTTCCGTCCATTAGGTCGGCGCCGGTGATGTAGAGTAGGGGACCCAGCGCCGAGTCTAGGTCGATGTGGTCCAGACGGACAGAGGAGAGGCCGAGGGCATTGGGGCGGAAGGGACTGCGAGTGGCAAAGACTCCGATACGCTCGTTGCCCCCCAGTCTGGGAGGACGCACCGTGGGGGACCAGCTGTCGCGGACTGCTTGGCTGAATTGCCATATCAGCCATATATAGTCAAAGCCCTCCAGTCCGCGCACGGCCTCGGGGACACGGTATTCTGGTTCGAAGACTATCCTTCCGGGTGTTTCCACTATGCCGGCCTGCCGTGGCACACCGAATTTGGTGGTGAAGCACGTCTCGATATGTGCGATACTTTTTAGTAGCATGATGTTGGGGTATGATGTTGCCAGTTGGTGTTCCGTCGGCCGCCATCTGCTGTTCGATAGAGTAGTCATGGCGGTGGGGCCGATGGCGGTGGCAGACGCTTAGAATCTCAGGTATGGGGCCAGCCAATAGGTAAGGCTTGCGCTGAGGATGCCGAATCCGGCTCCGGCCAATACGTCGGAGGCCCAATGCTTGTTGTTGTAGGCACGCATGAAACCAACGCCACTGGCCACGGCATAACCTGCGATGGCGATGCCGGGATACTCCTCGCCATACTCGCGCCGGAGGATTTCGGCCCCCATGAAGGCCGTGATGGTGTGGCCCGAGGGGAAGCTGTTGTAGACACCTCCGTAGGGCCGTTCCTCTCTAAGGATGTTTTTGAATCCTAGGCTGAAAGTGGTGGCCAGTATGATAGAACCTCCGGTCAGGCTGGCCAGGTCGCGCCACTGGTGCTTGCTCTCCACTCCGCAGAGCTTCAGTATCGGCACGGTGGCCAGGGGGGCATACTGGAGGTAGTTGTCTATGGGGAAGGGTTCGTGCGCATCACGTAGCAGCCACTGATGGATGGGTATGTCGATATGGGTGTGCAAATATTCCGATCCGGCGATGAAAGAGCCCGTGGTGATAAGGGTTGCCGGTGCGATGGCGCGAAGGGGTTGGAAGGAGTGGTCGTAGTTGCAGGAAAGTGAGTCACTCCGTTGGGCGACTGAGACCCAGGCTGCCATTAGCATGATGATAATGAATATGACTCTCTTCATTGGTTAGTGTTATTGGGATTGTGTATGATTCACTGTGAGGACTCCGTCATGGAGGTAGGGCACCAGGGGGCAGGTGTCCTGCCGGAAGGCAAAGGCGATGTCGCGGTTAGCAGTCTCGCCGAATCCCTGCAGACGTTTCACATGGCTGGCATGCTGCAGGCAGTAGGCTTGGGGGTCGTTGTGGCAGAGGTTCCACAGGTCCATGGCCATGTGCACGGGGTCGTGTGAGGAGGTGTATTGTCCGCTTTGGATGAGCCGTTGGCAGAGGGCTCCGGCAAAGAGGGTGTCCTCGATGCTGAAGTCGTTCTTCCAGCCGCTGCAGAGGATGACCAGGTCCTGAGGCTCTTGCAGCAACGTTTCGGTCAAAGCACTGATGTTGGCAAAGCATCCCACCAGTGTGCGGTCGGCATCGCTGCCCCGGAGGATGCACACGGTGCCGTTGGTGGTGCTGTAGGCTATGCGCTGGCCATGGAGGTCCATGGCTAGGTATTCGGTCGGCGAGTTGCCGCATTCGGCGCCGTCCACTTTCTTGCCTCCACGTTCGGCGGCCCGCAGGTAACCTTGCTGGCGGTAGTGGTTGAGAGCTTCCAGATTGTCCAAAGGGACTATCTCTTCGACACCGGAAGCAAAGGCGGCGCAGATGGCCGTGGTGGCACGCAACACGTCGACAGCCACCACGGTGTGGTGCTGTTTGATGCTGCGCCAGTCGTAGAGGGCAGGGGTGAGGGACAGTTCAATCCGTGAAGCATTCATTGCCAAAAGCATCTTCGTTATATTTCTCTCTTTCAATACTTCCGTCGGGATTCATCAGGAAGCTGTAGAAATTGGGGTTGGCAGAGGTGTATTGGTCTTGTTTGAACATCCAGCGGCTGGCACTGGTGGGCATATTGCGTAGGGCGAAGTCGCTCATGCCCTGCAGCAATAGGCAGCGGTGGGCCAGGCGGGGCTCCATCTGGGTGGTCTGGATAAACTTATAGTCGGCGGCTAGCTCAATGGGTTCGCCTTTGTCGTCAACGGGTTGCAGCTTGTCACCACGTACCCAGGAGTGCATCAGCTCTTGTCCGGTCTTGACGGAGCGTAGGGTGTATTCGGCAAAGACAACCACTTCGTTGACTTCGGGTTCCTTCCATTTGTGTATGGCCACCAACAGGATGGCGTCGATGCCGTAAAGGCTGTGGAGGTCAGTAATGTTGCCCTGCATCAACTCACGGTAGCTCTTGTTGTACTTCTGCAGGATGGTGTTGCCGGCCAGAGGGGGGATGGCGTAGTAGCCTTGGCTGACCAGGGGTTCCACGCAGCTTTGCTGTAGGAAGGTGGCTGCCATGTCCAGCTCTTCGTTGAGCACACGGTCTTGTGTGCTCTTTTCCTGAGGACGCTTGGTGTTGTCCTGGGTGGGAGCAATCAGGATGGTAAAGGGCTGTTCTTTGTAAAGGTCTTCGTATGTGGTCACCTTCTTCTCGCTCTTGCAGGAGACTGCCAGCAGGAGGCTGATAAGTGTGATGAATATCGTTGTGTGTTTCATGGTGCTATGTTGGTGGGTTGGTTCTGTCGGCTGTGCTATTCATCTTCGGCTTCGACATCCGATTCTTGGGATGCCTTTGAGGCCTCTTTTTGGGCTTTCTTGGCGGCCTTTTCTGCCTCGCGTTCAGCTTCTTTTTGTGCTTTTTCAGCTTCTTTTTGTGCTTTCAGAGCAGCCTTTTCGGCCTCTTTCTGGGCCTTTTGTTCGGCTTTTTTGGCATCGGCGGCAGCCTTTTCGGTCGCTTTCTTGGCTTCTATTTCAGCTTTCTCGGCAGCCTTCTTGGCTTCTATTTCAGCCTTTTTGGCCTCTTCCTTAGCCTTTCGTTCGGCTTTCTTGGCCTCTTCCTTGGCCTTTTGTTCTGCCTTCTTGGCCTTGGCGCGTTCCTTTTCTGCGGCTTTCTTGGCCTGTTCTTTCTCTCGTTTCTCCTTCTCCCTAGCCTTGGTTTGGGCCTTGCGCTCGGCCTTCTTGGCCTTGGCACGTTCCTCGCGGGCTTTCTTCACGGCGGCGGCCTTGGCTTCCTTTTCTTCTAGTTGCTGCAGCTTCAGCATCTTCTGGTATTCGGGGTCGGCCTCCAGCTCCTGTTGTGCGGCCAGTTCTTCCGGCGTATACTCCACATGGATGGAGTCGAGGGCCTTGACATCAATCTTGCTGGTGTCGAAATGGTTGTCGGCAAAAAGGTTGGGGGTGTAGGTACGCTTGAGGAATTCGACATATTTGGAGCTGTTGGGGAAGAAGGTCTTCTCGTTGTTGAACATCACGTTGGCCTGCTCCTGTAGCCCCAGTTTGGCCAGTGCTACCCCGTAGTCGGCGTACTGGCCGGGATGGATGACATGGTCTTTTAGGTTTTGGTTGATGGCTTCGGCATAGCTCTTGGCTAAAGTCAGCAATCTTGCCTCCGTAGGCTTGTGCTGGTACTGCAGCAGCGGGGCGGGGTTATTCACCAAGGTGCCCTCGTTGTAGCAGGAGGCGGTTAGCAAGGCAGTGGCCATGAGCCATAATAATTTTTTCTTCATCGACGTAGCATTGTTTAGTTCAATATAAAAAAACGGCAGCCTCATAAGCCGGGTTCTGTCCTGTCGCGGACGACAGCCTCTATCATCAATCTACTGCCGGCGTCGCCGCCGGCCTCTATCAACCTACCCCCCGACAACGGGCGAGCCTGCCCTTCACTGTCGGTATATTTGGTCTTTCAACCCATAAGGTTTGCCATCGGGCGACATTGCTGCCGCCGGTCGTGGGCTCTTACCCCGCGCTTGCACCCTTACCCGAAGGCGGTTTCTCTTTCTGTGGCACTTGCTGTCAGCAGGACGCTTGCCTTCCTGCTGCCTTCCCGTTAGGAAGTATGGTGGCTCGTGTTGCCCGGACTTTCCTCCCGCGGTATCTGTTGGGGATACCGCCGGCGATAGAGTCAGCTGCCGTTATTTCAATCTGCAAAAATACAAAAAAAAATAGATATGGTAACAATATTTTTTGTTCTCTAGAACTTTTACTGTCTTGGAATGACCATCCTGACGGGGGAAGACGGTGCCCCCTCCTTGCGGCTGCTGGTGCTATATCATAGTTGCCGGCATTGTTGTTTGGCTAAGGTGTTGATGGCTGAGGTACGTTCATTTTCAAGTGCCGCGGGATTTCGGCATGGGTCAAAAAGTACTTGGCAACGCGTCCTTTTTTTCTGTTGTTCGGCTTCCCTATGGTCCGCCAGCCGTTGGGTTGAGAGCTTGATTTCTTCTTTTTTTTCAATACTTTAATTGTTTTAGCCTTAGAAAGGATTGGGGAGGTAAAAATTTTTTTCGTATTTTTGCAACAAAAACGTGTTCAGGGTGTCTAATAGGCGAATGAAAACCGAAATGGAATATATCGTGGCGGGTTGCCAGAAAAGGCAGTCGACAGCGCAAAAGATGCTGTACGAAAAGTTTTCCCCGATGATGTTGGGTGTCTGTATGCGATATACCCATTCGCGTGACGAGGCACAAGACCTCCTTCACGACGGTTTTATTAAGGCCTTTGAAAATATCGGCAAACTGAAGAACGCATCGGCTGTCGAATCGTGGTTGTATAAGATTATGGTGAACGTGTCCATCAATTATATCACCCGCAACCGCAGAATACAGTACTCTGACTTGGACTCCATGGAGATGCAAGAAAAACTGGAGGCAGTTGATGACGACAGTCCGTTGGAGGATGGCGGATACACGATGGACCAGATTGTCTGTGCCATACAGGAACTGCCAGAGCAATACCGGTTGGTGTTTAACATGCGTGAGGTGGAGGAGATGGATTATCAAGAGATTGCCGAAGAGTTGGGGCACCCCGAGTCTACCATCCGCAGCAATGTGTCAAGGGCCCGCCAGATGCTAAGAAAGAAATTATTGAATATAAAGAAAGCTACGATATGAATGACAAATTGAAAAATTATACCACTCAGCCCGATCCTGAGGTGTGGAACAAAATCCAGAAGACACTGCGTCGTCAGGAGTTCCGCCGTCAGGCTGTTGGCGGCTCCATCGGCATGTTGGTTGCCGTGGCAGCCATTGCAACGGTGGTTTTGTGGCCGTATGATACCAAGAATGCTGTTCCCCAGTCGGTGTTGCCACCAGTGGCTCAGGTGACGGAAACTGTCTTCCAACCTTCGCCAGCCAATGAGCCTCTTGCCACCCAAGCTGCCCAGCAGCTTGCTCAGCAGCAGCCCGTCATGAATCCCACTGCCCAGCAGCAGATGGTGGTGGAAATGGCAGACCAGCAACTTGTTGCCCCTGCTGCGACAGCCTTGGCCACAGTGATGGCCCCGTCCATTCCTGCAGTTGAAGAAAGCAAGGTGGAGAGCAAGCCCGCCGTTGAAAATAGGAGTGAGTCCGCAGCTGTTTCCGCAGCCAAGACCATTCCCGCTAAACCCAAGAGGGAGCCTAGCCCCGTGGTAGAGGAGGAGAGACCAGTG
>Ga0247608_10008773_pt1 | contig 10145 bp, 8 predicted proteins | sample 176DNAGHGlowgp2_FD_193490 | JGI IMG/M metagenome (GOLD analysis project Ga0247608, IMG submission 193490) | Sheep rumen microbial communities from Palmerston North, Manawatu-Wanganui, New Zealand - 1766 DNA GHGlow gp2 | ecosystem: Host-associated > Mammals > Digestive system > Stomach > Rumen ... | reverse complement strand
GTGCCTGCTTAACGACCTCGATGCCCTCCGGTGCGGCTATCACGCAACACAGATGGATCTTCTTCGGCTTGCCCGACTCCATCAGCGAATCGATGGCAGCAGCCAGGCTGCCACCAGTGGCCAGCATCGGGTCTACTATCAGCAGAGTCTTGTTCTTGACACTCTGTGTCGCAATGTACTCCGTATGTACGCCAACCTCAGTATGCTCACGGTTGATATACATCCGGAAAGCCGATACAAACCCGTTGTCCGCCTTGTCAAACACATTGAGGAACCCCTCGTGGAAAGGCAGTCCGGCCCTCAGCACCGTCGCAATCACCATATCATCCTTTGGCAGAGGGACGTCTATAGTCCCCAATGGGGTAGTTATCGTCTTAGGCTTATATTCAAGTGTCTTTGAAATCTCATAAGCCATCAACTCACCGATGCGTTTGATGTTATGCCGGAAAAGGAGCCGGTTCTTCTGATAGTTCTTGTCACGCAACTCCGACATATACTGATTCATGATCGAGTTGCTCTTGCTGAAATCAATAACCTCCATAATTGTCTTTGGTTCTAAGTCTGGGTGCAAAGTTAGTGCAAATCGTGCTAATCTCAAAACAAAAGTCGAAGAATTTTAGTTTATAGAGAAATATTTAATTGTTATGTCGGTGTGACAAAAGCACCAACGACAACCGGAAAAATAGTTTAATTAAACTTAAAAGGATTGTGTGCGCACAAAATAATCATTCGTTCACCATCCTTATTTAATAAATTCTTTGTAATTTTGCAGCGCAATTCAAAATAACAAGGATAATATTCACAAACTTAAAATAAAAAAGTAATATGGCAAAGTTAGATTTAACTCAGTATGGCATCACTGGTTCTACCGTGATTGCTCACAATCCATCGTATGAGTATCTCTTCAATGAAGAGACCAAGGAAGGGCTGACAGGTTACGACAAGGGCGTAAACACCGAGCTCAACGCTGTTAACGTAATGACTGGTATCTACACTGGTCGCTCACCTAAGGACAAGTACATCGTTGACGATGCACAGAGCCACGACAAGGTATGGTGGACAACTGAGGAATATAAGAACGACAACCACCCCATGAGCGAGGAGGTTTGGGCCAAGGTTAAGGACATCGCCATCAAGGAGCTCTGCAACAAGGAGCTGTATGTCGTTGATGCATTCTGCGGTGCCAACGAGGCTACACGTCTGGCTGTACGTTTCATCGTAGAGGTTGCATGGCAGGCTCACTTCGTAAAGAACATGTTCATCCAGCCAACAGAAGAGGAGCTGGAGAAGTTCGAGCCAAACTTCGTTATCTACAATGCTTCTAAGGCAAAGGTAGAGAACTACAAGGAGCTTGGTCTGAACTCAGAGACATGTGTTGCCTTCAACACAACAAGCCGTGAGCAGTGCATCATCAACACATGGTACGGTGGCGAGATGAAGAAGGGTATGTTCTCTATGCAGAACTACTATCTGCCTCTGCAGGGTATTGCTTCAATGCACTGCTCAGCCAACACCGACATGGAGGGTAAGAACACAGCCATCTTCTTCGGTCTCTCTGGTACAGGTAAGACCACTCTGTCAACTGATCCAAAGCGTCTGCTTATCGGTGACGACGAGCACGGATGGGACGACGAGGGCGTATTCAACCTCGAGGGCGGCTGCTATGCCAAGGTTATCAACCTCGACAAGGAGAGCGAGCCCGACATCTACAACGCTATCCGCCGCGATGCTCTGCTGGAGAACGTAACTGTTGACGCAGAAGGCAAGATCGACTTCGCTGACAAGAGCGTTACCGAGAACACTCGCGTAAGCTATCCTATCGAGCACATCGAGAAGATTGCCAAGAAGGTTAACGGCAAGAGCGCAGGTCCAGAGGCAAAGAACGTTATCTTCCTCTCTGCTGACGCATTCGGTGTACTGCCCCCAGTATCTATCCTGACTCCAGAGCAGACAAAGTACTACTTCCTCTCTGGTTTCACAGCTAAGCTGGCTGGTACAGAGCGCGGTATCACAGAGCCTACTCCTACATTCTCTGCTTGCTTCGGCCAGGCATTCCTCGAGCTGCACCCGACAAAGTATGCTGAGGAGCTGGTTAAGAGGATGGAGAAGAGCGGTGCCAAGGCATATCTCGTTAACACAGGATGGAACGGCACAGGCAAGCGTATCTCTATCAAGGATACACGTGGTATCATCGACGCTATCCTCGGTGGCGCTATCCTGAACGCTCCTACAAAGAAGATTCCTTACTTCGACTTCGAGGTTCCAACAGAGCTCGATGGTGTAGCATGGGGCATCCTCGATCCTCGCGACACATATCAGAACCGCGCTGAGTGGGAAGAGAAGGCAAAGGATCTGGCTGCCCGCTTCATCAAGAACTTCAAGAAGTATGAGGGCAACGAGGCTGGTAAGGCTCTCGTCGCTGCAGGCCCGAAATTGTAAATTCCAATTTTTATATAAGAGATTGGCTGTGCCGAATGGTACAGCCAATCTCTTTTTGATGTAGGTCAAAAAGTCCATGCGGCGGCAAAGAAACTTCTCACTTTTCACTTTTAACTTCTCACTTCTTCGTACCTTTGCACCACATAATCGTGAGATTATACATTATTCATTAGGTTAGTAGTTAATAGATTTTTTAAGGTAAAGATTATGTTATTAGATTTTCAAACAACGGTCGTGTTAGCAACTGTTGCTGTGGCAACGATACTAAGTGTTTTTACCTTAGTTAATACTAACATCCGTTGAGAAGAGCGCGGGGTGAGTGATTCATACCGCGCTCTTTTTTAGTCAGAAAACACTAAACTTACTTAAATTCCATCAATTTATAACATATTTTCTTTAATTATAAGGTGAAAATGTTCAGAATTTGCAGAATTGTGAGTAAATTTGCAGCCAAATTGCGATAAAATTGAATTTCAGCTCGATGAAAAGATATATTCATGTGATCTGCGCCGTCCTGACATGTGTCGTGCTTTATACCTCATGTATGAGCAACGACGACAATAGCAGCGCGACCGTTTACGACGATATGGCCATAACGGGATTCAGGTTGACAAGCATCAACCGCCTAATTCAAACCAAGACGAAGGCAGGCAAAGACACTGCCTATAAGAAAGCGTTGGCAAATCCCGCCGTCTTCACCATCAATCAAGAGACTTACGAGATCTACAATGTCGACTCTCTGCCTTATGGCTGCGACACGAAGCATGTGTTGGCCACTATCACCAGCAAGAACAATGGTCAGATCATGATCAAATCTTTCGTAGGCGACACACTGTCGTTCTATCGCAGCACCGACTCCATCGATTTCTCAAAGCCCCGTGTGCTGGAAGTTTACACCTCCGACCTCAAGGACCATCGCTCCTACACTGTGGAGCTGAATGTCCGCCAGTACGACAACAGTACAGTGCTGTGGGAGCCAATGACACTCGAGGATTTGCCGAAGTACGACGAGGATGCCGATAACTGGGAGGGGAAAATGGCAGAAGCAGGACTTCGTAAATTCATCGGCGAAGGAACCGTCGAGGCCTATGCGTTCAGCAACGATAACAAGATTATGGTAAGCACAGACGATGGTGACACCTGGACACCCGATAGTGTCAATGGCGACACCAGCCTGCTGCCAACGGTTAGCTCAGCCTTCATTTCACTGCCCTTCGGCGTCAACGACTCCACCGACTATCAGCTGATGGTGGGCTCCAGCGAGAAAGAAGAGCACTTGAGCGTGGTATGGCGCAAGATCGCAGAGTTTGGCTACGACTACGATCCCTGCAAGTGGGTACAGATTCCTATCGACCCCCGCAACGAATATGCATTACCGAAGATGGAGCATATCAACCTGCTCTACTATAATGGACTCATTCTCGCCATCGGTAGCGACAAGAATATCTACCAGAGCCGTGATAAAGGCATCACATGGAAGATCTCTAAGGCCTATGCCTTACCCGAGGGCTTTGATTCGAAAGATTTCATTGCCTTCTCCGACTATGAGTACATCTGGATCTATGGGCGCGACACGGGAGAAGTGTGGCGCGGCATAAAGATTGAGTGACGTGAGGAAACTGTTGGCAGCCGTACTCTTCATGACAGCCTCCATGGCTGCCCGCGCCCAGGAAGAGCCTGAGTACAGGCTGGAATTGGGAGCAGCTGCAGGACTGGTGACTTACGTAGGCGATTTCAATAGCAGCCTCCTGAAGGGTATGCAGCCCTGGGGAGCCCTCGTGGCCAAGTACCGCTTGAACCCGAGGATGGCCGCTGCCCTGGATATCGGCATAGCCAAAATCAAAGGCTCTACCGACAATGTGACGACGCACTACCCCATCGAGCGCTACGAGTTCAGTCACAGCATCACAGAGGCAGACCTGCGCTTCGAGTATAATTTCTGGCCCTACGGCACAGGTGAGGAATACCGAGGAGCGCGACGGTTCACACCGTTTGTCACCATGGGAGTAGGAGCCACCTGGTATGGCGGCGAGCACAAGGGGATGACCTTCAACCTGCCCATTGGAGCTGGCGTGAAATACAAGATCGGCCAGCGGCTGAACCTCACGGCAGAGTGGGTGATGCGCTTCACAGCGAGCGATAACCTCGACGGGAAGAAGGATGTCTATGGCATCAAGAGCAGCGGACTCTTCAAGAACACCGACTGCTACAGTGTACTGCAGGTGGCACTCACTTACGACCTCTGGACCAAGTGCAAAACCTGCCATAAGGAGTGATAATTAAGAATTAAAGAGATATATGAAAGAACTTTTGGACATGAACCGCATTCCGCAGCACATTGCCATCATCATGGACGGCAACGGTCGCTGGGCTACCGAGCGAGGGCTGGATCGTACATTTGGACATAAGGCCGGTCTCGACACTGTGACGAGAATTACCGCAGAGTGTTCACGCCTGGGGGTTAAATACCTCACGCTTTACACCTTCTCCACGGAGAACTGGAAACGTCCTGCCTACGAGATCGAGGCGCTCATGGGACTGGTCCTCAATTTCCTGGAGATGGAGCTGTTCAGCGACAATAATGTCAAGTTCAAGATGGTGGGCGACTTGGAGAGCCTGCCTGAGAGCGTACAGAAGAAGATCCACTATATGGAAGACCTGACGGCGAAGTACGACGGCATGACGCTGGTGGTAGCGCTCAGCTACTCCTCGCGCCTGGAACTGTCGAGCGTCACCCGTCAGATTGCCCAAGATGTCAAAGACGGCAAGCTCAATGCCGACGATATCACTGAGCAGACCATCAGCGACCGCCTCTGGACGAGCTTCATGCCCGATCCCGAGCTGCTCATCCGCACTGGTGGCGAGTTGCGTATATCCAACTACCTGCTCTGGCAGATAGCCTATTCAGAACTTTATTTCTGCGATACATACTGGCCTGACTTCATGGAGGACGACCTTTACAAGGCCATCGCCAGCTATCAGAGCCGCCAGCGCCGCTTCGGCAAGACCGAGGCCCAGGTAGAGGAGGATGAAAAGGTAAAAAAGTAAAAAGGTAAAAAAGTAAAAAGGTAAAAAACAGTAAAAGGGAGAAAGAAAGTGACTTTCAATATATATATAAATAAGGTATTAGGTATGGTAAAATGGGTTTTACCTTTTTACCTTCTTACCCTTTTACCTTTAAGCCTCGCTGCCCAGGATAAGATTATCAATCCCGACATCACCTATGCCGGCACGCCGCGCACCTGCGAGATCGGAGGCATTGCCGTCGAGGGTGTCGAGGGCTACGAGGACTATGTGCTCGCAGGACTCTCAGGACTCTCCGTCGGACAGGAGATTGAGATACCAGGCTCACAGATCACCGAGGCCGTGAAGCGCTATTGGCGTAACGGACTCTTCTCGAAGGTCAGTATCACAGCCGACTCTATCGTGGGCAGCAAAGTCTATCTGTGTATCCACCTCGGCATGCGCCCGCGCATCACTGGCATCAACTACCACGGCATCAAGAAGGGCGAGCGCGAGGACATGGAGTCCAAGCTGGGTATGGTCAAGGGCATGAGCCTCACGCGCAACATCATCGACCGTGCCAAGATCCTCGCCAAGAAATACTTCGACGAGAAAGGCTATAAGAATGCCGAGATCGACATTGTGCAGCGCGACGGTGACAAGCCCAACGAGGTAATCCTCGATGTCAACATCGACAAGAAAGCCAAGATGAAGGTCCACAAGATCATCTTCGACGGCAACAACAAACTTAAAGACAGTAAGATTAAGGGAAACCTCTTCAGCAAGGGTGCTTTCGGAAAGATCCACGAATCAGGCAAGCTCATGAACCTCTTCAAGTCGAAGAAGTTTACTGACGAACGCTATAAGGAAGCCAAGCAGAAGCTCATCGAGAAATACAACGAGCTGGGATTCCGCGACGCCACCATCATCGTCGACTCCGTATCACCTTACGACGACAAGCACGTCGATGTCTATGTCAAGCTCGATGAGGGCGACAAGTACTACATCCGCGACATCACGTGGGTGGGTAATACCGTTGTCACCACCGACTATCTGAACGCCGTCCTCGGCATGAAGCGCGGCGATGTCTACAACCAACGCCATATCGAGAAGCGCCTGCGCGAAGACGACGACGCTGCTGGCAACTACTATTACAACAACGGTTACGTGTTCTCAAACATCGAGCCCGTCGAGGTGAATATCGACAACGACTCCATCGATCTTGAGATGCGCATCACCGAGGGTCCACAGGCACACCTCAACCGCGTGACCATCTGGGGTAACGACCGTCTCTACGAAGAGGTGGTGCGCCGTGAGCTCCGCACGAAGCCAGGCGACCTCTTCAACAAGGAAGCCCTGCAGCGCTCTGCCCGTGATATCGCCTCCATGGGATTCTTCGACCCAGAGAAGGTGACACCCGAAGTGAAGCCAAACTACGAGGACGGAACCGTCGACATCAACTGGACGCTCGAGCAGAAGAACAACGACCAGCTGGAGTTCTCACTCGGATGGGGACAGACAGGTATCATCGGTAAGGTGGGTATCAAGTTCAACAACTTCTCCATCCGTAACCTCTTCGGCAAGAACAAGCTCCACCGAGGCATCCTCCCATACGGTGATGGCGAGCAACTCGGCTTCAGCTTCCAGACCAACGGCTCCTACTACAGCTCGCTGAGCATGAACTATGGTACCAACTGGTTTGGCGGCAAGCGACCCAACAGCCTCAATGTCGGAGCCTTCTTCTCGAAGCAGAGCGATATCTCGAGCTACTACCGCAACAACGCGTTCTACAACAACTACGCGATGTACAACTACGGCTATGGCTCGTATAACAACTCTTTATTCAACTATGAGTCTATGCTTGACAACGACAAGACGATGACCGTCTTCGGAGCCTCTCTGGGATGGGGAAAGCGTTTGCGCTGGCCTGACGACTACTTCCAGTTCTCCGCACAGCTTGGCTACACCCGCTACATGCTGCGCGACTGGAGCTACTTCTATATCCACAACGGTAACTGTAACAACATCAACCTCGGCCTCACGCTATCGCGTACCTCTACCGACAACCAGCTCTTCCCGCGCCGTGGTTCAGAGTTTACCGCCTCCGTGACACTCACGCCGCCTTGGTCGCTCATGGATAAAAAGGACTACTCCACCCTGGCAAAGAACCCCAACTCTGCCACTTACGAAGATGAGCTGCAGGAAGTGTACCGCTGGATTGAGTACCACAAGTGGAAATTCAAGCACCGTTCGTTCACCGCGCTCACCAACGGCCAGAAGTGCCTCGTGCTGATGACCCGCGTCGAGATGGGTTTCCTCGGAGCCTACAATCAGGACAAGCGCTCACCCTTCGAGACCTTCTACGTCGGAGGTGACGGCATGAGCGGCTACTCTTACGGATACGCAGAAGAGACCATCGGACTGCGCGGTTACGAGAACGGATCACTCTCCTACTCCTCTGCCTACGAGCAGATGATGAACGGCCGCAGCATCTCATCGTATAACTCCTATGCCTACGACCGCTTCACGCTCGAGTTGCGCTACCCGTTCATGCTGGGCAACACCACCATCTACGGACTCGGATTCCTCGAGGCTGGTAATGCTTGGGCCGATGCCAGCGACTTCAACCCCTTCAAGATGAAGCGCTCAGCAGGTCTCGGTGTGCGCATCTTCCTCCCCATGGTGGGTCTGATGGGTATCGACTGGGCCTATGGCTTCGACGAAGTCTACACCAACCAGAGCGGAGCCACCTCTCGCGGCGGCAGCAATTTCCACTTCATCCTCGGACAAGAATTCTAAGGGCTTCCGCGCTCATCAGTAACTCTTCTGAAATAATAAATAAAAAAGAAAACGACAATGAAAAGAAAAGCAATTGGGAAACGAATGATGACATTAGCCATGCTAATGATTCTTCACTCTACACTCTTCACTCTTCACTCAATGGCACAGAAGTTTGCCCTCATCGACATGGAGTACATCCTGAAGAATATCCCTGCCTACGAGCGCGCCAACGAGCAGCTCAGTCAGGTGTCGAAGCAGTGGCAGGCAGAGGTCGATGCCCTCACCACCGAGGCACAGACCCTCTATAAGAACTACCAGAACGAGGTGGTCTTCCTCTCCAAGGAGCAGAAGAAGCAGCGTCAGGATGCCATCGTCGAGAAGGAGAAGCAGGCTGCCGATCTGAAGAAGCAGTACTTCGGCCCCGAAGGTGAGCTCTTCAAGAAGCGCACCGCTCTCATGTCGCCCATCCAGGAAGAGATCTACAACGCTGTGAAGGATATAGCCGATCTGCGAGGCTATCAGCTGGTGCTCGACCGTGCCAGCGATGTCGGCATCATCTTCGGTTCCCCCAAGATCGACATTTCCTCCGAAATCCTCAGGAAATTAGGATACTAAATCCTATAAAACCCTAGGATAACCTTGGACATCCTTGGAAACCCTATAAATACAAGAATATAATCAATAATAAAAAAAGAAGAAAAATGAAAAAACTGATTATTTGCGCTTTTTGCGCTATCTGCGGTTTCACCACCGCCAACGCACAGGCCAAGTTCGGCCACGTCAACACTCAGGAGATCATCCAGGCCATGCCTGAATACAACAAGGCTAAGACTGAGATCGATGCCCTCCAGGCACAGTATGAGGCTGACCTGAAGTCAATGCAGGACGAGCTCCAGAAGAAGGGCGAAGCCTTCGACAAGGAGCAGGCTAATCTGCCTGAGAACATCAAGCAGCGCCGTCAGACCGAACTGCAGGAGATGTACCAGAAGATTCAGCAGAGCTATCAGGACAACCAGCAGGCACTCCAGAAGGCATCATCAGAGAAGATGCAGGCCATCCAGGCCAAGGTCATGGAGGCCGTCAATGCCATTGGCAAGGATGGTGGCTATGTCTACATCATGGAGCTTGGTTCACAGCTTTACATCAGCAACACGCTCTCAACCGACGTTACTGCACAGGTTAAGGCAAAACTCGGTCTGAAGTAATATGAAACGACTTGCAAGTCTACTGCTATTCATAAGTGTTTTCCTGAGCCTGGAGGCTCAGGAAAACAAGCTTTTCGGCTATCTTAGCTACGAGGCTGCCCTGAAGTCGATGCCCGATTACGCCATCGTCGAGAAGCAGATGGCCGACCTCCGCGCCCAGTATCAGGCAGAGACGAAGCGCGTCGAGGACGAGTTCAACCATAAGTACGAGGATTTCCTCGACGGTCAGCGCGACTTCCCCAAGACCATCCTTCAGAAGCGCCAGACAGAGCTTCAGGAGCTGATGGAGCGTAACATCGCCTTCCGCCAGAAGAGCCTCGAAGAGCTGTCAGAGGCCGAGCAGCAGGCCATGGCCCCGCTGCGCATCCGTCTCATAGAGACCCTGGGCAACATCGGGCGCGAGCGTGGCTACGCCTTCATCGTCGATACCGATCAGAAGGCACTGCCCTTCATCAACCCCTCCATGGGCGAGGACATCAACCAGCTCGTACAAGATGCTCTCAAGTAGCCCCGGCCCCATCGGCATCTTCGACAGCGGCTACGGCGGCCTTACCATCCTGCATGGCATCCGCCAGCTACTACCCGAATACGACTATCTTTATTTGGGCGACAACGCCCGTGCACCCTATGGACCACGTTCATTCGACGTGGTCTATGAATTTACGCGCCAGGCCGTGTTGAAGCTCTTCGAGATGGGGTGCCACCTTGTCATCCTCG
>Ga0247608_10008772_pt1 | contig 10146 bp, 5 predicted proteins | sample 176DNAGHGlowgp2_FD_193490 | JGI IMG/M metagenome (GOLD analysis project Ga0247608, IMG submission 193490) | Sheep rumen microbial communities from Palmerston North, Manawatu-Wanganui, New Zealand - 1766 DNA GHGlow gp2 | ecosystem: Host-associated > Mammals > Digestive system > Stomach > Rumen ... | reverse complement strand
ACGCGCAGGACGGAAGTTTCACCTGTTGAAAAATCTATTGTCCATTTTAACTCCCACTTTAACTCCCACTTTAACTCCCATTTTAACTCCCACTTTAACTCCCATTTTAACTCCCACTTTAACTCCCTAAATTTGATTTAAATATGGATATATTCAGTAAGATCGCAGCTGGCGAAATTCCCAGCTACAAGTGTGCAGAAGACGAGCAGTTCTATGCTTTCCTCGACATCAACCCGTTGGCAAAAGGTCATACATTGGTGATCCCTCGTCGCGAGGTAGATTATATCTTCGATATGGATGATGATGAAATAGCTGCCTTCCAGGTGTTTGCCAAGAAAGTGGCTGTGGCATTGAAGAAAGCGTTCCCTTGTAAGAAGGTGGCACAAGTGGTATTGGGCTTAGAGGTTCCTCACGCCCATATTCATCTGATTCCGATGAATTCAGAAGCTGATGTCGATTTCCGCAAAGAAAAACTCTCCCTTTCTCAGGAAGAGTTTCAGGAGATTGCGCAAAAAATCTGCTCCGCCTTCCAGGGGGAGTAAAAGAAAGAGAAACTAGTGGGCTAGAGAAACTAGTAAGAACTAGCAAAACTAGTAAGACTAGTAAGACTAGCAAAACTAGCCCTATTCGCATCATATAATCTAAAAAAAAATCAAACAAAACAGCCATGCCTTCGGAAAATACAAAAGGAGAGGGCTTACCGAAAGTGCTGCTCAACGAGGTACAATACCAAGACCTCCATTTCTACCAGAAATCGGAGGTGTTGTATGCCTTGACCTTTCATTTCACTCGACGTTTCCTTCCTGCCAGTGGTGACCGCACTGTTGATCAGATGGTACAGGCGGCGCGGTCTGGCAAGCAGAATATCGTGGAGGGGCTTGCAGATGGTGTAACATCTACGGAATTGCAGTTGAAGTTGTTGAATGTTGCTCGCGCCTCATTAAAAGAACTTCGTGCCGATTATGAGGACTATCTGCGTACCCGTCATTTGCCTATTTGGAATCGAAGTCATCCCCGCTATTACAGTATGCTTAACTTCTGTAGTGAACGTAATCAAATAAGTGATTATGAACCATTCTTCACCCGATGGAACGATGAGGAGCAATGCAACATAGCCCTTACGTTGCTCCACATGACAGATAAAATGATGAAAACCTATATGACGGGACTTGAACAACAGTTTGTGACGCAAGGTGGTATCAAGGAACGCATGCATGCTGCCCGCACGGGTTACCGCAAGGGCATAGACGAAGAACTCCAACGGCTGCGGATAGAGAACCAAGACCTGCAGCGCTTGCGGGAAGAGAACAAGCGTTTGCGTCAACAGGTTCCGATTCTTGAGCAGCGTATTGAGTCAATGGAACGTGAGAAACGTCACCTTCAGGTGCTTTTGACACAGGAGCGTGACAAAGTCAGATAAACTCTTCCCCTTTTTTCATTTGCACTTCGTTCAGGTATTTGCGGACGAGGGCTGACGAATCGCCTTTCTTGCAGATGAACAGCACATTGTCTTTCTCTGCAACGATAAAGCCGTCGAGACCAGAGATGACACCCAATCTTCCTTTCGGCAATTTGATGATGTTGTTCCTTGAATCTTCAATCATCACGTCAGAGTCGATGACCACATTGTCGTCATTGCTCCTGCTCAGTGCCTCGTAAGTAGAGTGCCACGTACCTAAGTCGGCCCATCCGAAGTCGCCGCGCATCACAAACACTTGATCCGATTTCTCTAAGATACCATGTTCGATGGAGATATTCGGATACGAACGGAAATTGGCCTGCACGAACTCGATTTCCTCCTCATGCGACAGGTGTACATCCTCCACATCAATTTTCCGCATGACATTCGGAAGGATTTCCTGCAGGCAGCCAATCATATATTTCACATTGCAGAGGAAGATGCCCGTGTTCCAGTAGAATTCGCCACTCTCCATAAACATACGGGCAAACTCTCGTTCAGGTTTCTCTGTAAACGATTTGACATGAAACAGATCCTTGACTTCCGTTTCGTCACCTAATTGTATATAGCCGTAGCCAGGCTCCGGACGCGTAGGTTTCACCCCCATCGTCAGGATACCTTCGTTGCGTGCGACAAACTCGAAACCTTGCTCGATATTCTCAAAGAAAGCCTTTTCTTTGTTTACCGCCTGGTCGGATGGTGTCACTATCAGGTTGGCATCCTTGTTTAAGTGTGAAATACGGTAGCATGCCCACGCCACACTCGGTGCCGTATTGCGGTGAACAGGTTCGTTGAAGACGTTCTCCTTGGGAAGGTCGGGCAGTTGCTCTTTTACAAAATGCGCGTATTCCTGATTGGTGCAGACAAAGATGTTCTCCTTGGGGAGTATCTTGGCAAAACGGTCAAAGGTCTGCTGCAACTGAGTGCGGCCCATGCCGAAGAAATCTATAAACTGTTTGGGTTCCTCTTCGCGGCTGCACGGCCACAGACGGCGGCCTTTTCCGCCGGCGAGGATGACACAATAATTGTTTTGATGCTGATTCATAGTTGACATGAGGTTTAAAATCACAGCACGAAGTTACATCTTTTCTCGGACTTCTGCAAATGTTTTTAAGTTTTTTCAGTGAAAAGTTTGCTATTTTAATTTTTTATACTACCTTTGCACCGTCTTTTTCGAAAGACCGTGTCGAAATACCACGCCCAGATGGCGGAATCGGTAGACGCGCTGGTCTCAAACACCAGTGGGGCAACCCGTGCCGGTTCGACCCCGGCTCTGGGTACAAGACACAGACAAAGCAGGAACATCGTTCCTGCTTTTTTTTGTTTTTTATTCTACACCATACACAACTGCAATGAATACGGGGTTTGTCGCATGATTTGACCTTCACAAACATACGATTTTCATACACGGATGATTTTGGTACTCCCACCACTTCGCAAAAAACGATGAAACCATGCTATTTTGTGGTTTTTTCGTGTTTTTTCAATGTAAAAATACAGCTGTTTGGCGAAAGAGGCTCTTTTGATGAGTGAAAGAGGCTCCGTTGGTGACCAAAAGAGGCTCTTTTGGTGGGTAAAAGAGCCTCTTTCAGAGACGAGTGTAACAAAAATGTACGGTTTTGTAGGGTATTTTCAAATCGTAACGTTGTAAAACGTTGGTAATCAACGCCTTATAAAACAGTGCACGTAGTGTAGTTTTTTATTCCAAAATCCCAGGACGTAGGACTACGGATTTTTCAGATTTATCACAGAAAGATAATCAGTTTTATACTTGGTATAGGCTTCGGTATGTTTAGCGTTAGGAGCTATCCAGAGGGATTTGCGGGAGGGCTTAGCGTCGTAGAGGCGGTATGCCATCGCTGTGGGTACGAAATCATCGTTGCTACCGTGAATGAACAGCATGGGGTAGGGTGATTGGCGTACCTGATTGATGGCTGACGCCTCATCGAAGCTCCAGCCGTAGCGGAGCTTGCACAACAGACTGGTGGTATAAAGCAGGGGGAAGGCAGGCAGTCCGAACTGTTTCTGCAGTTCACCCTCAAACTCATCCCATACGGAGGTGTAGCCGCAGTCATCGATGAACCGAATGTCCTTGATGCCCGCAGGCATCTTCTCTGCCGACATCATCATCGCCGTAGCACCACCCATCGATACGCCGTGAACCACCATAGTATCGGTTTGAAACACTTTGAGCCAGTGCATCATATCCTTCCTGTCGAGCCATCCCATTTGTATCATGTCGCCCTCGCTGAGTCCGTGAGCATGGAAGTCGGGCATTACCACATTGTATCCCATCTCCTGCTCATAGAGACGGGCGATGTGGAAGTAATCGATTGCACTGTCGCGCCATCCGTGCAGGATGAGTGCCGTTTTGTTGTTGCCGTTCCTGACATAGAAGGCATGATGCTTTTCGCCAGTTTCAGGCATCGTAACGAAGGTGTCTCTGAGTGCTTCGATACGTCTGAGACTATCCACCCAAGGCCGTGTTTCTGGGAATTCCGTAAACAAATTCTTGAAACTCGCTGCCGTATCTGCGCGGTTGGCGTCAGGTGCCAGCGAATAGTCGAGCATATAAAAGCTCCCTCCGATGACGGCCACCACCATCACCAGCACCACTACAAGAATCGCAACCGCTACTTTCTTCATTTTTATGTCATATATATTTTCGAGCACAAAGATAGTGATTTTGTGAAAAAGTCGTTTCTTTTTTGAGAAATATTGTCGATAGGAAATGAGCCGTTCGTAATAAAAGATGTTAAATAGTAGAAATAATTATGATTGAGTGGGGAAAAAATGCTTACTTTTGCGCGAATAATGCGCGTATGCGCGCATACACATACATACTTAGATGACGAAAATATCAGATTGATGATGACCAATAAGATGATTATGATTTTCTACAAGAATATGACAACAAACGTGAGAATGTACATGAGAACATGCTTGTTGTTGCTGCTTATGGTTTTGGGCAGCATGATGAATAAGGTATTTGGTGATGGTGTACATTACTATATCGTCAACAATCAGGGTAAGATTTGTTTCCATTATGTTATCAAGGGAGACTTTACCTACAGCAGTATCGATAAGACGACACTTTGCGTTCATCCCCATGCAAGAAGTATCTTTGCCACCAACTTCCGTTTCTATACGACCCTGGATGAGGCCATTAAGGACGCTAATGGTACGGTGGGCGGCTTTTTTTCAGAGGGAAGAGACATTGTCACTGACCCCGAAGCAGAAAACTACACAGGTTCCGGACCGTTCTACGTACGCTACGACATGGTAGATAATCCTGCAATCGACATCACTGGCACTATGTCCTATTTAATGCAGATTCGTGAGCGTAACAATAATAAAGGAACTGGTCGTCGCCGTCAGGTTTACTATGATAATGAAAAAGACTCACGTTTTGAGTTTGGTTATCCTGGAAATAAAGAAGAAGATATTCCAGACGACGACTTGGATAAAGATCTTCAATATCGATTCCGTTTCGTCGCTAATGGTGACCCCTATAATATCTACATTTACAATGGAACAGCAGAAAACGCAAACCCTAATGGTGTTATGACCCTTCCAAATATCGGTTCATCTGTTAAGGAAATACAAAAAATAACCTATACGGATAAAATTAGTAACTATGATCCAAATACAACGACTAATCTGCAGACTTTCTTCTTAGTAGCTCCCGATGATAACACGATGGACATTGACTGGAAGACTCATTGGGCAGACAAGTATTTCATTGTGGGAGCATACGGAGGAATAGAATGTTGGATGAGGGACAAAGGTAGTTATACTGTAAATAGTAATGACGAGGCTAATATGCCCTATATGCTCTGTGCTATGGGTTCAACAGGAACCTTCAATCCTGATCCAGGCTACCAATTACAAGCATTCCGAAGCTGGCGTAACGATGATCCTCGAATTTCGAATACAGCCCTCGTAAAACTGACACAAAACGAACCAACCCATGAAGTAACCTACCATATTGTCAATTCTGCCAATCCGACAAACGATGTTTTAACCATTGTACAACATCATGGACCTTCTTCCAAATACAATCTTTCCAACCGAGCAAAGCTACAGCGATTAGGATGTACGCTATCCACAGACTACTATAGCGACAGTGATTGTGCAGAGGGGCACAAACTGGCTGCGAATGCTACTGTGGGGGATGCTACCGACGTATATATCCCCTATACGTTTGATGCAGCAGGAACTACCACTGCAACTAATTTGGTATTCAGTACCGAGAAGAATCCTGTTTGGTTCAGCATGGATATTAGAGAGTCTGGTACCAGGTTGCTGACCTACGATGCCACCAATAATGTGATAGACTCACGTTATGGTCCAAAAGACGCAACGCGCATCCTTCAGGAATCGCAGTATGCATTTATCGGCGACCCCTATTCCTTCCGTGTTATTTGCAAGGGCGCTGATGGTAAATACGCTTACGTCGATCCGGAAACGATAAATATCTTTGGTGCCAACGTAGCCGACAACGTGCGTTTCACGGAGTCGCCAACCGACGATAGGGACTGTTGGGCGATGGTAGCTGGAACGACCACCAATAGTTTCCAGATTTTCCAACGCGATGCTTATGCTTTTCAATATCGCTCTTTTTGGGATGCACGAGGTGGTGGTAATGAAATCCGTATGTGGGCGCAGAGTAGTGGAAATGAAATTGCTGCCTCCAGTAACCTGCATGTAACGCCTATACCGACTTACAACTATATCTATAATATCGTTGACAACAAAGGGCGTGTCGCCATCAAATATACGGTTACCCAAGAAGTCAACCACCGGCTCAACGGCGACCACGGACACAAAGCCATTCCATCGGCTATCTATAGTCCGTATATAGAAGGTGAGACGCTGACATTCTATACTTTCACAGGTGAATTTAATGCAGCTAACCTGACTGATGCTAACAAAATCAATTCCACACCTAATTCTGGTGCCAACATCTATGTGCGCTACACCAATGACAAACTTTCTACCAGGAGATATTTGCTTGATGGTACGAAGAGCTACTTCATGCAGTTGGGCGATAAATATGTCATCTACAATAGTGGTGTAACAACACAAGCAGGACGTCCAATTATTGAGGGTGAGGGATCAGAAGGCAAGGAGCTGAAGATATGGACACTTCGAAATAGTGACCCGTATGACGTGGAAGTGCGAAACACAGGAGAAGGCAATCATAAACTATTGGACGACACGGAAATCCATTTCATCTTGATGGATGGTGCTGGCACTGCTGAGGGACAGGTGGAGTTGCTCTTCGCTAATGGTGCAGACCTCTCTACGCCATCCAATAGTCAAAGTTTGGACTTAAACGGCGAAAATGTCAGGAAGTACACAACTACTCGTGGCACTACCAATCAGCAGATTATCTTCCATGAAGCCGTCCTTGAGAGAACCTATCGTCTTCTCGACAAACAAGGAAAAATCTTGTTGGAATATGAGGGCCGGGAATTGCCTAATAGTGGAAAGAATTTAGGTGTATTGGCCAAGTGGGTAAGTCCATTGGTCGAAACTTACCACTACTGGGCACGTAGTAGTTTTACCTTGTCGGGCGATACCTATACGCTGAAAAGTGGCGAAAGTGAAATCACTTCTCCAACCGGTTCCACCGATGGTTATATCTATGTTACCTATGATACGAAGGTGAACAATAATATCATCACAGTAGTAGATCCCACAAAGAGAGACCATCGTGATGGAGACGCTTCGCAGATTTTTGTACGTAAGGCAAGTGACTTCGGACAGATGTTCATGATCAAGTTTGACGCGGGTGAATCGTTCTATCAGGAGCGAGGCGATAGTCTTCGTGAAGAGACGATGAAAGCCGTTTATCCCTATTCCAATGGTGACAGTGGCTTTAACTTGTATGGTGATGCCAAGTGGGATGAAGACAGGGTGAGTGCCTCTACCACCCGTACCCGATGGTCATGGTATGTGGTCAGTGAGACCAACGACCCCTACCGCGTACAAATCACCTCTTGGCAACAAAGTCACGGTAGGAAAGTGAACGGCAATACTGTAAATACCAACTTCTACAACTACTGGCGTACCTACTATAACAGTGCAGTCGGAACAGGCGGTTCAATCGTTACAGGTACCACCACCGACGACCCGCAGGTGCTGGATGATTCAAAAACCGGCGGATCGGCATCGAACATCCCCACTGAGTACATGCTGCTGGGTACTGCAGGTCATTATAAACTGGTTACCGCTGACGAAATCGACAACGGTGTTGCCGCTCATGAAACATACGGCAAGCATCGTCCCGTCAACGACTTCCTACAATATTGGAAGACATACGAAACCATCAGCCGTAAGGGTGTGAAGCCCAAGGACGGCACGGCCCTTAAATGGGATGAGTTCCAGTCTCAAACAGAGAATCCATATAGCTACTTCTCTGCAGAAAACGTGACCGCCCATCCTATGTATCGTTTCCAGGCCTGGCAGTATGCTCGTCCGATCTACAAAGAGCAACCCGACTCTTCATTGTCCAAGAAATACGAATACACCTACCACTACTACCAAAAGATAAGTCTTGGCGAAGAGTTGGATTTCGTTCCGCATTCTATCGATGGTATCTTGGTTCTGCTCGATAATCACGGATGGGAAATCATGCGTAAGCCTATCGCCAAGACCGGTGATGCAAACAAAACCACTCGCGATAACGACATTCGTAAGTTTGATAGTCCGATGGTAAAGACCTACCATTTCTGGAGCACTGGTACCAAACTATCAGGTTATCACAAGTACGTGTGGAGCAAGGAGGTGGGAACAGGAACCTCGCTGACAGACTATCCTGAGATTCTGAATGCGAACCTGAATATCTCCGACGTCTATGTTACCTACGATGTGAAGCCGGAATTTGAAGAACTCTATTCGGTTACCGCTACTAAGACTGGCGATAAGATAACAGCTTTGACACCTAATGTCAATGCAGATACACCCTTCCTCATTCGCCAAAACGGAAATTTGGGTTATGACGACAATGGTACGTTGAAAACTGATGCTACTCCAATTTCCGACTTGGATAACAATACGGCGGTAACTCTTGACGATAAATACTACTGGTATTTGAAGCCCAACTTCGAGATAGACAAAGAAATGGGCTACAAGTATGATGTAGAGCAGACCGTTGATGGAAGTGCTGTGCCTAAAACAGTGTTGGCGACCGATTCTCTCTACTACGAACAAAAAAAGGCAGGCTTTGACCCGTACAACATACAGATTTACAACAAGTCGACGGGCAACAGATACCTCACCATCAATGCCAGTGATTCAAGACTCGATGAATACAATGCCATGAAGGCCACGTTTACCGATACTCACGTGACGTTGGCAGCCAACAACCCTGTCAATACCAGTGTTAACAATGGTGTTGGCTTCGATGCCGTTAACCTGCACATGACCAACCAAACCTTCATGGCGGTGCAGGATGCCAATGGTAATATGCGCCTCATCCCGCGATTCGACCACTATCATGCCATTCAGAACTTTAATGATGACGGTCTTATCGTCTGGGCTGCCGACCAACCCGTTGAAGATAAGCGACACGGCCAGAGCACATGGCTGATACGCCCAACCGTCTTTACCTATATCGTAGTCGATAGTTTGGGCCGTGAAGCATTGCGTTATACGTTGATAAGTGATGGCTCACCTAAGATTCCGACAATTTTCAAGAGTCCGTTTGCCAAAGACTTTACGTTCTGGAAAACACTGACGGCCGATGATGGTACTCATGATTATGACTATGACCTCTCAACCCTTGCAAATAGGATTTCCGGTTCGTTTGCTTCTGCAGGTTATACATCGGCTGGCGGTACTGTCTATGTACGCTATCATTACGACTCTGATGCTGATACCGATGGTCTGCTGAAAGGAACGTGGTATCATGCAAAACTGAACGATGCTGATGTAGAGGTGACATCTGGCGGTGTTATCAATAATTCATTAGGTAAAGATGCTACACCTGAACAAAAGAAAGCCCACCGTTGGCGCTTTATGCAGAGTGCCGGTGACATTCGCGACCCGTATGCCGTAAGTTTGTATAACGGAAATAAGAAAACAGAAAGCCCGGCAGTACGCTATATCTTGATGAAGCATAGTAGTGGTACAGGTTATGCACTGATGCAGGCTGGTAATGCATCGACGACAGTGTACAACTTCCTTGACGGCGCATCTAATCCAACCTTAGCAGCACAAAGCAACTATACCACAGGCACTACAGAACCTTTTACTCCTGCTGGCACCATCGATGCATCGAAGAAACTGACGCTAACCCCTGTCCTCGCCACCAACAAACTGACATATAAGATTATCACCAAGAGTGGTAAGGTGGCACTGACCAGTGACGAGAAAACCGGTATCACGGACTCTTACAAGCTAAAACTTCCCGAATGGATGGAGTCGCCGCTGATGAAGAGCGATGCCTATCTTTTCTATTCTTCAGCTAAGAGCAATGACGACGGCACCTATACCATAACCAGTGAGGCAACCACTACCCCGATGAGTTTGGATGACGATGTGGTGTATGTACACTACGACTACGAGAAGTCGAAGAAGGCGGTAGAAAACTTCGGTATGTCTGATTTGGCAGGCTTGCCCTATAATTATGCGCCACTCGACCTGTCGGGTAACGTGCTCTATACAATGGGTATTACCAG
>Ga0247608_10008769_pt1 | contig 10148 bp, 5 predicted proteins | sample 176DNAGHGlowgp2_FD_193490 | JGI IMG/M metagenome (GOLD analysis project Ga0247608, IMG submission 193490) | Sheep rumen microbial communities from Palmerston North, Manawatu-Wanganui, New Zealand - 1766 DNA GHGlow gp2 | ecosystem: Host-associated > Mammals > Digestive system > Stomach > Rumen ... | reverse complement strand
AGCAGCAGGACCTGCAGACTTGCCGTTTACTTTCTTTACGATATTCTTGATGTGGTCGATTGGGTAAGACACACGTGTATTCTCAGTCACGCTCTTATCAGCGAAGTCGATCTTGCCGTCAGCAGCTACAGTTACATTTTCAAGAAGCGCGTTTCTCTTGATTGCGCCGTAGATGTCAGGCTCGTTCTCCTTAGAGAGGTTGATAACCTTAGCGTAGCAACCGCCCTCGAGGTTGAAGACACCCTCGTCGTCCCAGCCGTGCTCGTCGTCACCGATAAGCAGACGCTTAGGATCTGTTGACAAAGTAGTCTTACCTGTACCAGAAAGACCGAAGAAGATAGCTGTGTTCTCGCCGTTCATATCGGTGTTAGCAGAGCAGTGCATTGAAGCGATACCCTGGAGTGGCAAGTAGTAGTTCTGCATAGAGAACATACCCTTCTTCATCTCACCTCCGTACCAAGTGTTGATGATAACCTGCTCGCGTGAAGTTGTGTTGAAAGCAACACAAGTCTCAGAGTTCAGGCCGAGTTCCTTGTAGTTCTCAACCTTAGCCTTAGAAGCGTTGTAGATAACGAAGTTTGGCTCGAAGTTAGCAAGTTCCTCCTCTGTAGGCTGGATGAACATGTTAGTTACGAAGTGAGCCTGCCATGCTACCTCAACGATGAAACGTACTGCAAGACGAGTAGCCTTGTTAGCACCGCAGAATGCATCAACAACATAAAGGTTCTTGTTAGAAAGCTCCTTCTTAGCGATATCCTTAACCTTAGCCCAAACCTCCTCAGACATTGGGTGGTTGTCGTTCTTGTATGCGTCAGAAGTCCACCATACGTTGTTGTGAGAGTTAGCGTCATCAACGATGTACTTGTCCTTAGGTGAACGACCAGTGAAGATACCAGTCATTACGTTAACTGCTCCGAGTTCAGTAACCTGACCAACCTCGTAGCCTTCAAGACCTGCCTTAGTCTCCTCCTCGAACAACTTCTCGTAAGAAGGATTGTGGGCAATAACAGTAGCACCAGTGATGCCGTACTTTGTCAAATCTAAATTTGCCATTTTGTTTTTTAGTTATTTATAATTTAATCTATTGTCCTTCAAAACAACACACACGAGAGCGCATAAAAAGAGCTACTTTTGCACGCTCAACATTGCAAGCCACAAAAGTAGCACAAAAAATCGAAGCACAATCTCAATTAAAGATTTTTTTCTTTAATTATTACTCTTCGCTCTGTTCTGGGACGATAAGTTTATAACCCTTGCCGTGGATGTTTATGATGCCGACAGTTGGGTCGGGGCGCAAGTGCTTACGCAGCTTTGTGATATAAACGTCCATACTTCTTGCGTTGAAGTAGTTGTCGTCAATCCAGATGGTCTTGAGCGCATAGTTTCTCTCGAGGATGCTGTTCGCATTGGCAGCCAGGAGCGAGAGCAGTTCGTTTTCCTTCGTCGTGAGCTTCACGTCCTCGCCGTTCAGTGAGAGCGTCTGCTTCTTGGTATCGAAAGTGAACTGTCCAAGTTTGTAAACTGTCGCGTCCTTGTTCTTCTTGCCTCTCACACGGCGCATTATCGCCTCCATTCTGTAGAGGAGCTCCTCCATTGAGAACGGCTTGGACAGATAATCGTCGGCACCAGCCTTGAATCCTTCAAGTATATCCTCCTTCATGGACTTGGCAGTCAGGAAGATGATAGGCACGTCAGAATTGAGATTTCTGATATCCTTAGCCAGTGTTATACCATCTTTCTTAGGCATCATAACGTCAAGCACGCAGATGTCAAACTTGTCCTTGGTGAAAGCTCTCAGACCGGCCTCGCCATCAGGCTGCAGCTCAACTCTCAGACCCTTCGCCATTAAATACTCCTTGAGCAGCACGCCCAAGTTCTCATCATCCTCGCATAATAGAATTGTTGTTTGCTGTTCCATAGTTCTACTGTTTTAAGGTTGGTAATATTATTGTAAATTTCGATCCAATGTTGTATTCGCTGTCCACTTTAATTTTTCCACCGTGAGCCTCGACCATGGCATGGACATAAGCCAGTCCGAGTCCGAATCCCTTGACATTGTGGACATTGCCCGTAGGCACTCGATAAAACTTCTCGAATATGTGGCGCACATGCTCCTTCTTCATTCCGATTCCGTTATCCTGTATGGAAATCACGATATTATCGCCATCGTTTTTAGTCGCCACATTAAGCAGAAGCACGTCTCCGTCGCCCATTTTTCTGTACTTATACGCATTCTCCATAAGATTGAAGATGACATTCGTGAAATGCACTCTGTCAGCCAGAATCCAATGCGACTTGGCCGCCACCTTCGACACCATCTTTCCACCAGTCTCTTCAACCTTCAGTGTAAACGTCGCCACCGCCTCTCTCACAACTTCGTTAGCGTCTATCTCCTCAAAGTTCAGTCGCCGTGTCTCTCTTCTGTACAAAGAAGTCTGCAGTACCTTATCCACAAGCATCTTCAGACGTTTCGCCTCAGACGTGATTATGCCGACCATCTTCTTCCTGAAGTCCGGAGACTTCGTGACCGTGTCATCTCCCAGCATCTCCGTAGCGAGCATAATCGACGCCACCGGTGTCTTGAGTTCATGAGTCATGTTCGAGATGAACTCGTTCTTCATCTTTGACAAGGTCGTCTGCCTGAAGATAAGGACCAACGACAATATGAACATGCTCATAAGCAGCGTTATCAGCATCAACGAAGGCAGGAACATGTCTATTGACTTACGAATGAATGTTCCGCCCGTCAGGAACGTAACATTCAAGTAAATCTCCCCATATCCTTTATCCTCAAAGAACAGCTTCTGTGCGCAGCTATTCAAATCGTCCGGATTCTGCTGATGGAAATTTATACTGTCGTGAGTCGAGTTAAAACTGTGATAAATTTTGCCAGAGGCATTCACCACTTGAATACGGAACGGATACTTTATGCCCGCCTCACGAAACCGGGCCACCAGCATCTCGTCAAGCTCGGCATAATTTATTCTTTGGTCAACCGGCAGCGCCGCCGACTTTCTCATCCACAGCACAATCACCCTGTCGAGCAATGTCCTTGACTTGTAAAACCTCTCCTTATACTCCTCGTAAAGCGCCTCCGATGTCGTCGCTATCGTTCCCACGCCATGCATATTGCTCAGTTGCAGCTTAGGCGCCAGCAGTGTCTGAGACAAGTCTATCGTATCACCCGGAGAGATGACGACATCTATGCTCTGCATTTCTGCCACCTGTTTGTCAACAGATTTCTTGACGAATTCATCCGAAGTGGCATCAAGGAAACGCTTCACCTCAGCCTCCTCAAGGTCATTCGCTACATTGTACAACACATGCGACACGTTCTCCTTAAAGTCCTGTTCAAAAGCGACTGACACTCGCATGAAATAATAGAACTGAATAACGAGCAACCCTGCAAAAGCAAGAGTCATTATTATCGCTATTGTCCATATTGTACGCTTCTTCATCCTAAAATTAAGATTATGACACTCTATCGGAGTGGCGCATCACCGACCGAAAGATAAGAATTTTTAACTTGATAAAACACTGAAAAACAATAAATAATCACATTTAACATTTTAGAATTAACTTAAAAAGGTCCGCAGTTTGCATCTACAAAGAGAATTAGACAATGTTAAATTAACATAGAATCGCCATATAATTTAACATTATAAGGATTTATAAAAATAGCCCTCCCCCAGCAGGAGAGAGCTACGCAGCGACATTTGTATATTCGCGATTATTTTTTAGTAAAATACGGTTTCAGGAACTTAGCCGTGTAGCCCTTGCCACTCTTCGCCAGTTCCTCCGGAGTGCCAGCAAAGACCAGCTGACCGCCGCCCTTGCCTCCGTCCGGGCCCATCTCTATGAGATAGTCCGCCACTTTTATCACATCAAGGTTATGTTCTATGACTATGACCGTATTACCTTTATCTACCAAGCGCTGAAGGACGATGAGCAGCACCCTTATGTCCTCGAAGTGCAGTCCCGTCGTCGGTTCGTCTAGGATGTACAATGTCTTGCCAGTGTCGCGCTTGGAAAGCTCAGTCGCCAGTTTCACCCTCTGGCTCTCGCCGCCGGAAAGCGTTGTGCTGGACTGCCCGACTTTCAAATAACCGAGTCCGACATCCTGCAGCACCTTGAGCTTAGCCACCAGCGACGGTATATTCTCAAAGAACTCGACAGCCTGGTTTATAGTCATATCCAAAACATCGGCGATTGACTTGCCCTTGAACCTGACCTCGAGCGTCTCTCGGTCGTATCGTTTGCCGTGGCATTCCTCGCAAGGGATATAGACGTCGGGCAGGAAGTTCATTTCTATGGTCTTGTAGCCGTTGCCACCGCACGCCTCGCACCTGCCGCCAGCAGTGTTGAAGGAGAATCGTCCAGGTTTATAGCCGCGCAGCTTGGCTTCCGGCGTCTGCACAAAGACGTTTCTTATGTCGCTGAAAATGCCGGTGTATGTGGCCGGGTTGGACCTCGGTGTTCGTCCGATAGGACTCTGGTCCACTTGCACGACCTTGTCGATATTCTCGATGCCTTCCAACGAATCGTAAGGCAGCGGATCTTTGAGCGAACGATAGAACTTCTTGCTGAGTATCGGCTGCAGAGTCTCGTTTATGAGCGTCGATTTGCCGCTACCGCTCACGCCTGTCACGCAGATGAACTTGCGCAGGGGGAAGTGTACCGTCACATTCTTAAGGTTGTTGCCTCTCGCGCCTTTCAGCACAAGCTCAGTGCCGTTGCCTTCGCGCAAGACCTTAGGAATCTCTATCTCCCTTACTCCTCTCAAATAATCGGCAGTCATGGTGTTAGCCTTCATCAAATCGCTCGGCGTTCCGGCGAATATAACATTACCACCGTTTCTACCCGCCTTCGGACCCATGTCAACGACATAATCCGCCGACATCATCATGTCCTGGTCATGTTCCACGACCACCACCGTGTTGCCTATGTCGCGAAGATGCTTCAACGATTTAATCAGTCTGTCGTTATCTCTCTGATGCAAGCCGATGCTCGGTTCATCCAATATATAAAGCACATTGACAAGCTGCGATCCTATCTGAGTCGCCAGTCTTATGCGCTGGCTCTCACCGCCTGACAACGATGCGGAAGTTCTATTGAGCGACAGATAATCCAGTCCGACGTCAACAAGGAACGAAAGTCGGCTGCGTATTTCCTTCAATATCTCCGAGGCGATTGACAGCTGACGAGGCGACAGCCTGTCCTCCACATGGTCCACCCACTCCTTCAGGTCGGAAATGTCCATTGTGGCAAGGTCGGAAATGTTCTTGCCGTCTATCATGAAGTGCAAAGCCTCCTGGTTCAGTCTCGCTCCGCCGCACACCGGACAAGTCGTTTCTCTGACGAACTGGCTCGCCCACTTCTGTTCTGTAGCCGAAGCCGAGCTGTCCTGCTGCATTCTTATATACTTGACAACACCTTCGTAAGAAGAAAAATAATTAGACGACGAGCCCAACGCCGCATTTTTTATATGCAACTTCTCTGTTGTGCCGTTAAGTATCTCGTCCAAAGCCTCGTCCGGAATGTCCTTGATAGGTGTCTTTAATGTAAAGCCGTACTTTTCGCCTATCGCCTCTATCTGCCAGAACACAAGGCTCTTCTTCGCCTTGCCCAAAGGCAGGATGCCGCCTTCGGCAATAGAGAGACTTCTGTCCGGAATCATCAAATCGACGTCTATCTCATCCACCAGCCCCAAGCCCTTGCATCGCGGACAAGCGCCCTTAGGCGAGTTGAACGAGAAATTGTAAGGCGCCGGCTCGGAGTACGAGATTCCCGTCGTAGGGCACATCAAGTGGCGGCTGTAGTAATGCGTTGCGCCGGAATCCTTATCCATGAGCAGCACAACTCCGTCGCCCAGTTTCATGGCAGAAGCCACCGACTCTCTAAGCCTCTTTACGTCCTCTCGTCCGTCAACAGGCATTTTATCAACCACGACCTCGATGTCGTGATTCTTGTATCGGTCCAGCTTCATGCCGTGCATCACCTCACGCAGTTCGCCATCAACTCTCACGTTCAGGTAGCCACGCTTGATGATTTGCTCAAAAAGCTCGCGGTAGTGTCCCTTTCTGCCTCTGACCAGCGGCGCCATCACATAGACACGCTTGCCGTCGTAGTTCTTTTTTATCAGGTCGAGTATCTCGTCGTCGGTGTATTTCACCATCTTCTCGCCCGTCACATAGGAATAAGCCACGCCAGCCCTTGCGAACAGCAGACGCAGGTAATCGTAAATCTCCGTCGTGGTGCCCACTGTGGAGCGCGGATTCTTGTTCGTGGTCTTCTGCTCTATGGATATTACGGGGCTCAAGCCTGTTATCTCGTCAACGTCAGGGCGCTCAAGGTTGCCCAGGAAGTTTCGGGCGTAAGCCGAGAAAGTCTCAATATAGCGGCGCTGCCCTTCGGCGAATATCGTGTCGAAAGCCAGCGACGACTTGCCGCTGCCCGACAGTCCCGTTATGACAGACAGTTTGCCACGCGGTATCAACACGTCTATGTCCTTGAGATTATGCACACGAGCGCCGCTTACCTCGATGCACCCGTCTTCGCCGCCGAGCTCACGGGCAGACTTCTCGCCCATGATTCTGTACTGAGTCTTTATGGTATCTCCTGACTTGTTCATTCCTTGAGATAGTGAGGATTTAAGGTCATAAAGATACAAAGAAATGACGAATCAATCCATTCCTTAAAAATAAAGTCTTAAATTTGAGACATCATACATAATTCTAAAAACAAACTTAAAAAATGAACAAATTAGACGAATTGATCCGCAACCTCATTGATTCTGGCGTTGCGTTTGGCAAGAATCTTCTTGCCGCCCTCCTCATCTACTTCATCGGTAGATACATCATCAAGTTCATAAACAAGCTCGTGAAGACTGCTCTTGAAAAGAGAGACATCGACCCAGCCATCAAATCTTTCGTCAGCAGCCTTGTCAACATCGCACTGACAGTAATGCTGCTCATCGCAGCCATCAGCGCGCTCGGTGTCGAGACAACATCATTCGCAGCGTTAATCGCATCTGCCGGTGTCGCTATCGGTATGGCTCTCAGCGGCAACTTGCAGAACTTCGCTGGCGGACTTATGATTCTCCTGTTCAAGCCTTACAGAGTGGGCGACTACATCGAGTCCAACGGACAGCAGGGCATCGTGAAGGAGATACAGATCTTCCACACCATCATCCTTACCGTTGACAACAAAATGATTTTCCTGCCTAACAGCTCTACATCAAGCTCTACACTTGTGAACTACAGCAAAGAGGAGTTCAGAAGAGTGGACCTCGTTTTCGGTGTGGAATACGGAGTGGACTTCGAGAAGGTCAGAGAGACCATCGCACGCGTCTATGGCGCCGACAGCAGAGTGCTCAACGACGCTGGACACGAGCTCTTCATCGGACTGGGCGAGTTGGCTGCCAGCAGCGTGAACATCACCGTCAGAGCATGGGTCAAGTCAGCCGACTACTGGGGAGTGTACTTCGACATGCAGAAGAACATTTACAAGACTTTCAACGAGGAAGGCATCGGATTCCCTTTCCCACAGATCACAGTCTCACAGCTGAAGCAGTAACACACAAACATCATAACAACGAAAAGCTCTGCGTGGTTTGCGCAGGGCTTTTTTGTTTGCATAAAACATTTATTAAAAAACATACTGACGGATTTGCGAATATGGATTTTGAATGATTACATTTGCAATGTTGTCTTCCGCAGAAGCTCAACTAACGGGAGAGTGGACAGTGGGAGCAACGCGACATATTAGTTTAGCGTTTACTTGACGCTTTGTGTCTTTAGCGATTCAGAACTTCGCAACTTTTCAATACAAAACCAGCTTAAACACAATGAAACGTCTGATTTTATCGGCAGCATTAGCATTGTTTTGCGCCACAGAGCTATTGGCTGTAGAAGTAGATGGAATATACTACTCACTTAACGCAAGTACAAAAAGCGCAACCGTTACCACCAGTAATGGCTCTTATTCAGGAAACATAAGCATCCCATCGACCGTGCCTTACGATGGAACCACTTACAGCGTGACTAGCATCGGATATAATGCCTTCAAGGATTGCAAAGATCTGACAAACATCACGATTCCAAACAGCATAACCAGCATCGGATCTTCCGCGTTCAGTGGTTGCCAAAATCTGACGAACATCACGATTCCAAACAAAGTAACAAGCATCGGATCTTCCACATTCAAGGATTGCACAAAATTGACGAGCATCACAATTCCCAATAGCGTAACCAGCATCGGATCTTCTGCGTTTGAAGCTTGCAAAGTTTTGACGGACATCGAAATCCCCAATAGCGTAACCAACATCGGACATTCTGCGTTCAGGAATTGCCAATCATTAACGAGCATCACGATTCCAAACAACGTGACTATCATTAAGGATTTTACATTCAGAGACTGCCGAAGATTGGAGCACGTCGAAATTTCAAACAGCGTGACTAGCATCGGGAAATACGCATTCAACAGTTGCCTAGAATTGAAGAGCATCACTATTCCAAACAACGTAACGAGTATCGGAGAGCATGCATTTGATAATTGCAAATGGTTGACGAGCATCACTATCCCAAACAGCGTGACTAGCATTGGAAACTACGCATTTAAAAATTGCACAAACTTGACAAGCGCTGTGATTGGCAATGGTGTGACAAGTTTCGGAGAATATGCGTTCGAGGAATGTAATAAATTAGCCTACAACACATACGGCAACGCCAAGTACTTGGGGAACGACAGCAACCCATATTTATATTTATACGGAGCCACATCAACAGACATTACAGACTGTGACATAAATGAAAATTGCAAAGTTATAGCAAGCAAAGCCTTTTATAATTGCACAGATTTGTCAGGCCTTGAGATTCCGAATACCGTGACCAATATTGGGGACGAAGCGTTCGGCAACGTAAGACACATCATTTACGCAGGAAGTGCCACCGGCAGCCCTTGGGGAGCCTGGTCGGTCAACGGCTTTGTTGATGGCAACTTTGTGTTTTCCGATGACACGAAAACACAACTTGCTGCATATATCGGCAACGAAAGTGACGTAACAATCCCCAACAGTGTGACAAGCATTGAAAACGAAGCGTTCAAAAGTTGTAGCAACTTGACAAGCATTATTGTTCCTTGCGAAAAATACGATCTCTTCGCTGGAGCAATCACCGAGTACGCAGCCATCATATATGGCGACTGCACTTTTGAGGTCACCGTAAAGGCAAACAATGAAGATTATGGAACAGCGACTGGAAACGGTGTATATAACTACGCTAAAAAAATAACACTGACTGCCACACCAAACGAACATTACCACTTCGTGAAATGGGATGACGGCGACACCGAAAAAACAAGAACTGTGACTGTGACACAAGACAGCACGTTCACTGCTGTATTCGCGATAGACAAACACAATGTAACCGTTAGCCAAAACATCTCCGCAGCTGGTTCTGTAACTGGAGAGGGGGCATATGAATACGGCGCAAAAGCAACACTGACTGCTACACCAAACGACCATTACCACTTCGTGAAATGGGATGACGGCGACACCGAAAAAACAAGAACTGTGACTGTGGACGAAAATAAAACGTACACCGCAATATTCATCGAGGAAGAGTCAGGAACAACTGCAGTATCCGAGACCGAAGAACACATAGTGGAAACCGCGCGCTACGACATAAACGGAAGAAAACTTAACGCTCCGATGAAAGGTGTGAACATAGTGAAGTACAGCGACGGAAGCGTTGCGAAAGAGTTTGTGCAGTAACACACAAACACAATAACAAAAAAGCTCTGCGTGGTTTGCGCAGAGCTTTTTTTGTTTACACCTCAAATGTTCTTTACTTGTCGTACTTCACGCCCCTGAGCCTGTCGTAAGCCGAGAAGATGCCGGCGAGTATAGCTCCCGAAATGGAGTGCCAGACACACGAGATGGCGCAAGGCACGACAGCGAGCGGATATGTGGCCATGAAGAAGTTGGAAGCCAGATTTGTGGCAAGGCCGGCGTTCTGCATTCCCACCTCTATTGATATTGTCCTCTTCTTTGGCAACGAGAAGCGGAACAGCTTGCCCACAAAGAAACCTATCAGATAGCCGAGTGTGTTATGGCAAAGCACCACAACGAATATCCACAAAAAGAGCAT
>Ga0247608_10008768_pt1 | contig 10148 bp, 7 predicted proteins | sample 176DNAGHGlowgp2_FD_193490 | JGI IMG/M metagenome (GOLD analysis project Ga0247608, IMG submission 193490) | Sheep rumen microbial communities from Palmerston North, Manawatu-Wanganui, New Zealand - 1766 DNA GHGlow gp2 | ecosystem: Host-associated > Mammals > Digestive system > Stomach > Rumen ... | reverse complement strand
AGGCCGCTGGTAAGCAGTGTGAGAAGGCTGCTGGTAAGCAGTGTGAGAAGGCCGCTGGCAAGCAGTGTGAGAAGGCCGGCAAGATGAAACATGAGCAGTGCAAGGGTCACAAGGACGGACAGGCTTGCAACAAGCCCGCCGACAAGCAGTGCCCCGACTGCAAGAACAAAGCTGCCGAGGGTAAGAAGAAAAACTGATGAACCTCTACCCCAATCCCTGAGGCTTCATCAAGCTGTTTCAACCACCATTTAAATGTACAATCCCTGTTTCATGGTCGAGATAGGGATTGTATATTATTATAATGACCGTATCAAATATTGTCAATAACCCTGTTAATAGTTGTTGAAAACAATTCAATAACAAACAATAAAAAATGCTTGCAAAATTGGAAAACAAATGTGTATAAAAACATTTATTACCTTTCAAAAAAAGATAGCCATAATATTTAATACTCATTTAAACATGGTTTTCATCACACAAAGGTGAGCATTGCGGCATTTTTTTATTAACTTTGCAGGTTGTTTACACCCTGTTAATAAATAACTCAAAGTATTAAGACACAGGAATTAGGCTTGTCAATAAACTATCAATAATTCCGATTAAGGTGTTAACTGGCTTTGAAGGTCGAAATGGTTGAAAAAGTTTTCAACACAATTAACAGGCATTATTGTTGTTGTTAAATTAAAGTTTTTAAAAAATTAAACTAAACAATATATAATTATGAATGTTGAAAAAGGCTACGTCGATGAACCTATCGAGGCCGGCATCGATCTGAGAGAAGAAATCCTGCGCTTGAAGAAAGAGCGCAATGCGGTCATCATGGCACATTACTACCAGCGCGAGGAAATCCAGCAGCTGGCCGACCACATTGGCGACAGCCTGGCTCTGGCACAGCTGGCAGCCAAGACCGATGCACCGGTGATTGTGCTGTGTGGAGTCCACTTCATGGGCGAGACGGCCAAGATCCTGTGTCCCGACAAGACGGTGATTGTACCTGACCTGAGTGCCGGATGCTCGCTGGCCGACAGTTGTCCTGCCGACAAGTTTGCGCAGTTTGTCAATGAGCACCCCGACCACACGGTGGTGAGCTATGTCAACACCAGTGCCGCTGTCAAGGCGGTGACCGATGTGGTGGTGACTTCGTCCAACGCCAAGGAGATTGTGGGCAGCCTGCCCAAGGATGAGAAAATCATCTTTGGTCCCGATCGCAATCTGGGCAACTACATCAACAGCATCACCGGGCGTGAAATGCTGTTGTGGGACGGCGCTTGCCACGTGCATGAGAAATTCAGTGTCGAGAAACTCGTTGCCCTCAAGCGCGAGCATCCTGGTGCCAAGGTGCTGGTGCACCCCGAGTGCCCCAAGCCCGTGCGCATCATGGCCGACAAGGTGGGCTCGACCCAGGCTCTGTTGAACTATGCTGTTGACAACGAGAGCCAGGAGTTTATCGTGTGCACCGAGAGCGGCATCCTCTTTGAGATGCAGCGCCGTTGTCCCGACAAGACCTTCATTCCCGCTCCTCCCGAGGACGGTACTTGTGCCTGTAACGAGTGCGAGTACATGAAGCTCATCACGCTCGAGAAGTTGTATAACTCGCTCAAGTTCATGGCACCCGAGATCAAGGTGGATGCCGACATCGCCGAGCGTGCCGTCAAGCCCATCCAGCGCATGCTTGATATCTCTCGTGAACTGGGCATTATCAAGTGAGTGAAGAAGAATTGATAGCCATTAATCAATGTATATATGAAAAAGATTAGTATTCTATCATTATTAATTATATTTAATGTATTCAACATCATGGCACAGAACGTATATGACTTCACTGTGAAGGATCGTCGTGGCAACGACGTGTCGTTAACCGAATATAAGGGTAAAGTGCTGCTCATTGTCAACACGGCTACTCGTTGTGGCTTCACGCCGCAATACGAGGAACTGGAAGCACTATATAAGGAATATAGGGACAAGGGCCTTGAGATTCTTGACTTTCCCTGCAACCAGTTTGGCGAGCAGGCTCCTGGCACCGAGGAAGAAATCCATCAGTTCTGCACCCTCAACTTTGGCACCGAGTTTCCACAGTTCAAGAAAATCGAGGTCAATGGCGAGAACGAGTCGCCGCTGTTCACCTTCTTGAAGTCGAAGTGCGGTTTCAAGGGCTTTGACAAGGATCACAAGATTGGTGCCCTGCTCGACGAGATGCTCTCCAAGGCCGATCCCGACTATGCCAGCAAGCCCGACATCAAGTGGAATTTCACTAAGTTCCTGGTTGACCGCGAGGGCAACGTGGTAGAGCGCTATGAGCCCACCACCGACTGCAAGGTCATTGAGGAAGCCATCAAGAAATTACTCTAATCATTCAACTTAAAATATCAAACTCTATTAATGGACTATAATTATAAAGAGATAGAAAAAAAGTGGCAACAGTACTGGCGTGAACACCGCACCTACAAGTGTGATATTGATGCCAATCGCCCCAAATTCTATGTTCTTGACATGTTCCCCTATCCCTCGGGGGCAGGATTGCATGTGGGTCATCCGCTGGGTTACATTGCCAGCGACATCTATGCTCGCTACAAGCGATTGAAGGGTTTCAATGTGTTGCATCCCATGGGCTATGATGCCTATGGCTTGCCTGCCGAGCAATATGCCATCCAGACGGGTCAGCATCCCGAGATCACTACCAACCAGAACATTGCCCGCTATCGCGAGCAGCTGGACAAGATAGGCTTCTGCTATGATTGGGACCGCGAGGTGCGCACCTGTGACCCCAAGTACTACAAGTGGACGCAGTGGGCGTTCTTGAAGATGTTCAAGAGCTATTATAACACGCAGCTTGACAAGGCCCGTCCCATCGAGGAACTGGTGCGGCACTTTGAGCAACACGGCACCGAGGGCTGCAATGCCCACACCAGCAGTACCGACGAGTTTACTGCCGAGCAGTGGCAGGCAATGACCCAGGTCGAGAAGAACGAGGTGCTCATGAACTATCGCATCGCCTACCTTGGCAACACGATGGTGAACTGGTGCCCCAAGTTGGGTACCGTGCTGGCCAACGACGAGGTGAGCGAGGGAGTGTCGGTGCGCGGTGGTTATCCTGTGGAGCAAAAGATGATGAGCCAGTGGTGCTTGCGCGTGTCGGCCTATGCTGGACGTCTGTTGCGTGACTTGGACACCATCGAGTGGACCGATTCGATCAAGGAAACACAGCGCAACTGGATTGGTTACAGCGAGGGTGCCGAGATGACCTTCCCCATCGCTGACAGCGACAAGAGCCTGTTGATTTTCACCACCAGGGCCGACACCATCTTTGGTGTGACCTTTATGGTGCTGGCTCCCGAGAGCATCTATGTTGACGATGTGGTGACGGCCGGCCAGCGTGCTGCCGTCGATACCTATCTTGACGAGGTGAAGCACAAGACCGAGCGTGAGCGCATGATCGAGAAGAAGGTGAGCGGCGTGTTCACCGGCAGCTATGCCGTCAACCCCATTACCGGTAAGAATATACCCATCTACATCAGTGACTATGTGCTGGCTGGTTATGGAACAGGTGCCATCATGGCCGTTCCTGCACACGATAGCCGCGACTATGCCTTTGCCAAGCACTTCGACTTGCCCATTATCCCGTTGATTGAGGGAGCTGACGTGAGTGAGGAGAGCTTTGATGCCAAGGAAGGCATCATGGCCAACTCGTCTAACGAGCGCCTGCAGCTCAACGGCTTGCAGGTCAAGGAAGCCATTGCCAAGACCAAGCAATATATCGAGGAGACGGGCATCGGTCACGTCAAGGTGAATTACCGCTTGCGTGATGCCATCTTCAGCCGACAGCGTTATTGGGGCGAACCGTTCCCCATCTATTATGATGAGAATAAGCAACCCCAGCCGCTGGATGAGAGTGAATTGCCGTTGCAGCTGCCCGAGGTCGATAAGTTCCTGCCCACCGAGACCGGTGAACCTCCCCTGGGACGTGCCAAGGGGTGGGTGACTGCCGCCGGTTATCCCCTGGAACTGAATACCATGCCCGGTTTTGCCGGCTCGTCGGCCTACTACCTGCGCTACATGGATCCGCACAACGACGAGGCACTCGTCTCGCGAGAGGCCGATGAATATTGGCGCCAGGTGGACCTCTATGTGGGTGGTACCGAGCATGCTACGGGTCACCTGATTTACAGCCGATTCTGGAACAAGTTCTTGTATGACTACGGTTATGTGTGCGAGGCCGAGCCTTTCCGCAAACTCGTCAACCAGGGCATGATTCAGGGTCGCAGCAACTTTGTTTATCGCATCAAGGACACCAACAAGTTTGTCTCGTTGAACCTCAAGGACCAGTATGATGTGACTCCCATTCATGTGGATGTCAATATTGTGCATGCCGATGCGCTGGACATCGAGAAATTCCGCCAGTGGCGACCCGAGTTCAAGGATGCCGAGTTCATTCTCGAGAATGGCAAGTACATCTGCGGCTGGGCCATCGAGAAGATGTCCAAGTCGATGTTCAATGTCGTTAATCCCGACGACATTGTGGACCGCTATGGTGCCGACACCCTGCGCCTGTATGAGATGTTCCTGGGTCCCGTCGAGGCCAGCAAGCCTTGGGACACCAATGGCATCGACGGTGTGAACCGCTTCCTCAAGCGCCTGTGGGCACTGTTCTACAAGGGTGACAACATGCAGTTGACCGACGAGAAGCCCAGTGCCGAAGCCTTGAAGTCGGTGCACAAACTCATCAAGAAGGTGAGCGGTGACATCGAGACCTTCAGCTACAACACGTCGGTGGCTGCCTTCATGATCTGTGTCAATGAGTTGACCACCATGAAGTGCCGCAGTCGCGAGGTCTTTGAACCCCTGGTCGTGCTGCTGGCACCGTTTGCTCCCCACATTGCCGAGGAATTGTGGCACGTGCTGGGTCATGACACCACCGTGTGTGATGCCCAGTGGCCCACGTGGAACGAGGAATACTTGAAGGAATCGACCGTCAAATATACTGTGCTGTTCAACGGCAAGCCCCGCTACAACATTGAGGTAGCAGCAGGAACCGCTCAGGATGAGGTGCAGCGCATCGCCTTGAGTGATGCCGGTGCCGAGCGTTGGCTCGACGGCAAGCAACCCAAGAAGGTGATTGTCGTTCCAGGCAAGATTGTCAACGTCGTCGTTTAATCCTTATTGACTACCGAATTACGCGAATTCAACAAATGTGCTTCTCTTAATGAACGATTTGTGAAATTCGCGTAATTCGTGGTTTTATTATTCTCGACAAAAATGAAAAAGATTGTATTTGCGACCAATAATGCTCACAAGCTGCAGGAATTGCGCCAGATGATAGGTGAGCACTATGAGGTGTTGGGCCTTGCCGACATCGGTTGCCATGAGGACATTCCCGAGACTGCCGACAATATTGAGGGCAATGCGATGATGAAGGCGCGTTATGTCAAGGAGCACTATGGATATGACTGCTTTAGCGACGACACGGGGTTGGAAATCGATGCCCTGGGCGGTGAACCGGGTGTACACTCGGCCCGCTATGCCGGACCGGGCCACGACAGTGAGGCCAACATTGACAAGGTGCTGACAAAACTTGATGGTGTGACTGGGCGCACGGCCCGTTTTCGCACCGCCATCGTCCTGTTGCAGGGCGATGAGTCGCACCTGTTTGAGGGGCAGGTCGAGGGAGTCATCCTCACCGAGCGCCACGGCACGGGCGGCTTCGGCTATGACAGCATTTTCCAGCCCGTGGAAGGTGACGGCAGCACCTTTGCCCAGATGTCACCGCAGCAAAAGAATAGCATCAGCCACCGGGGTCGTGCTGTTGCCAAACTGGTGGAATACCTGAATAATCTGCATTGAGTGGATGCCTTTGCCATATACCGCTTGCCGCTTGCCCATGAATGCACATTGGTGAGCCAGCGTGGTGTGCCCGACTCCTTGTCATCGTTGGGGTCGCTGGAGGATGCGTGTGCATTTGTCATCGCACCGTTCTGCCCCACCCCATCGGTTCCCGTGGTGGTGTTGCGGCCCGACAAGTTGCTGCATTGTTCGGTTGACCAGGTTGCTGCAATGGATGGTTTTCCGTTTTATTTAGCTGGTTCGACGCATTCTTCACAGGCATCATCTCGTGAGACCTATCACGATGATTTTTGCCGTTTTCAACAACTTCTTTCGACTTCTCAGGTCCAGAAGCTGGTACTTGCCCGTTGTGCCGACGTTTCCCGTGATGCCGCTACCTCGTTGATAACCCTGTTTGTCAAGGCTTGCAACCGCTATCCCGAGGCCTTTGTGACCCTGTTCTCGGCACCGCAGTGCGGCACATGGCTCGTGGCGACCCCCGAGGTGCTGCTGTCGCGGTCGTCAGAACGGTGGAACACGATGGCCCTGGCGGGCACTATGCGTCATGGCGACCAGTTGCCGCCCTGGAGCGACAAGAACAGACGGGAACAAGCTTATGTATCACAATATATCAGTGACTGCCTGGAACGCTACAGTGATGATGTCAAGATGAGCGGGCCTTATACCACTCGAGCGGGAATACTGGCGCACCTGCGCACCGATTTCTCGTTCACACTGCCTGCCGGTGTAGCGGTGGGCGAACTGCTTGCTGCCTTGCATCCCACACCTGCCGTGTGTGGTTTGCCCAAGCATGAGGCTTATCGTTTTATCCTTGACAATGAGACTGTTGAACGCAGCTATTACAGTGGTTTCTCTGGCCCGTTGAATCTCGGTGGCGACACGGCAATGTTTGTGTCGTTGCGCTGCATGCGTGTGCTTGAAGACCGTTATCGCCTGTATGCCGGCGGGGGCATTCTGCCCGAGAGTCTTGAGTCCATGGAATGGGACGAGACTCAGGCCAAGATGCAAGCCATGTTATCTCTAATCGATTGAAAATCATGAATTACAGTGACAAGGAGAATATCAATATCCTGTGTGCGGTGATGCTGGGTCATGGCATCAGCCATGCTGTGGTGTGTCCCGGGTCACGCAATGCACCCATCGTTCACAACCTCAACGAGTGCCGTCAGGTCACCTGCTATCCAGTGACCGACGAGCGCAGTGCTGGCTTTTTTGCCCTGGGCATGGCCGAGCAGTTGGGAGAACCGGTCGCGGTCTGTGTTACGTCGGGCACAGCATTGCTCAATTTGGCTCCTGCGGTGGCCGAGGCGCGCTATCGTCATGTGCCGCTGGTGGTCATCAGTGCCGACAGGGCGATGCCGCACATCGGGCAACAGATGGGACAGACCATTGACCAGCCGGCAGCCTTGTCTCGTTTCACGCTGCATGACGTCAACCTGGTTGAACCTCATGACCCGTTGTCGCGCTGGCATTGCAATCGCCTGGCCAACGAGGCACTGCTGGCGGCCCGTCGTGGCGGCCCTGTCCACATCAATGTGCCATTTGACGAGCCATTGTTCAACTTTACCGTTGCTTCCTTGCCCCAGGAGAGAATCATCACTGCGGCTGCCGTTTCGGTCAATCAAGACGCACTGATGCAAGCATTTGAACCCATCAAGCAGGCCAGGAGGCCCATGCTGGTAATCGGGCAGTTGCCGCATGGTGGTGTGCCTGTTGAATTGATGGATGGCATTGTGCCCCATGTCGCTGTACTGGTCGAGGCATTAGGGGCCGCCGGTGGCGGTGTCCCCTTTGATGAGCTGTTGCCCCATGTGGAGCGTGACAGCACTCTTGAGCCTGATTGTGTCATCTACATGGGCGGGACAATGGTGAGCAAGCGCATCAAGGCTCACCTGCGCCGTCTCGAGGATATCCCCATGATTGAGGTGAGCGAGGACGGTGAGGTGCATGACACGTTTGGTCACTTGACCCGGCTCATCACCTGCAAGCCGATTGAAGCCCTGCGGGCCATTCATCGATTGCTGGGCAGTGAACCGACCAATCCTTTTGCCCGGCGATGGAACAGTGCCATGTCAACGGCCATCGGGCAACTTGACGGCCTGCGTCCCGATTTCTCGCAGATGCTCGCTGTGAAATGGGTTCTGCAGTCGGTGAGGGAATCGTCTATACCCACGGTCCTGCATTGTGCTAACAGCCAGCCTGTGCGCCTGGCCAACCTGTTTGCGCGTCAGTACGTTTGTTGCAACCGTGGCGTGAACGGCATCGAGGGAACGACTTCAACAGCCGCTGGCTGTGCCGCGGTTACCCACGGGCGGGTCCTGTGCGTGACGGGCGACTTGAGCTACTTCTATGACCAGAATGCATTGTGGAACAACAACTTGCACGGTAACCTGCGCATCCTGTTGCTCAACAATGGCGGTGGTGGCATTTTCTCGCAGTTACCAGGTCTGGAGGCATCACCCGCCCGTGACACGATGATTGCTGCAGCACATGCGGTCCATGCCGAGGGCTGCTGTGCCCAGCATGGCGTGCAGTACCGTGCCGCCTATGGCAGCCAAGACCTCTACAGCGGCATCACTTGGCTGGTGCAGGAGGACAGCGACCGTCCCCGCCTGCTCGAGGTCGTGACCGATGTCGCCCATGACCGCCGCGTCTGGCAACAGGCCCTGTCGGCATTAAAAATCTAAAAAAAACACCTTCTTTCACCTTTTATTATACTAACATTGATTATGGCAACAAGAGAATGGAAAAAGATAGAGGGATTTGACTTCAAGGAAATCCTGTTTGAACAGTATGACCGCATCGCCAAGATTACCATCAATCGCGAGCGTTACCGCAATGCCTTCACTCCGTTGACGACGCTCGAGATGTCGCAGGCGTTCAGCCACTGTCGTGAAGCCGCCGACATCCGTGTCGTGCTGCTCACGGGTGCTGGCGACAAGGCCTTCTGTGCCGGTGGCGACATGCACGTCAAGGGCCGTGGAGGATATGTGGACAGCGATGGCGTGCCCCGCCTGAGCGTGCTCGACGTGCAGATGCAAATTCGCCGCCTCCCCAAGCCCGTCATCGCCATGGTCAATGGCTATGCCATTGGTGGCGGTCATGTGCTGCACGTGGTGTGTGACTTGACAATTGCCAGCGAGAATGCCATCTTTGGACAGACGGGGCCCAAGGTGGGCTCGTTTGACGCTGGATTCGGCTCATCCTATCTGGCCCGCATCGTCGGCCAGAAGAAAGCCCGCGAAATCTGGTTCTTGTGCCGCCAATATACTGCCCGCGAAGCCGAGCAGATGGGCTTGGTCAACAAGGTGGTGCCGCTGGAACGCCTCGAGGACGAGTGCGTGGAGTGGGCCCAGACGATGATGGAACGCTCGCCGCTGGCCCTGCGCATGATCAAGATGGGCCTGAATGCTGAGCTCGACGGGCAGGCAGGCATCCAGCAGCTGGCTGGTGACTGCACGATGCTCTACTACTGCATGGACGAGGCTCAGGAGGGCGGCAAGGCCTTCCTCGAGAAACGCAAACCCGACTTTGACCAGTATCCCTACCTTCCCTGATGGGACGCTATCACATCGATATATCGACCCGCGTCTTCCACTTCAAGGAGCCTGCGGGTACTTCACGTGGCGTTTACTTGACGCGTGTGAGCCGTTTTGTCCGCCTCACTTGTGATGACCTGCCGGGTGTCGTGGGCCTGGGCGAATGCGCGCCGCTGCCCCGGCTGAGTTGTGATGATATGCCGACCTATGACACGGTGCTCAGGCGGCACTGCGATGACGTGTGTGATCGCGGCGGCATCGATGTCGATGCCCTGCGCGACGTGCCGTCGATGCTCTTTGGCCTGGAGACGGCCTGGAGGCAGCTGCATTGTGGCGGTTCCACGGCATTGTCGAGCACGCCGTTTGCCCGTGGTCAGGAGGGCATCCCCATCAATGGACTGGTGTGGATGGGCGATTTTGAGGCCATGGCAGCCAGGCTGGAACAGAAGTTGGCACAGGGTTTCAAATGCGTGAAAATCAAGATCGGGGCCATCGACTTTGATGACGAGTTGGCGTTGATACACCGTCTGCGGGACCGTTATGACAGCACTCAGGTCGAGTTGCGGGTGGATGCCAATGGGGCATTCTCGCCCCGTGAGGCAGCTGGCAGGCTGGAGCAGCTGGCGGCCTGCGGCATCCATTCCATCGAGCAGCCCATCAGGGCCGGACAGTGGCAAGCGATGTCGCGCCTGTGCCACAATTCGCCATTGCCCATCGCCCTGGACGAGGAACTCATCGGGGTGAACACGCCCGAGGACAAGCGGCAGCTGC
>Ga0247608_10008765_pt1 | contig 10149 bp, 8 predicted proteins | sample 176DNAGHGlowgp2_FD_193490 | JGI IMG/M metagenome (GOLD analysis project Ga0247608, IMG submission 193490) | Sheep rumen microbial communities from Palmerston North, Manawatu-Wanganui, New Zealand - 1766 DNA GHGlow gp2 | ecosystem: Host-associated > Mammals > Digestive system > Stomach > Rumen ... | reverse complement strand
TACGACGAATCCGAAGAACATCGAGCGCGACGACAAGGGCAATATCACCAAGGGCGAATATACCGCCGAGGGCGACGTGATCTTCAAGTCGAAGAACTTCACCGTCGAGAGCCTCGACTACGAGGTGGCCGACGGCAAGCCGAAGATGAAGGCTCTGACGAAGGACGGCAAGATAGCCATCCGCGCCGAGAAGACCGACGTGCTGGCAGCCGATGTCGAGGGCAAGGCTACAGGTAGCATCAACCTGAACGCGAAGGCCATCAGCGCCAAGTCGATGGATGTGGATAAGGAGAAGTTGACAGACTCTGCACTCGCCGCAGGCAGCACGATGACGCTCGTCAGCGAGAAGATGTTCGTAGGCTCGAAGTCGAAAGACATCAAGTCGAAGAAGCTGCAGGCCGTATCGGAAGAGATGGGACTCTTTGCCGACAAGACCTTCGAGGCCCAGCAGGGCGACGGCAAGTCTGCACTTCAGCTCGCCGATGGCAAGGCTGCCGTGGGTGGCGACGAGACGCAGGTATATGGTACCACTACCATCAACAATGACACCGAGGTCAAGGGTGAAATCAAGGCACCGAAGATCTCTGGTGACAGCATCGAGGCTAAGAGCGCCTTCAAGTCGAAGAGCATCACCGACGGTTCGGCTGCTGGTGGCGGTGGCGGCGGTGGCAGCCTAAGCGCTAAGCTCAAGACTGAGGATGCCCCTGCGGAGTGATTTTTATAATAATATATTAATGTATATAGTTAAATTTTTATTGATATGAAACGTGCAATTAGCAATCAATACGACCAGTTATACGAGAAGCTCAAGGGCTATGTGGCAATGTTGAACTTCCGCTATCTCAATCTGTGTATCAAGTCAGAAGCAGCCTCATTGATACCCGTCAAAGTCATGATCGAAGGCTCGCCGAAGAATCTGGAGCAGGTGGCTTCGTGCGCCAAAAAGGACGACTATCACATCTGGATTGTGCCGAAATATGACGATGATATCAAGGCCATCATGGATGGTGTCGCCAAGGTGCATCCGGAGTTTAAGCAGAAGATAGACTCCTTTAAGATCCAGAGCCCTGACGAGAACATCGAGATGAAGGAGCGCGACGTGCGCTACATCGAGCTGACAATGCCGGAGGTGAACGATAAGTATTACAAGGCCATGAAGGATGCCGTCGATGTGTTCTATCAAGAGTGCAAGACACTGATGGAGGCGGCCGTCGGCAAGGCGAAGAGTGAGATTGCCATCTTGTCGGTGGGAGAGCCCGAAGAAGACATCAAAGGCATCAAGAAAGTCATTGATGATCTCAACGAGAAGTGTGAGAATCATCGCGACAAATTGCGCGACAAGAAGCTGCAGGATATCGAGGAAGCCTATAGTCGATGGCTCTCCATTGCGGATTTGTCATAAACAAGACGATTGGGTTATGAATGATTTTGATTATGAAGTGACGAAAGAAGGCACTACGCTGAATGTAGTGCTGGGTAGGAAACTCACGGTCCAAAATGCCCCTGCATTGACGGATGAGCTATCCAAATATCGTGGACAAGACATCGGGAAAGTCGAGTTTGATGCCACAGGTCTGATGTTCCTCACCAGTGCGGGGCTGCGGGTTGTACTCTTTGCCTACCAGATTTTGGGCCGTTCCCCAGAGATTGTCATCGTGAATTGTGCCAAGGAGATCTACAAGGTGTTCGATCATGTCGGCCTTACTTCGTCGATCAAATTCGAGGAGAGTCAGGAAAAGAGAGCCCAATACCGCATCAACAAGTTAAGTGAGTTAGACCACGGAGAGATTGAGCAATATGTCAGCGAACGGAAGAAAAGCCTTGAAGACTTCTCCGCAAACAATGACGTGGTCTGCTACAATCTGAGGATGGGACAACAGGATGAGTAATCATCAGCAACGAGGTAGGTTATGAAGCAGTTCCTCATCACACTTTTACTCCTGATAGTCGGCATGCCCGTTCGGATGTCGGCCCTCAGTGAGCATGCGCAGACGCTTCTGCAGCGCCAGAAAAACCTGTCGCACACCGATAGCGTAGAAGCCTTTATGAAAGTGACAGAACAGCTGAAGAAGGTCTTGAAGGAAGCCGGCGAAGAAGAAGCGTTCTATGATGCCTGGAATAAGCAGATTACCTATATGCTCGATAATGTCAGCAACAGTCAGGCCCTGAAGATGGCCGACGAGATGAGAGACTATGTCGAGGAGCATAAGAGCAAATACGGCTTTTACATCGTGACTTTTCTCAATGCCCACATTGCGAAGGAACTGGGGATGGATGATCGTGCTGAAGAGCTGGTTCAGCAGGCCATCGACTACCGAAAGCACAATCTGCCCAATATAAAGCCGTTGTTGCAACCATATTTCTTCCTGTCGAGGGTGTATGGAGAGAGAAAGCAAGGCGATAAGATGGTACGGGCCATTGACAAAGCCTTGAAGCTGTCGGGGTGGAGTAAGGAAGATATGATTACCTTGTGGTCATTGAAGTGCAATGCCGTTATCTGCCAGGAGCCTATAGACACGGCACGGTTTATGACCTACCACAAACAGCTGCATGCCATCATGAATAATGGCGACTATAAGGGAAATGTAGTCATCAGCACTGAGTGCTATAAAGCACAACTGACGCACAACTATGCGCGGTTGTTGGAGTTGGCAGAGAAGTTGACCGACAAGGATGTCAGGCTCAAGTTCAAGATTGCCGCCTACGACGGATTAGAGCGCAATCAGGAAGCCATCGACAGTTTCAAGGTGTACAAGGAATGGACTGACCAACAGTTTAATGCCGAGACGCGGAAACTGGCGGAGATGAGTGCGCTTGAACTGGAGGCTGCCAGAGCCGGGAATGAGGCTGAAACATTGCGGCTGTACCAGCAGCGGATGATGCTGATCGCCATCGTGAGCGGACTGTTGCTCATTGCCGTGTTCCTCGCCATTTACCTGCGCCGTCGCCTGTTGCAGATGAAGGCTCTGAAGCAGGCCTACGACATGCTGGAGGAGGTGACCACTCAGAAAGAGCGCATCGAATCGGAACTGAGTATCGCCCGCGACATCCAGATGTCGATGGTGCCTACGGTATTTCCTGAACACGACGCTTTCGACGTCTTTGCCAGTATGACACCCGCTAAGGAAGTGGGGGGCGACCTATACGACTTCTTCGTGCATAATGACCGACTTTTCTTCTGCATTGGCGACGTCAGCGGCAAGGGCGTCCCTGCGGCCTTACTCATGACAGAGACCAAGAGCCTATTCCGCGCCTATGCTTCCGATGGAAGCATGCCCGACCATATCGTCTCGCAGATCAACAACAATCTGAGTCTGAACAATGGAAGCCAGATGTTCGTCACCCTCTTTGTCGGCATTCTCGACCTGACATCCGGATTGCTGCGTTACTGTAATGCAGGTCATGAGGATCCCGTCATTGTGAAAGAAGATGCCCATTTTCTGCCTGTTAATCGCATCATACCCATAGGAGTCATTGCTAATACACCCTATCAGTTGCAGGAGGTTGTCATAGAGCCTCATACCACCATCTTCTTCTATACCGACGGACTGACAGAGGCGCTGAATGCTGAAGAAAAGATGTTTGGCGAAGAACGGATTCTCAACGAGATGAACCTCGCCATCCAAGCCAGGGAGCTCTCTCCAAGACCACTGATAGAGAGAATGACTGGGGCTGTCCACAACTTTGTAGGCAACACGGAGCAGAGTGATGACCTCACGATGCTGGCGATTAATTATTTGAGACAATGAAGGTAATTTAGAAATATAATAATATAATAAGTAGTATGGGAAAAATTGTTACAAACGGAGCCATGCTCCAATGTAGTTTTGGTACGACACCATGTTCTCTTGCCGTCTCTGATCCAACGCGACCTCAATGTGGTAATATGTTGGTGGCGACGATTCAGGATAATACGCCTGCTAACATACCTACTTTTGGTATGTGTCAATCCCTCAATAATCCTCAGGTTTCCACAGCTACATCTGCTGCCATGGGAACATTGACGCCACAACCGTGTGTTCCAGCCATTACGGGGGCATGGGCGCCAGGTAGTGCAGAGATGAAGGTGAACGGTTCGCCTGTTCTGACTAACAGTTGCAAATGCTCATGTATGTGGTCAGGAATAATCTCCGTCCAAAATCCAGGAAACGCTGCCATAGCAGATGTGAAATAATTGCATTATCGATTCAGGGGATATGCCGTCAGCCGTCGCCAAGTTTGTGGGTGATGCCGAACAAAGCGACGGCCTCACCTTTTGGCAATCAGATATCAATTATAGAACTGACATCGCTGAAAAGTGACGATTCAGTATTCAACGATTAAAATAGTTTAAAAGACGATGCGAATATTTGGAGTGTGACTGATTATACTCTATCTTTGCAGCATTAAACTAAAAAAATCGTTGAAAGTATGATTAAACTGACCGCCAAAGAAGAAGAGGTGATGGAAAAGATCTGGCAGATAGGCAACTGCGCACCAAAGGATGTACTGGCACTCTATGAGGAGCCGAAGCCTCACATCAACACCATCGCCACCATGTTTCAGATGTTGGAAAAGAAGGGTTACTTGACCCATGAGGCTAAGGGGCGCGGCTATATCTATTCGCCCATTGTGGCCCAGAACGATTATGGTAAGTCGAAATTCAGTTCATTTGTCGATCGCTACTTCGATCACGACTATATGAAAGTGGTATCGACACTCGTCAGCGACGAGAAAGTGAGTCGCGAAGAACTCCTGCAATTCCTCGACGAACTTAAATCCCAGTCATGATGGCCACATTCCTTATCTATATATTAAGGTGGGCTGTGGTACTCACCCTGCTCTATTCGCTCTACGGGCTGTTCCTACGGCGCGAGACTTTCCATGCCATGAACCGCACCGTATTACTAAGCATCCTCATGGCCAGTATGATACTCCCATTCTGCACCATCGAAATAGAGCAGCCAACAGTGATGACGAAAAGCGTCAGCACGACAGAATCCTTCCTCTCTGCGTCTGTGGATACCGCTCAGAGAGTCAGCAGCGGCTCCATTCATCGGAGTCCCATAGAGCGGGAAGATATGATGCCTGTCTATATCGTCACTTGGGTCTTGGCCGCCATCTATCTCCTTGGATTATTGTATTTCTGGCTGCGCTATCTGCTGGCCATGGGCTGTGTCATAAGACTGATTATCTGCGGCAACGAGTTTCAGGCAGACGACACGCCACGAGGCATCAAACTGCTCAGCCATCCGAAAGTAAAGGTGCCGTGCAGTTGGATGCGCTGGGTGATAGTGAACCCTGCCGATGAGGACAAAGATGTTATCCTCGCCCATGAGACAGCCCATGTACGACTGTTCCATTCCGTGGACATGCTGTTGGCCGAGACGACAGCCAACATGCTCTGGTTCCTGCCCTTCGCCTGGATGCTCCGCAGAGACTTGAAGGACATTCATGAATATCAGGCAGACCTGCATGTGATTCGTCAGGGCTATAATCAGGACAACTACGAACTGCTGTTGATAGACCGTGTAACAGCCGCGCAGCCACAACCCGTAGTAAATGCTCTCAACCAAAGTGGCATCAAGAAGCGACTGAAGATGCTCTACACCAAGAAGTCGAGCAGGCTGGCAATGTTGAAAGCCGTCTATCTGCTGCCCCTTACCACCATCGCCCTGACAGCCTTTGCCAAGCCGAAAGCCATCCATGAATTGGAACAACAGATTCAGGAAGCCTACCAGATAGTGACTGAGGCTCCCAGTTTTATCCCCGAAGACGAGAAACTCGTGATGACCAGCCTGCCTACCCCGCCATTCTCCCTGAAAGATGCGATTAAGGATGACATGCATCATCTGTTTGGTATCGTCTGGGGACGACGTGAGATGTATGCAGATCCCACCGACATGTGCCGAGGCTTCAATTTCCGCCATGTGAACGGAGAGACCTATATGCAGGTGTTTGGCAGGATTGACAGTGACGAAGAAACCATCTGGCTTGGCGGACCTGATACCTACATCGTCAACGAAACCACAGGCATCCGCTATAAAGCCCGTCGAGCCCTGCCACCCGCAGACCTGAACTGCGACATTGTGGTGAAAGGCTGCAAGGGTCAGGAGTTCATGTTTACCATCGTATTCCCCGACCTTCCAAGCGGCTTTTGGAATGCTCGCATCTATGGTGTTCCCTACTGCCAGTTGCGCGGTGGTGCCCACATCAGTAATATCAACTCCTTTTTCGACAACTGACCCATGCTGAAGACGGTTCATAAGATTATGCTCATATTGGTAGGTGCAACCATCTCTGCCTGTACGGAGAAGGAGATTCCCTATGACGATGACTGCCCCGCCATATACAAGGCCCGCCTCATCAAACCCGCCCACGACTATCAGCCTCGGGTGTGGGACAGTTATGCCGTGTATGGCGACCTGCCCATTGTGAAAGAGACTGACAAGGACGGCGACTATGCCGACATACACCCTTGTAACGACATGGCCATGTGGCGCACCAAGGACGCAACCTACCTCGCCTTGGTGTCGGCACTGGGCTGGGTGCGCACCTTCTATATCTACAGCGACAAAATCTTTCTTCGCGATTGTGACACAGGGGAAAAATACCCCATCATCGAGATTGTCAACTTCCCCTTTAATCAGGAATTCTTCATCGAAGGCGTACCAGGCGACCACATCTATATACTTCTGAAGTTCCCGCCACTACCAAAGACCACCCGTCGCATCGACTATTACGAGCCTTATGCCAATCAGGAATATGCATTTGAATACAATGACCTAAGCATCGAGGCCCTTGAGGCCAATCACCACATCATCGACCCCGCAGAAAGAAAAATCGTATATTAAGTAAATGAAAAGAATAGCAACCTTGTTTTTGAATACACTACTCGGTGTATTCCTGATACAGAATGTCTCTGCCCAGACGGACAGTGTGCAAGTAAGACAGAAAAAGGAGCGGAAAATCATGCTCTTTGGTTCGGTATATGACTCGTTCACGAAAGTGCCGCTGGAAGCGAAGGTGTGGCTGTTGCGCGAAGACTCCACCCTTGTGGATTCAACGAGGAGTTTCGTCGGTGAACGCCATTCCTACTACGATCTAAAGGTGCCCGCAAGGAACGCCAAATATATTATAAAAGGTACATGTGAGGGCTACGAGGATGCCTACATGGCTTACAACCTGCACCACATCGCCCGCAACAACGAGTTCTCCTTGCCCCGCCTGCTGATGAAGAAACGGCAGGATGTCTATAAGGATGTGGATCTCGACGGTGTGACCATCACAGGCACGAAGGTGAAGATTGCCTATCGTGGTGACACCATCGTGTATAACGCCTCGGCCTTCAACCTGCCTGAAGGGTCGATGCTCGACGGACTGGTGCGCCAGATGCCTGGGGCAGAACTGAAGAGCAACGGCGACATCTACATCAACGGGCAGAAGGTGGATTACCTGACACTCAACGGCAAGGACTTCTTCAAGGGCAACAACAAGGTAATGCTCGACAACCTGCCTTACTACATCGTGCAGGACGTGAAGGTGTATCACAAGAGTACCCGTCAGAGTGAGATGGTGGGGCGCGACGTGGAGAAGAAGGACTACGTGATGGATGTGAGTCTGAAACGTGAGTATCATCGCGGCTATCTGCTGAATGCCGAGGGCGGCATGGGCACGGAGAACCGCTATCTGGGACGTATCTTCGGACTCTACTACGACGACCACAACCGCGTAGCCACCTTCGCCAACCTGAACAATATCAATGAGAACCGCCATCCTGGTGAACGTGGTGACTGGAGTCCTTCGAAGATGCCGCAGGGCCTGCGCGCCACGAAGCAGATTGGTCTGAATGTCTCCGCAGAGGATGCCGACAAGAACTGGGAGGAGGAACTGTCGTCGAGCGTCGAGTGGAGCGATGCCGACGACTACAGCCGCAGCACTTCGGAAGTATTCTCCACGGGGGGTAACATCCTGGGTGGCAGTGAGTCGCTCAACCGCCAGAAAGACTTCCATTTCACCATGGAGAATCGTCTGAGTATGCTGCCTAAAGGCCTGATGGGATTGGTCAGTGCCGACTATATCAACGGTGACCGCAATTCCATGTCGAATGACTCCACCTATCGCGACTTCCTTATCAATCAGAGCCGGCGCGAGAGTCTGAATAAGTATCAGACGCTTCATCTGGCGGGGCAACTTGATTCATACAAGAAGTTTGACTGGGGCGACTATATCCAGTTCTTCCTTCGTGGCGAATACGAACGGCAAAAGCCCAGCGACAACTGGAGCCGTCAACGGACTGTCTATGGGCAGAGTGGTGACAGTGAACAGCGCGAATACTACGGTGACACCCACCAGGGCGGCTATAGCTATCTGGCAGGAGGTAACTATCGCCTACAACTGCTCAACAACTGGAGTGTCGAATTTTCCCTGAACTACAGGCAAGAGCAGAAGAGTACCTACAACAGTAATTACCGCCTGGACTGGCTTGGCGATGCACGGCAGCATGATCTCGGTTGGCTGCCCTCTACCCACGACGTACTGATACAGGCACTGGATGCCGACAACAGCAATACGCATCATAACCTGAGCCGCAGATATACAGGGGTCATCTACATCGACAAGAACTATGACAACGGTATTCTGCATATAGGGCTGCCCATCATGCGACAAAACGAGCAGATGACTTACCACAATGCACGGCTCGACACCCTTGCCCGCCGCAGCGACTGGCTTTTTCAGCCACATGTGCTCTATGCCAAAGGCAGTTCAAAGGGGTCTATACAGATAGAGTATAACATGAACATGAGCCGCCCCGATTTCGCCACGCTGATGCCCGACGGTAACAACATCAATCCGCTGGCCGTCCGCATCAACAACCCCGGCCTCAAGAACACCATCACTCATACCTGGCAATGGAGATACCAGCACCGCTGTGATTCCGTGAACCTGAGATGGTGGTTCAACGGTAAGTTCGACATCGTACAGCGTGCCTGGGGCACACGCACCACCTACAATCCACAGACTGGCGGCTATACCTATATGAACGACAACGTGAACGGCAACTGGACGGGCTACCTGCAGGGCGGTCTCAGCGGCACCCTTGACAAGGCGAGACGACTGACCTACTTTGTGGAGAGCGACCTGAAATATGAGCACAGCGTGGATTTCGACATTGCCTACGATGCCGCCTCGCGCAACCTGAGCAAGGTGAATACGCTGACGACGGGAGCCTACGCAGAGTTGGAATACAGTTACGGTGAACTGACCGTAGGTGGCTACGGACAATTCAATAGCCGCCATAGCCGTAGCCAGCGCGACGGCTTCGAAGCCCTCGATGCCTTCGACTACGAGTATGGCGGCTGGGTGAAGTACCGGGTACCGTGGCTGAAAGTCTTTGTATCCACAGAATTGAAGATGTTCAGCAAGAGGGGCTACTACAGCGAACTGATGAACACCGACGACCTCGTATGGAATGCCGAACTGAGCCGTTCGTTCCTTAAGGACAAACTGACGCTGAAACTCCAGGCCTTTGACCTGCTGCACCAACTCTCCAAGGTGCAGTACAGCGTGAACGCCCAGGGCCGCACCGAAATCTGGAACAACTGCATCCCCCGCTACCTGATGATGACAATTGGCTATAGGTTTTAAACGTTCTATGAGGATGTATGATTGCCCATAGCATCATGACGACGGCTCTGAACAAAGGTTTGGCGCAAGGTCGAGCTGAAGGTCGTGTCGAAGGGTTTGCTGAAGGTGAGGCCAAAGCCAACCGTGAGAATGCCCGCCGGATGAAGACCAAAGGCTATCCTTTAGAAGATATTGCCGAGGTTACAGGTCTTTCGCTCGAAGAGGTGGAGAGACTATAGGGATTTCATCACGCAGATGATGTTAAAATATGGTAAAAGATTCGAAATCCGTGCAGGGTTTTGAATCTTTTGTAGTTTAACTGTATAGAGATTCAAAAAAGCATAATAATATGAAGATATTAATTCTGAAAGCGTGTATGATGCTGTTGGCGGCAGGAATGATGGCTGCATGCAGCAGTAATGGGAAGTGTCTATGAGTTGGAGACTATTAATATGAACTTTTGTATGAAAAAGATTATTATTTCTGCGCTGCTGTTGATGGCAGCCGTTAGTGGGTTCTCCCAGGACAGGAAATGGGAGCACA
>Ga0247608_10008762_pt1 | contig 10151 bp, 8 predicted proteins | sample 176DNAGHGlowgp2_FD_193490 | JGI IMG/M metagenome (GOLD analysis project Ga0247608, IMG submission 193490) | Sheep rumen microbial communities from Palmerston North, Manawatu-Wanganui, New Zealand - 1766 DNA GHGlow gp2 | ecosystem: Host-associated > Mammals > Digestive system > Stomach > Rumen ... | reverse complement strand
CAAGAAAAATAGGTCTGATTCGATTTTTCTATACGGACGGTGCGATTTCTCCAACCTTAAGCGAAGATGAGAAAAAGGTGTATAAGGCACTTGCCGCAAAAAAGGCAGTGAACTGTGACATTGTGAATGAAACACTGGCAATTCCAAAAGCCTGTGAGGAGATCAATCAAAAATCCATGCCGGCACAAAAGATGCTCATGTTTATTTCAAACGGCCCCGGTAATCTGGGGGAGGCGCCTAAAAAGTTTGCTAAAAAGCTTCCAAACTGCAGATCCGTGGAACTGGATTGCGGACACAATATTCATTATTATGAGTATGAGAGAATCGCCCGGGAAATAAAAGAATTCATAGAAAAATAAAAGGTGAGGCCTGTATCAGTGGATGGATTAAACCATGAAATTGAAATTCATTTTGGACCAGGAACCCCGTTCCCCTGTACCATAGGGGGTTGCCCACCAGGTCCATTTGACAAAAAACCGAAAGCTGGAGTACCCTATGGAGCATTCATTTTTTCTCCCAAAATGGATATGATTTTGGGAGAAAAAGGAAATACAAATAGATAATGAGAAAAGCACCCGTTCAATCACAGGTGCTTTTTTTCAATGTTATGTAAAAAATTGGATGGGCGGCGTATCCATCATATCAGGTTCCTCCCCGAAGGGTGGAGCGCAGGGTGCCTTTCCTGCTCGTCAATATTCTTACACCTTTAAAATAGAATGATTTATAGTTAGAGTCAAGGGTATAAAGCTTATAATTCCACCTTTTTCAAGCGACCAGATTTAAGATATGCCTCTATTTTTCCGGTTTTAACGTCTGTAAAAAAACGTATATATGAGATTCGAGGCTTAAAGGTTATGGTTGATAGTGATATAGCCTTGCATTTTGGTGTTACTACCGGTAATCTTAACAAGGCTATGAAACGGAATATTAAACGCTTCCCGGAAAAATTTTGTTTTCAACTGACAAATGAAGAATGTTCAAGATTCCAAATTGGAATCTTGAACGGTGGTAGAGGATCCAATTTAAAATACTTGCCATATGTATATACGGAGCAAGGGGGAGCAATGCTTACATCTGCATTGCATACGGAGACAGAGCCATAGAAGCAAGTATTCAAATCATGGAAGCATTTGTAGAAATGGCTCATGTCATTAAACAGAATCGGAATCTTTTGCCGTATGAAGAACTGAAATCCTTGGAAATACAGCACTATCAATTGACCGAAAAAGTTCAGAAAATTCAAGACAATATGGTTACTAAGGCAGAATTATCGAATTTGATAAGTCTTTTTGATGATAGTATTAGCACTGACGAGATTCTTATCCCTGATGGAGAACCACATCCAGGGTAATGACTGAATTTGAATGGGTGCGTGAACTGAATGAGGGCGTAAAGAAGATTTATTCGGATATGTCTGATGCAGGATTATCGGAGCCGGAATACATTGAGACACCGAATACTGTTAAACTTATTCTTCGAAATAATATTGATGAACGGACGGCACACAGGAATAAAACGTCAGATAAAGCTTCAAGTGAAGCTTTATATGAAGCTTTAAATGCTGATGAAAAGATTATTGTTAAGCTTATAACAGGTGATCCGAGCATAAAACAGGAAGAAATTTCAAAGGAATCCGGTTTTTCAAGATCAAAGGTTCAGCGTATTATGAAAAAACTTTCCGATAGTCATGTGATTTATCGAGAAGGAGCAAAGAAAGACGGATTTTGGAGAGTTGGTGTACAATAGAGGAGTATCAGGACTTTCTAACAATTCATCATAAACAGAAATAATAAAAAAGTATTACATAAAGTTAAATTGAAAAAGTATCCACTATGGGATACTTTTTTATGTCTTTCCACGCATACTAACATTACTCTTGACCAGAGGGGAAAAAGAACATCAAATAGTGCTCGTAAACGTGCTGAATTAGTGGATTTTTCAGAAGCAAAAATAGTCTGGACCACTTTTGTAACTTGATATTGACACCCTACAATGTAGGGTATAATATATGAGTAGGGGAGGAAATATATAGTGGATGGATTAATTAGAACTTTTGTTGAATTACCAATTTTTTCAAAAAGATGGGAAGAAATAGGATTGGGTGAAGATGAATTACTTGCTTTGCAGATAATGCTTTTGAAAGATCCTCAGTCCGGACCGATTATGGAAGGAACCGGAGGTATTCGTAAGGTAAGGTTTCCTTTGGAGAATAAAGGTAAAAGTGGAAGTGTAAGGGTTTGCTATGCGGATTTTGAAGAATACGAAGTAACATATTTAATTACAGCATTCACTAAAAACGAAAAAGAGAACCTAACAAAAGAAGAAAAGAATACATTAAAAAAATTGGTAAAAGCATTAAAAGACGAGGCGGCAAAGAGGAGGTGAACTTTATGAGCACATTATTTGATGATCTTCGTGAGGGATTACAAGAGGCCATTGAGTATGAAAAAGGCAACGGAAAGGCAAAAGAACGAGTTTTGATTATTAATCCTGTTCGAAAATACAACAGTAGTGAGATAAAAAAAATCAGAAATAAAGCCGGGATGACCCAGGCGGTGTTTGCAAAGTATATGGGAGTTTCACCCAAAACGGTAGAAGCATGGGAATTGGGGCGCACTCATCCTACCGGACCGGCGTTTCGACTGCTGAGTATTATTGAGCAGGGAAAAGAAACGGAACTTTCGTTTGTTTCTGTTGATGAAACCTGAAATATTTTCTGCAAGAAATAAACATCCTTTACTTGAGGGTGGACAATTGGCGCTTACTATTCCGGAGACACCGAATCATCCTAATCAAGAGTATGTTAGAAAGAGCAAGGATATTAAAGGTTAGATACAAGGTTAGACACTTAGTGTCTAACCCCGCAATCAACTATTTGAGAAATACATATGGGAGTAAAAAAGGACTGTGTTTTTCCAGTCCTTTTTTGCATAACCATTACCGGAGCTGGAATACATTGAGACACCGAATACTGTTAAACTTATTCTTCGAAATAATATTGATGAACGGATGGCACACAGGAATAAAACGTCAGATAAAGCTTCAAGTGAAGCTTTAAATGAAGCTTTAAATGAAGCTTTCCTTGTTTTAATGCTTTTAAACGAATATAATTAAGCGTGTGGAAATTGTGTATTTTCAATGGCGAAAAGCACATAGAATATATGAACTTCATAGAAGCATTGGGAAAGTATATAAAGTCATAAAGCTGTAGAAAGGAGAGCCGAATATGTTACCGGAAGAGAAGGCTCGTATTAAAATCGACAAACAGCTGAATACCGCTGGTTGGAATATCGTTCCTCGAGATGAATATATTCCGTATGATACGACTGCAGTAAAAGAAGCGCTCATGCAGGGAAATACTGAGAGCGATTATTTGTTGTTCATTGATAATAAGGCTATTGCGGTTGTTGAAGCAAAGCGTGAGGAGAATCCGCTTGGGGCAGATGTTGCAGAACAGGCGGAAGATTATGCAACTCATCCTCAAAACTGGTATGGGTTATGGAAACAGAATCTTATTCCGTTAGTATATCTTGCAAATGGTAAAAAGATTCTGTTCAAAAACATGCTCACTGATCCTAATGGAGAGTATGCAGAATTATCGGATATGCATTCTCCGAAGAAGATGCTCCAGATGATTGGCGCAAAATCTGAGTACGGTGCTTTGCCTTATCTGCAGCGAAAAGGTTTACGAGACTGCCAATACAATGCAGAAATTCAACTCGAAAATGCGCTGAAAAATGGAGAGAACAAAAATCTTGCTGTTCTTGCTACGGGTTCTGGTAAGACGTATCTTGCTTGCTTGGCTTCGTACAGACTTCTAAACTATACATCCACAAAGAGAGTTTTGTTCCTTGTGGATAGAAATAATCTTGCAAGGCAGACTGAATCTGAATTCAGTCTTTTCGACAGGACTGAGCATCAACAGCCGATGAGCAACCTTTATATGATAAAGAGGCTCAAAAGAGAATCGGATATAGATGCAGATATTGTTATATCTACGATACAAAAACTATTTGCAGTTCTTACGGGTCAGCAGCTCTCGGAAGGCAATGAGGATGCTGAGGATGAGGATGCAAAGAAGAATGAGGATAAGGCGAACGAGGAACCGGCTGTACAGCTTGGTGACGATTTGAAACTGCCACCTGATTATTTCCAGTTCATAGTAGTTGATGAATGTCATCGTTCGATATACGGAAAGTGGCGTGCGGTTTTGGATTATTTTTCAGAAGCAAAGGTGCTTGGGCTTACTGCAACGCCTACTCCTGAAGCGTATGCATTCTTCAATAACAATATAGTTGAGAACTATTCATATGATGATTCTGTTGTAGACGGCGTTAACGTTCCTTCTCGTGTATATCGTATCGAAACTGAAGTAACGGAACATGGCGGAACCATTGAAGAAGGTTCCAAGGTGGTTGAGATAACTCATAAGACTGGAGAGACCTCAACTTATAATGCTGAAAACACTTATATCTATACTGCTGAAGCACTCGACCGTTCTGTTCTGAACAGAGACCAGATACGGAAGGTACTGACCGCTTATAAAGAGGCTATCTATACAGACCTGTATCCTGAACGCGAGAAGAATTGGGAGTATGTTCCGAAGACTCTGATTTTTGCGAAGGATGATAATCATGCCACTGAGATAGTGGATGTTGCAAAAGAGGTATTCAAGGACGAGTTTGACGGGAATGTTCCTGTGAACTTTGTGCAGAAGATTACGTATTCCGCAGGAGATTCCAACGCTCTCATAAGAGACCTTAGAACAGAGAAGGATTTTCGTATCGCTGTTACAGTTACGCTTGTTGCTACAGGAACGGATGTAAGACCGCTGGAAGTTGTACTTTTTATGAGAGATGTTCAGTCGGATGTACTCTATACCCAGATGAAGGGACGAGGATGCCGTACTATCAAAGATGATAAACTTCGTGAGGTGACTCCGAATGCAGATACAAAGGAATGCTATTACATCGTGGATGCCGTTGGCGTAACAGAGCATGACCATGATATTCCCGGACCGGGACCTGGACCGGGCAAAAAGACGCTTTCGCTTGTGCAGCTTTTAGAGCATCTTGCTCATGGTGAAGTTAGTGATGAGAATCTTATGCTTCTCAGGAATTATTGCTCGACCATTAATAAGCGTTATGAAGATAATGCCATGTTTGGTAAGCATCTTGATTATTTCATCACGGAATATGGATTTGCTCCGAGGACACTTGCCAATAATATTCAGGATGCATTCGACAGGGGAATACTTGTGGAGTATGAGAGCCCTTCGGGAGATAACACAGCACGCCTTGCTCTTATTGCGATTCTTATGAATAATATCAAGGCTCGTAATAAACTCATCGAGATGCAGAAGGGATATTCTGTATCCATACAGGACGAGGATAAAGTTATATATGCGGGATTCTCCAAGGAAACCGCTAAGGATTATATCGATAACTTCGAGAAATATATCAATGATAACAAGGATTCCATAGAGGCTCTTCGTATCATTTATAACTCAGAAGATACGGTTATTACACATAAGATGCTTGTGGAACTGCGTGACAGACTGATATCCGAGAATAGGCAGTATGGGGTTTATCAGCTCTGGAAGAGTTATAAGGTACTCGATGAGGAAGGAAATGTAGACGAGCTTGATATCAAACACAATGTCAATGCTCTTACCAATCTGATACAGATAGTCAGATTCGCATATGGAAAGAATCAGAAACTTACAAGCCTTGTGGTTGGGTATGCACAGAGATTCAGTCTGTACTGCGGACAAAACCAGCGTGTTCTCACGGAGGACCAGGTGGATATCATGAAATCCATTGCAGAATATGTGATCAATGACGGTGCGATCTCTGCTCCGGAACTTAATTTAGTAAATACTGATTTATGGAGAAGGGGTGTTGTGAGCTTTACCGCGCCAGTGTTGGACACTGAAATGCAAATAATGGCAAAATTTTTATTAAGGACGGCGTAAAAAATGGCAAATCAAAAGAATGAATCAGCTCTTTTCAAGAAGGTAAAAGACATAGCGAATGTCATGGCATCCGCAGGCGTGGGCTTCACCGATTATATTACGCAACTCACATATATCCTATTTCTGAAAATGGATGCTGAGAAAGAAGAACTTGGTCTTGGTAGTTCTATTCCGGATGGATACAAATGGAAAGACATCGTAGATTTAAGCGGTGATGATCTTGTTGAAAAGTATGAGGAAATCTTAAAAGACCTTTCTGATGAGGAAGGACTTATCGGAACTATCTTCACAAAGGCTACCAACAAAATCAACCGTCCTGTTATGTTAAAAGAAGTATTCAAGATGGTTGATGGCGAAAACTGGTACATGATGGAGGGTGACCTTAAGGGAGCTATCTATGAGCGTATTCTTGAAGAAAATGGACAGGATAGAAAGAGTGGCGCCGGTCAGTATTTCACTCCCCGTGCTCTTATAAAAGCTATTGTAGATGTGGTGGACCCGAAGATAAATGAAACTGTTGCAGACCCTTGCTGTGGTACCGGTGGATTCCTTCTTGCAGCATATGACCATATGCGTGTGCAGAGTAAGGATATGGAGAAGCAGGACTTCCTTAAGAATCATGCTCTTTTCGGAGCGGATATCACGCCTCTTGTTGTTACGCTTGCTTCGATGAATCTGTTCTTACATGATATCGGTGTAAATAAGAGCCCTGTGAAACTTCAGGATTCTCTTATTGAAACAAGCGATGACACTTATCAGGTTATCATGACAAATCCTCCCTTCGGTACCAGACCGCAGGGAAGTGTTGAGGTATATGCAAACCGTCCTGAGTTCATAAAGACAAGCGATAATCAGGTGAACTTTTTGCAACATATCATGTCTATTGTAAAGACTGGAGGTCGTGTCGGAGTCGTTCTTCCGGATAGCGTTCTTACAGACCAGGGAGCAACTGCGAAGGTTCGTGAGAAGCTTATGAAAGATTATAATCTTCATACTATTCTGAGACTTCCGACAGGAATCTTTTATGCCAACGGTGTAAAGACCAATGTTCTTTTCTTTGATAAGGGAGAAGAAACAAAGGATATTTGGGTATACGATTACCGTACTGGTATAAAGCATACAATGGCTACGAAGCCGATGGTACGTGCTGACCTTGATGAGTTTGTATCATGCTATTGCGCTGGACATCAGCAGGATAGAAAACCGACCTATAGTAAAGAGAATCCGAACGGGAGATGGAGAAAGTTCACAGAGGAAGAAGTAAAGAAAGCGGATACACTAGACTTTAAGTGGCTTGACCTTGAAGAAAAGGATGAGCGCACCGTTCAGGAAGTGCTTGATGATATGCAGGCAGAGTCTGATGGTATAGCTGAGGCTGTTGCAAACCTAAAAGAACTTCTCGGGGGCGTTGATTTATGATTGATACAGAAGCTTTAAGAAAAAAAGTTATAGACCTTGCTATACAGGGTAAACTTACAGAGCAGCTTCCGAGTGATGGAGAGGCAGAGACTTTGTATGCTCAAATACAAGAAGAAAAAAATAAACAGATAAAAGAAGGGAAGATTAAGAAGGATAAGCCTTTACCTGAGGCGATGGATTCGGATATACCTTTTGAAATTCCCCGTAATTGGAAGTGGGTGAGATTTGGAGAAACAACTTTTATTGAACGAGGTGGTTCACCTCGACCTATAAAGAGTTATATTACTGATTCAGAAGATGGAATTAATTGGATAAAGATAGGTGATGTTGAAAAAGGTGGGAAATATATTTACAGCACTAAAGAAAAAATAATACCTGAGGGTGAAAAGAAAAGCAGGCGAGTATATCCTGGTGATTTTCTTTTGACAAACTCAATGAGTTTTGGACGTCCTTACATTTCGAAAGTTGAGGGCTGCATCCACGACGGTTGGCTCTTGATAAGGGACCTAAAAGGCTTTAGTGCAGATTATTTGTACTACCTGTTGTCATCGTCTTACATGTATGGACAGTTTTGTAATAAAGCGTCTGGAGCAACGGTAGATAATCTTAACATTGATAAAGTAAATACAGCTATGATTCCGTTGCCACCTATGGAAGAACAGAAAAGAATTGCTGAAGTTATTGATAAAGTAGATGTATCAATTAAAGTAATCGATGACCTTCAGGCAAAATACAGCAATGACCTTGCGGTATTAAAGAGCAAGATTATCGATGCGGGTATTAGGGGCAAATTAACGGAGCAGCTTTCTGAGGATGGAGACGCTGAAGACTTATATGCTCAGATACTGGCTCAAAAGTCACAGCTTATTAAAGAAGGAAAGATAAAAAAAGAAAAACTGCTTTCGGATATTACTGCAGATGAAATCCCGTTTGAGATACCTAAGAACTGGAAGTGGGTACGGATAGGACAGATATTTTCCCTACAAGCAGGAAAGAATAAAGTTTCTGCTGATATACATAACGAGGCAGATGATAGATACAAATATCCTTGTTACGGCGGAAATGGTCTAAGAGGATATGTTGATGAATCAAATGTGTCAGGTAAACATATCCTAATTGGTAGACAGGGCGCTTTGTGTGGAAATATAAATATTGCTGATAATGATTTTTGGGCAACGGAACACGCAGTAGTAGTTTACCAATATGGTAATACAGTTGTAGATTTTTATGAATATATGTTTAGAGCATTGAATCTAAATCAGTATGCTACTTCTGTTGCTCAACCAGGATTATCTGTTGGGAATATAGAAAAAGTATTAATACCATTGCCGCCATTGGCTGAACAGAAACGAATTGCAATAAGAATACGGGATGTCTTAAAACAATTATCAGAATAAAAACTTAGGAGGTATTATGTACGATAAAATTCGTAATGACATTTCACAACAGTATTACAAAGATAATTATCCGAACGAGGGACAGCGGTTTGTTGCATGGTATCTTCGTAACATCCATAATCTTGATACTATTGAAACTAAGGACTGCATCACGGACGGTGCTGGTGACAAGCAGATAGATGCTGTATACATAGATAACGATTCTTCCGTAGTTTATATTATACAGGGCAAGTTCTATTCGGGTGAAACAGTCGATGCAACACCTCTCCGAGAGGTACTGGCTTCGTGGGTTGAGATAAAGAATCTGTCAAAACTGCAGGAAGATGCAAATGAAAAACTACGTATAAAGATTAACGAGCTTGCTACTGCACTTGAAGATGATTATGAAGTTGTATTTGAACTCATCACAACGGCGGGACTTACGGAATCGGCAAAAGCAGATTTAGCAACATTCCAGAAGGAACTTGCCGATAACGATTCCCTTTCTGCAAATCTCGTTCTTGTAGATAATGAGATGCTTAAGTTCAAATATGATGAGGCTCTTAACAAGAATAGACCATATATCAATCATGAGTTCAAGGTTGACCCGAGCAAGTGTATGGAAATTGAAATCGGAGGAACGAAAGCGGTTGTTGCTGCTATTCCGTTAAAAGAGTGCATCAAGATACCTGGTATTAAAGATGGCAGTCTGTTTAGGAAGAATGTTCGTCAGTCTTTAGGAAACAACAATAAGGTAAACAAGGGAATTGCATCAACACTAAAGAAGGATTCCGAAAGCTTTTTCTTTTATCATAATGGCATAACGGCAATATGCTCTCATATTACTCTTAAGGACGATATGCTCAGCGTAAAGGAACTTAATGTTGTAAATGGATGCCAGTCCTTGAGTACAATATATAGCTGCAGCGAAGCTGTGAGAAATTCGAATGACGGATATGTTATGTTCAGATTCTATGAGATATCCGACCCCGAGAAGGCTGATAAGATAAGTACTTCGACTAACTCCCAGAGTGCTGTAAAAGCTAGAGACCTTCGTAGTAATGATAAGTATGTCCTTGCAATGAAGAAAGCATACGAGCAGTGCTATACGGACGGATACTTCATCACAAAGAGAGGTGAGACTGCGGACCCCGCAAAATATAATACAAATCATGTTGTATCTTTAACGGAACTTGGTAAGCAGCTTATCGCATGGCATTCCCAGAGACCTACTATTTCATATAGTGAGACGAAGATATTCGATAAGTATTTTGACCAGATATTCCGTAAGGAATATGCTCCAGAAAATGTGCAGGCGCTGAATGAATTATCTAAGTGCGTAAGTGCTAAGTGGGTAAATGATAATCCGATGGATTTGAACG
>Ga0247608_10008757_pt1 | contig 10154 bp, 8 predicted proteins | sample 176DNAGHGlowgp2_FD_193490 | JGI IMG/M metagenome (GOLD analysis project Ga0247608, IMG submission 193490) | Sheep rumen microbial communities from Palmerston North, Manawatu-Wanganui, New Zealand - 1766 DNA GHGlow gp2 | ecosystem: Host-associated > Mammals > Digestive system > Stomach > Rumen ... | reverse complement strand
ATTTCAATCCTGTGATAAACAGATAAAGTCATCTCTGCATTTTCTGCAACTTCAATCAATGTTAAAGACTTATCATTGCGGATATAACGAAGTGCAGCGCCCAATACTTTAAGACCGCTGCTTTTGTTAATTTCTTGACGGCGCTCTTGTTCCTTTTTCCACGCCATAACAACTTCATGTTGAGAATTTTGCTCATTAACATACAAATCCTGCAAAGAACAATCCAATACTTCAGCAACTAAAATAAGCTGCTCTTGGTTAAGGCGTCTGTACCCTTTTTCAATTTTAGATATAGCAGACAGGCTGATGCCTAATTTATCAGCCAAATCTTGCATTGAAACGCCACGCATTTTACGATTTATTCTAATTTGGTTTGGAAATACAATCTCTTCCATAGCAATACCACCCCTTATAAAAATAACTTTATCTTATAATAGTATTGCCAAAAAAATATGCAAGTCAAAAAGAATAAAAATGTTGAAATCTGTATAACTTTTGTCAATGCAAACAAAATTTTACGATTCGCCATAGGCATAACTTAAGCTTTAAAAGGTTAAAGAAAAAACCACAAAATAGACAGCCTTCTGCCTAAATGGACAAAGGTTATCAGGTTTATTTATACAAAAAGCTCCAACTATTAAATGAAATAGTTACCGATACTCGTATTAAATTTGTTCGTTCCGTTAACACGTCCGCGTTGCAGTATATCATGCAAGACAAAATCATCCATAGTCTGTGTACCAATAGATGTTACACCGGCAATACTATCCATACCATGCAATAAGTAGTTCGGGTTATCTTTCGGCGGTGTACCGACAGTTTTTTGCAAATTACTGGCAATCGCACCGGTTTTATCAACAACCTGATTTGAATCATCAACTTCCAAAATGCTGTCATGGCCCTTTTGTGCGGTGGCAGAATAGTTAAACTTTGTTGTTTCATAAAGAATGGTACCGCTACTATCTCGTTTACCCTTTGTTTGCATTTCAACCATGCCGTTATTAAAGTAAACTTCATAGTCTTTTTTACTTTTTCCTGTTGTTGTTGCGTAGCTGACAGCTGCTTGCCCCGTCTTATCGCTGACGTCTAAACTGAATTTTGTTGTTCTTCCGGAATGGTCAACTTGTTCAATGCTGATTTTTGTCGGGTCAGCCGCATTAAAGGTAACGGTTCTGCTTTTATAATATGTGCCGACATTTTTACCCTTACTCTTTAATACTTCCATAGAAAGCTGTTCCATAATAGCCTGACGATAAGCCGGATTTTGCCCGAGCGGAGAATTTAATACGGCATGCAAAGCACCGACATTAACTTCGCCTTTAGCGTTCATTAAGTGTTTTCTGATAAATCCGCTCTTAAACGTAACTGTATTTTTAATCTGATTACCACTCTTAGTATATTCTTGTTTAATCGTGGAGTATTCATCTGAAATCATAACGTGCTTACGTCCGGTTATAGAAGTAAATTCCCTTCTTAAAACCTGGTTTCCGTGCCCGTCATCTTCCACCTTAAACTCCAGACCACGCGTAAATCGTGTCATCCATTTAGGTGCAGACCTGCCACCGACGGTAAAGGTCTGATTACCAGAACCATCAGCATGTCCATATTTATTGGTCATACTCATCATAGTTCTGCGTATTCCGTTTCTTCCGAGACGTACAGCTCCGCGCGCGGTAGCGCTTGCGCCTTGAACAGCCATGCCGCCGGCAAAATCTGCAACCTTTCCGGCATTCTTTTCCATTGCGGCATTAACTTCAGCACCAACCTTTGAAGCTGCGCTAAGCGGTGCACCTGAGGAAAATTTTCCGGCCAAATCGCGTACAACAGGCATGTAGACCCATCCGACTGCCAAAATAAAGACAATCTTTATCATATTCGGACCATAGAAAGCGATACCTTGATTCGGGTCTGTAAATAATATTTCTGAATTACCTGTTGTATCAAATATCAGTCCTAAAAGCTTTGCAACATAACCTAAAACGCAGTTGATGAGAATAGCCATAAAGATAAACACAAACAGCGAATGTAAAATCCATTGAAATGTTTTGTTTAAGTACTTCTTTGTACCGCTGAAAGCATATCCGGTAACGGCAAAAGGCAAAAATGCAAAAGCAATACCCATTTGTAAAACGGCATCGGCCAATACCCACGGGTAGGCAACAAGGAAGAATAAGCCACCGATATAAAGAAATAACCCATCAATAATATAAACAGGGTGAGGTAATACTAAAAACAGCTTGTTTGGACCGGTTCCGAGACAAAAAGCATATTGTCCGAAAGAAAAAAGCTTATGGATTTTCTGTTCAATGTTATCAATAGAACAATAAATCCAATTACCGATATCGGTCGGCAAAACAGCACCCGAAAGCGCCCCCATGCTCATTGAAAAACCACCTAGGCTTGCTGATGCACGCGTGCAGTTCATAAAACTATCACCGGAATTGTTACCTAAACCGACGAAAGTCAAACCATCTTTAATAATAGGTGCAATGGTAGCGTTAAGAACATTAAAATAATCTTGTGTAACGATAATGTAAACCGCCGCACAAATAAAGGCTTTGGTGAAAACTTCATTTAAGATGGAACCGGGATCTTTAGCCCCCATAGATGCAACATTCTTTAACACAATCAAAGCAAGAGAAACCGCTAAGAAAATAAGAATAAGTTTGCCTAAATCGGAATGGAACGCATCATAAGAAGCCTTTGCTACCCCACTACTTGCCATATACAAAATCTTAAACATCGGGCAGAACATACATGGTGAATCGGCAACAGGCACGGGGCAATCCTTTCCCGGAGTCAAACCGAGAGCTTTTTCCGCAAGTTCTTTTGCATTATCTGTTGCGGCCTTTTTACAAGCAGCGACACCCCCTGTGCAATTTTTCACCGTATCAATGACAGCACTTCCGATGTCTGTGGCAGCGTCCCATGTTTCCTTAGCCCAATCTAACAGACCCGCATTTGCCGGAACAGGTGCAATCAATACCGAAATAAGAATCATAAGCGGTAAGAGCCTTAATATTTTGCGATATAATCTACTCATCTTCTTACTCCTCACCGATACTATTTCTTTTTCCGCCTGGTAGATTTTGCAATATTGTCGCCATAACGATATAAAGCACGTTGACGAAAACTACCATTTTTATCCCCTTGGTTACGGATCATCAGTCCGGTTTGGTGCTTGGTTATATCTTTACCCAACTTCCACGCCCTACCGATGGTTTTTTCCTTTGTGGCGGCAACCATTTCATTGAGTTTATCCCCAATCGGTGTACCAACCAACGATCCACCGAAGAAATGCGAGCAAAATTCTACAGCCATCATTGGGATAATGCGCATAGCTAAAATATAGCAAATAAGAAGCTTTATGAATCCGGTGGAGGTAATACCCAAATTGTCTCTAATTAAGTCAGCCGCACCTTCGGCAAATGCTTGGTCAAAGTTAATCCCCCCTCCGGAACTGATGGCTTCATCAGCCACCCCTTTAATCAGATTGGCGGCAATAACAATTCCCAACGGTAAAAATATGAAAACACCGGTATAATAAGCAATACTCTCAATCATTGGTCTTAATTTATCGCGTGTCCAGCCGAACGGCCACAGTGCCAAACCGAGAGGCAATACAACCAGGGCAATGGAAAGATTGAAAGAAACGTCAAACATATAAAATGATGCCATCATTAAAATAAAGAAACCTAAGACATAAAAAATAGCACCGCTTAACCACGTTTCGGGCTCAATAAAATGCACGTTAATTTCAACAATACCGGCGACCGAAAACTCTCCGTAAGAAGCTTCTCCATGGTTAGCATAGCACAAAAGCATATGCGCAAATTTCATCATCTTAGAAGAGGCGGCATTGATTAAATAAGCCATTTCAACGATATTGCTTTTTAACTCTTCCAAGGCAAAGAGCTGGTCAAAGCTAAAGACTGCAAATGCCTCATGTATAGGGAAGCAGATGATAGCTAATGATAAAATTAAAGTTGTAAATATTTTCATTATCATCTCCTCCTTTCCTAAAGATCGGCCAGGCCATACAAATCTTTTCCGATATCACTGCCAATTCGCAAAATCGGGTTAACAATGTAATCTATAATTGCCAAGAAACCGCCGTTAAACAGCAAAATGTAAACCAAAGCCATTTTAAACATAAAGACAAATGCCCCATCTAAAACCCTCGCCGGATCTTGTTCTGTAAGCGAACCTAAGGACTTTAAGAAATACATGGCAAGCCATATAGCAGCACCTATTAGCAAAATAACCTTACCGAGCTCAATGGTCGCATTAGACAACACATTGGCCGCACTAAGCATATAATCAGTCATCATCGTGATAATATCACAAGACCAGCAAGTGGCCTGATTACCCTCGTATTTGGCATTAAATTTCTCAACATTGCAATATTCCTGATATTCATTCGGATCATAAGTGTCTCCGAAAGAAGCTAAAGCAGCGTGAGATTGTAATGGACACAATGCCAACAACACATAGACAATCAAAGCAATCATAATATGGTTGTTTCTAATTCCGGCAATGATTTTATTTCTCGTATCAGTCATCATCATTATGCCCCGCTAGTGAGTGAATTTTATTAACCATACTGTTAGTTGTATTCCGAACTTGTTTGATATTATCAAGAACCCTGCGTGAACCCTCATATTTTTCCATGGCTGTTGTAATAATACTTGTTGATCCCGAAGTGACACTGTCAATAACTTTTGAACCTACTTTTTTCAATGAATTCATAATGAATTCTGAAATTTTCTTCTGAAATTCCAGACCTCGTCCACCACCGACAAACTTATCTGCAAGAGCAACGGCAAACCCCGGAATATTGATAAGCAAAATAGAAATTAATATCATGGCAAGCAAGCCGGTACCGTATCCTTCAATGCCTTCCGGAGTAAAATCATTAGCATAGCTGGTCACCAGCCCCTCTAAGGAAAGGACAACTAAACTGACCAACAACCCCATAAACATCATGATGGCTGATGAATTGAGGAACATCAAAAGACCATATTTACTCCATTTCCTCGTATATCCGAATGGTACGCCGATAATGAGAACCGGTAACAAGAAAGCAGCAAAATTAAGCCTGAACAGACTATCAACAATATACAATACAAAAAAGTACTTTGCTGCAGTAAACAGAGCCGCCATAATGACACCTATCAAAATACCACCGATTTTTAGTGAGGACACCAATGTAACTGCTATTCTTATACCTGCATTCAATCTGCTGCTGACACGGCAAATGACACAGTTTGAGATAGAGAGTATCCCATCATGGAAATGTGGAGGATCATCATCTGCAACGGTTCCGATATTAATATCAGTCGGGCAGGCGAGAACACCGCGAGTGAAATCAATTTGACCGAAATCACCCAAAGAAGCGACACCGCCACCACCATCGATTTCCATCATACGGGTAGCTAACTCCAAGAAAGTCACATAAATCGGCACAACAAGTAGCTTAATAGCTTCATTTATTAAGGCTGTTTGGCTGACAAAATAGGCGCAAACCGAACATAAAAACAACTTTTGCAGTATTTCAGTCCAGACCTCACCCAAGCTCTCTTCTTTAAATGACCCTAAAACGCGTAGCAATCTTAATGCCATCCAAATGGCAAAAGCGACTAAAATAATATTTGAACCGCCTCTGACGACTTCTTTTGAAGAATCTCTGTAAAGTTGATCAACAATAGCAGTAACGGCATTGGTGATTTTAGTTTGCCAACAGCTGGATTGTCCTTCATAATTTCCTTCCTCTCCCAATGAAGTATCATTATCTTGTTCGCACCCGCTCAAAAATAGAGGCATAACCAAAAGCATTCCCAAACGCAATACCTTTGAGTTTAATAAGCTGTATAATTTATATCTTAAAGTCTTTATCATCATACACCTCATTACTTTATCCAGCGCCATAAACGTCTTATTTTATTTTCACGGTTGTCAGAAGCAAATCCGCTGAGTTCGCTCTTAATTTTATTTCTTGCTTGTTTATGCCAAAAGGCATTATATCCCTGTGCTCCGGTTCCGGTAAAGAAACCTCGTGTTGCCTCAGCTTTGCGGCCGCCCCATTTATATAATTTATCCAAACGAGTGGCTCTGGCAACATCGTGTCCGACTTGTTCAGCAGCACCTAAAGCTGTTTCACCGGTCCAATGGGCAGCTTTCTTTGCATTATCCATCACTGCTTTACCCAGAGGAGCAACAGCTTGCTGAGCAGTTTTCATATCTCCGGTGCCTGCCGTATCGGAAATATCGCCGGCAAGCATACCCATTTGTTCAACCAACTGCAATAAAACGCTGAAGCAGACAATAGTCAATATTAAGTGTCCGAAATTAGCCAACGCTGAGGACATTTCAGAAATTCTGTTACCATCAATGGCAGCATTAATATCATAAACATAAGCCCCTAAAAACGGAGCAGGTCCTCCGCCGATACAGTGCATGACCACTTGTACAACAATACCTAAAACGATACCTAACATAATCAAGCTAAAGAAAACATTGATAAATAAATTCCATATATTTTTGGCAAATGGCATGGAAAGGTTAGAAATCGCACATGCAATACCGAAAGGTAATAAAACGGCGGCAAAAGCCAAGCGGATAGTAACATCAACCATATAAAAAGTAACACCGGCCAACAATATCCACCCAAAGCAGAATAAAATACTGCCATAAAGTAATTGTAAATACTCCCACATCCAAAAGCGCATACCTTCCTTGGTGGCATCACAAGCCATAGCTTCACCGAGTCCGACTACAAAATTAACTGTTTGGCTGAATTTTGCGGTTGCTTCACTCATAGTATTAAATATGTCAGCCCAATCCGTTCCAACAGAGGTGTAGATAGTACCACCAACACTGGATATATTACTGCCGATATATAAGGCGGCTTCTAATAGTGGTGCAATAACAAATCTTCTGAATTCCGGTGTTACGAGTAAACCATAGATAATAGCAGTCTTAAACATGAGTACAAACAAACCACCCTTATTGCCGGTCAAATAGTCGGCAACGGTCTGTTTGCCAAAGGAAGAAACCATCTTTAGAGTATAAAGTGCGATATGAATGGCAGCAACAACCAAAACAACAACCGACAGAGGCTCGGCTAATCTATCCCACGCGGCATTAGCCATAGATGTTGCCGATGCTGTCAAAACATCAAAAAACATACACAATGTGCAAGGAGAGGTTAAATCTTGGACGGTCGGACAATCGGCACCATGTTCCTCATCACCACAAGCAGAAAGCAATAAGACAAGGCAAAACGAAAGGATAACTTTCATCTTTCCTTCAAATAAGCGTCTTATGTTCCAACTCAGTCTCATAACACAGTTCCTCATAATAACTTACGGCACACGTAAAATCCGTTTTGCCTGTTTTTTAATCCAGCTGCCCCAGCGGTCTTGACCGGCAGCATCATCAAGTCCGATAGCTCTTTTGCCGGCTTCTCTGAAGGAGTTATAGGCGTTGCCAACAGAACGAACAGGCTTGCTTTTGGCAGCTGTATCCTCAATTTCCTCAGCCATAGCTACGGCTATATTCATGGGTTGATTGGCAGCAAATCCGATAGGTGTTTCGTTATAAGCTGTCTTAGCCACCTGTGCGGCTGTTTGTACGGCAGCATGCCCTACAGACTGTGTGCTGGAAACTTTGTCAGCGATTGGTCCAACACTTAAAAACAGCTTAAAGGCAATAAGACAGCACAAAGCCAGCATAACAAATGCCGTTATGGTGAGTTCAGCTGCCAACTGGTCAACTTGCGCTTTATTTAAAACAGCAGACGCCAGAAAGAGCTCAACTTTTTGTTCAACAAGTCCGACCATGGCATGTCTCATCATAGAAATAGTAAATTTGACGATGATTCCCATAATAACGAAATTAAAAGCAACGTTAATAAATAAATTCCAAAGTTGTCTTGTATAATGGGAGGTATATTTAGATACGCCGCAAGCAATACCCATCGGAAGCATAATGCAACCGACACCTAATCTAAATAAGAGATCCATCATATAAAAAGTAATACCCAAGATAATCATTTGCCCGAAAATATAAGCAGTTGCACCAAAAGGTATCATCTGCCAATACCACCCGGGGAAGGAAGGCAACGAAGTTAAGCAAAGTAACAGACGCCCCATGGCAACAATTTCATAGGCTTCGTCATTAAATTCATGCGCCGTATTAATAACTTTTGCAAATAACCCGCTAACGCTACTGTCTGAACCGAAACTTGCACCCCATTCACTACCGCCGATTTCTGCTCCGGCGACAATAATCGGAGAGATAAGGTATTTATAAACAAAGGCCTTATCACTCAGCAAAAGGATAATAAATGCACCCTTAAAGAGTAATGGTAAAACACCACGTTTGCTGTCTGAGAGATATGCCGAAACATCTTGTTGAGAAAAGGCTCCGATATTTCTTAAGGTGTACATGGCAATATAAATACCGATGCCGATAGCAACAATTGCCTGCAACGACTCAGCAAATAAATTCCAAGATCCCGTTGCTAGCCGTGCACATACATCAGCTATAAATTGATACGAGCTTTCAAGCCAAAACACTTGTCCTTCAGTCTTAAAATCTGCTAAAGTCGGGCAATGATGCTCAAAATCTTCAGCAAAAGCAGGAAAGCTGAGCAATAATCCGCAAAGCAAAAAATAAGCTTTTCTAATTAAGGTGTTCACTATCTTTATCATGATGCCCACCTTTCTTTTTACTAAACGGAAGTCCCAAAACAAGGACTGCAACAATTAACATAACCGCAATGGCACTGATGGCAAAAATAGTAACAGATTTCTGCGCAAAGAAACTCAATACGTCATTAGTGATAATGACATATAGCCCAATAAATACTATAATTGTACCAATAACCGATTTCATGTGTGCCTCGGGTAAAGTCCTCTAAACTGACTTATTATAACATAAAAAAAACTAAAAAAATATTACAATATCGTTAAATTTTCCCGTTATTGAGAAATTTTACTGTATAATTAAGTATTTCGTCGTTATTTAAAGCCTTAAAAGAAGAACTTCGTATATAGATGGAATTTTTCTTAGGATAGACATCATCGTCAACCGGTATACGCAAAAACTTAAGGATTCCAACATATAAACGATAACCCGCAGAGTCGGAAAATATTTTTAGGAAATGAACATCTTTCGGGAGTCCGGGGATTTTCTTGAGGTTTTCGTCCGTAAAATCCTTAATCATTGGACCTAAAAGAAAACGGAAAAACTTAAATCTGCACAGTAATTCGCACAATAAACTCTCTTTATAAACCGGATTTATTTCAACAACATTATCGATTCGCATCTTTTCGCGAAAAGTTTGCAGTTCAAGAGGTAAATTCAGCATGTGCTGTAAAACCAGATTTCCACCTCCTTTTGTTACAAAAGAAACTTCATTTATGTCTTCCATATGATTGAGAAAGAAAAGAAGTTGATGAGCAGTAGCAAACGAAGTCCTGAACAAAGAAGGGTAGTTCAAAGCCGCAACGGTGGTGTTTGTATTAACCAATTTTCGCCAGAATTTTTTAAAAATATTCTTGCTGTCCATATACCCATGTAACAATATAATAAGCTTACCTTTTTGTTTTGTAATTTCATAACAATCAATATACTTAATAAAAGCCCTTTGGCAGCTTTCAAATGTACCGGAGGCTCTCCGAATATCCCAAGAATCAAGCAAACGATAGCTCTTTGTCAGACAGTGACGCTGTATTCGCCACTTCTGGTAAAAGAAAACATCTTCCCAAAATACTGCTCCGCCAAATGTAAAAAAATCAAACTTCATGGATACCCTTTTTGTTATTTCCGAGTCCATTATAGTAATAAAATTGTATAAAAAATAAGTTAAGAAATTACAAAAGGCGGATAAAAAGAAGAGATACGCACTGGGGGGAAGATTTTAAAAGCGCATATAAACAAGGGTTTAGGGGAGGGGTTTTAAAAAGGTCGGAAAAAGGCGAAATTTTTTTTAAAAAAAGTGTTGACTTTAGAAAAAGAGTATCATATAAAGCGTTTCACCGACAGGATAGCGCAAGGTCGAGAGAGCTTGAGAGGCTTCTGCGGGAAAAATCCGGAAGGATTTGGTTATAAGAAAATAGTAAAGAAGAAAAAGAGGATATGTAGGCAGT
>Ga0247608_10008756_pt1 | contig 10155 bp, 6 predicted proteins | sample 176DNAGHGlowgp2_FD_193490 | JGI IMG/M metagenome (GOLD analysis project Ga0247608, IMG submission 193490) | Sheep rumen microbial communities from Palmerston North, Manawatu-Wanganui, New Zealand - 1766 DNA GHGlow gp2 | ecosystem: Host-associated > Mammals > Digestive system > Stomach > Rumen ... | reverse complement strand
AGAAGATTTTGCTAATTTAATAGATTCTTTATCTCATATTGAAGAAGATGGATTGTTTAACAGAGAATATGGGTTAATGATATCTACAAGTGGGATATCTAATAAAATGATATCTTTTTTAAAAAACATGAATGAAAAATCACCAATATGGACTCTTGAAAAACATAAATTAGATGATGAAAACTGTGGTTTAAATCTAATAAATTCATATGGTGAAAGTAATTTATATTTAAATTATAATGGTAATATAGGTATTGGAACTATGGAACCTAAAGGTAAATTAGATGTTAATGGTGAAATATATTGTCATGGTAGAAAAGGTACTTATTGTTATGGTTCTGTACCTGCAGATGGCGAATGGCATCAAATAATAACTAATTTAAAAGATTGTCATGTATTCGAAATAGTAGCTAAAATAAATAAATATAAAAAAGGTATTCATTCTATAATTTATGCCATCGCTGTAAATGCTTTTAACGGTTATAGAAAAGATATTAATAAAATTACTGCTTATTATAAAAGTTATAGAGATCAAATAGATCTTAGATGGACAGGTGAAGAATTTAATTATAATCTTGAAATAAGAACAAGAAAAGATCAACATAATAATTGCGATATCGAATATAATGTCTCTAAATTATTTTAAAAAAGGAGTGCAACATTATTATTCTTTTAATAAAAACCTACTTGAAAAGTAGGCAACAGGATGTTTCTATATTCATAGAAACGAATATATAGTGTATTTTTAATAGACAATGTATTAAAATTAATTATGTATTATTGTTTTTGCGAATGCAAAAACGTAAAAATTCTTTGTGAAACTTTCTTATAAGAAAGTTTCTATTTTAAAAATTAATAAAATATATTTTTTTACATGAAGCGCACAATGAAACACTCCTAAAAAAAATAGTATTCTCAGACACTATATATCTTAATAATTTTTTTTTTTTTATTATTAATTTAGCAATTATATATATGGTTTTCTATAAATATTTATTGTTTTTAACATTTATAGCAATAAATTTTGCAGATTATAATAAAACAAAACATAATTTTAAAACAATACAAGATGATATTTATGACACACATTATTTTGAATTAGAAAATGGTTTAAAAATCTATTTAGTAAAAAATGATACAACTCCTACAATAAATGTTAGAGCAATATTTAATGTGGGATCTAAAAATGATCCTCAAGATAACACAGGTTTAGCTCATTATTTTGAACATTTAATGTTTGGAGGTACTTCTAAAATAGGTTCTTTAGATTATGAGAAAGAAAAACCTTATTTAGACAAAATAGAGAATCTTTTTGAAAATTTAAAATTAGAAAAAGATATTAAAAAAAGAGAAAAAATTATTAATGAAATAGATAATAATTCTGTAAAAGCTTCAAATTTTTCAACAAATTTGGAATATCAACAAATATTATTATCTTTAGGTGGAACAAATATAAATGCTAATACAGGTAAAGATGAAACACGTTATATTTATACAATACCAAAAAACAATTTAGAAAAATCATTAAAAGTTTTATCAGAACAATTATTTAATCCTGTTATAAGACATTTTTCAAGAGAATTACAGGCTGTTTATGAAGAATACGTAATGCGTAATGAAAATAGTTTTACATTATGTGTAAATCAACTTCTAAAAGACTTATGCGATAATCATCCCTACAGTGTACCTGTTATAGGAAAAGAAGAACATCTTAAAAATCCTTCAATAAAAGCTGTAAAAGAATTTTATAATAAATATTATCATCCTAATAATCTTACTTTATTACTTATTGGAGATTTGGATTATGATTCTACAGTTGATATTATTGAAAAATATTTTGGAAAATTAAAGAAAAAAGAAGTTCATAAAGATAATTTTCAAGATATTAAATTACCTGAAAAAACAAAAGAAATAGATGTAATTACAGAAAATTCTCATTATGGATTACTTGTTTTTCCTTTAAAAATTAATAATTCTGCTGATACTTACAAAACTACATTAATATCAGCAATGTTAGATAATTATTTACAAGGATTAAAACATGAAAAAAAAATAAATTATTCTGAGTGTTTTTTTTGGAATTTTAAATATATAAGTTTTTTATGTGTATATTATGAACCTTTAGATCGTCAGTCGTTAAAATTTGCTAAAGATTTGGTTTTACAAAAAATAAATGATTTTTGTTTAGGTAAAAACAATTCATTTGCTTTTAATTATGTAATAAATGATAATATTTATAAATCAAGAAATTTTGAAAATAATACATTTATAACATTTTTATTTGAAGAATTATCAACTTTTGATTTTAAAGATATTGAAAAATCTGAAATATTATCTAATAAATTAATTAAAAATTTAAAAAAACATGATTGTGAAAATTATATTAAAGACATATTATCAAAACCTTATTATGTTATAAATAAAAATATAGGTAATAGAAACTATGAAAAAATTGATAAAATAAAAGTTTCAACAATGAATTTAAATACTGATAAAAAATCTGAATATTTTAAAGATATAGAAAAAATGAAATCTGAAGATATAAAACCTATCAAATTAGATTATAATAAAGATATAAAAAATTATAATTTTAAAGATAATGTTAATTTTTATTATGTTAAAAAATTTGATAAAAAAATATTTAAGATAAAATTTAAATTTAATTGTGGAATATTAAATGATAAAAATACTGATATTTTAAACTATTTTTTTCAATTTTCAAGAAATAAAAACATGTCTTACAAACAGTTTATTGAAAAAATAAAAGAATTAGGTTCAGATATGTATATTTCAGTAAATAATAATGATACATCTATAACACTTTTAGGAATATCAGAAAATATGGATAAAACTATTAATTTAGTTACTGATTATTTACTTAATATAAATTTTGATGATAAATATGTTGAAGAAGGTATTAAATATTATTTAAATAATGAACCAAATTTTAGATTTTTAAAAATAAATTTTAAAAATTATAAAGATTATATCACTGATAGTATTTATATAAAACAACTTACAAAAGAAAAGTTAAAAAATTTATGTAATGAAATATTTTCATCAAAATGTGATGTTTTATTTTCAACAGATCTTGAACCAAAACAATTTATTGATAAAATAAAATCGTCTAAATTATTAAGTAAATGCAAAAATGAGTACAAAACAAAAAAATATGAATATAAAGATTATAGTAAAAATATAATATTTATTAGACATATGTATGGTTCTCAAAATATAAAGTGTTATATTTATAATTTTTTAAATAAAGTTAAAATTGATGATATTTTTTTATTAAACACATATGATACTTATTATGATTCAATTTATTTTGATGAGTTAAGAAGTAAAAATGGCTTAACTTATTGTTCGAAATGGATAGTTAAACATAATGATATGTTTTATGATAAAGATTATTTAAAAATTTATTTTGAATCACAACCAAATAAATTTATATCTGCTTTTTCTAAAACTTTAAATTTATTTAATTTTAGTAAAAATTTACAACAATTTGAAATATCTTACAATAATTTAAAAAATCAACATAATTGTAAACGTTTTACAGATTTTGATATTTTAAATAATTATTTTACTGATAAAAATAATGGTATTGATGTTAATAGAACAAATTTTTTTGAAATAATGGGTAATAATATGAATTCTATAACAGTAGATAAATTAAATGAATTTCACGACAATAATATAAAAAATGCACCAAAAATAATTTATATCGAAGGTAATTTAGAAGATATAGATGTTACTTTTTTAACAAAATTTGGAGAAGTAAAAAGAATAAGATAAAATGAAAGTATTAAATATAATACCAGGTACTATTGTAGATGGTGAAGGATTAAGAACATCAATATATTTTGCTGGTTGTAAACATCATTGTAAAGGTTGTCATAATCCAGAATCATGGGATTTTAATAATGGTAAAGATATGACAGTAGATGAAATATTAAAAGTTATTGAAGAAAATAGATTTAACGTAACATATTCTGGTGGTGATCCATTATTTCAAAAATTAGACGATTTAGTATTATTATCTAAAAAAATACATGAATTAGGTTATAATATATGGTTATATACAGGTTTTACCATTGAATATTTACGAAAAAATAGTAAATATAATGAAATACTTGATAATATAGACGTTATTGTAGATGGACCTTTTATTGAAGAAAAAAAAGATTTAACATTAAAATTTAGAGGATCTTCAAATCAAAGAATTATAAAAAAAGAAGATTTTATATTATACTAGGAGTGCCACATTACTGTTCTTTTAAAACTTACTTAGAAAGTAAGCAACTCCTTCTCAATCGGCGAAGCGCCTATTACTTAATAAGTAAGCAACCAACGTGACGTTGGATCCAACAAAATTAACTGTTTATATATCACTATATATTCTTTGTTTCGACTATCTGTCGAAAGTTACTTTAAAAATAACCAACCATGACTAAGTCCTTGACCTTAGGATGTTTCTATATTCATAGAAACGAATATATATTGTATAAAAATTAGTTATATATTCTATGTTTTGACCATCTGTCGAAAGTTACTTTAAAAGTAACCAACTAGATACTTTATACAAGAAAGTATCACAAAGATATTAATGTATATTAAAATATCTTGGATCCAACTTTAAGTTGGTTGGTTTTAGAAAATAAATATAATAAATTTTATGTAAAAATACCCAAATGGAGCTATCATAAAAAAAATATTTAAAAAAACATATTAATAAGATATTACTAGAATATTTTATCAAAAATAAAATAATTGTTAAATTTTAATCGATAAGTTATATTTTTTATAATTTTTTATTAGACATATATATATAATATCGGGGTGTAGCGTAGTCCGGTTATCGCGCATGCTTTGGGAGCATGAGGTCATGAGTTCGAATCTCATCACCCCGACATATTCTAAATAAAATAGATATTTTTAATATTTTTTTAATATCAAAATATAATATTAAGTTATTTTAATAAAACATTATATATTTTTTAAATTATATTGTTTGATTATTATATACATAAAAAAAGTTACTAAAAAAATCTTATAATATTTTCGTTATAAAAAGCATATATTTTAAATATATGAATTTACATTTTTTTTACAGTAATATTAAAGAATTCTCCATTTGAATATTTCAAATAAAGAATTGTGCTTTTTTTATTACTTTAAAAGCACTTACTTTAAAAGTAAGCAACAAGGACTAAGTCCTGGACTTTAGGATATATTTACATTCGTAAATACTAACACATAACTAATTTTAATAAATAATATATTAAGGCGCTTCGCCGATTGAGAAGGTACTTTTGCTACTTTTTTAAAAAGTAGTTACTTTTAAAGTAGGTCCAACGTCACGTTGAAAGTAAGTTAAAATTTTTATTAAAAATACCTAAATAGAGCGCTCTAAAATCTAAGTTCTTAAAAATTGTTTAACAATTGCTTTATAATCCTCTATAAACAATTCAGTATCATCATTATATTTAAATTTATCACCAGCAATTTTTTCTTCTTTTAAAAGCATATTTTTTTGATATGTTTTTCCTTTATATACAACCTCTGTATCTTCATTAAAATTACCCCAATTAGAGGCAAGAGAAAAAGACTTACATACTTCTCCAATATCTGATAAACTATTTATCACAGCTTTACTTCCAGGAAATATTGCAGGTGGTCCTCCAGCAGGTGGAGTACCTCCAGCAGGTGCACTTTTTTCACTAGCTAGTTGTGCTTCTATGTTTTTATCTAATTCATTCAATTTATTTTCAATAGCTGACAATTCTTCTCCAGAAGCTTTATTTATTTGATTTTCGTCTACATTAATAATTATTTTATCTTTTTCTTTCAATTCTTCATGTTTTTTTAATATCTCATCTAATTTTTTAATTAATTCATTTCTAATATCTTTAAATTTATCTATTGGATCTGGAGGTGTACCTTGAGCAGCTAATTTTTTATCTACTATATCAATTAAATCATTTATATTTTTCTCTAATTCTTCTAATTTTTCATCAGCAGTATTATCAATCTGTTCAGGTTTTATATTTATTGAAATACCAGATTGATCTTCTAATTTTTCGTAATCAGCTAAAAGTTTTGTTAATTTTTTCTTTAACTCGCTCTTTTTTGCTGATTCCTGTTGATGTTTTGGTTCAGGTTTTGGTTCAGGTTTTTGTTCAGGTTCTTCAATATTAGAACCACCAACATCTACACCATCATCAGGTACTAGTAAAGGTTTTTCTTTACAACATTTACCATTAACTGTTACATTAAAGAAATTTGCTATTGTTAAAACTACTAAAAACATACTACATATTTTATATTAATATTTTATTTTAAGATTAAAAAAATCTTTATATAAAATTTATACTTATTTTTATTTATTAATTTAAAACAATACAAATATGTCTTAAAATTTTAAACTGTATAATAAAAAAAATTGAAAAATTAACAACGAAAAATATATTTCAATTTTTATAAAATTTAATGAATACCCCATTTGAGCATTCAATGAGAAATGTAACTTTTTTCAAACGTGACGTTTGACCTACTTTAAAAGTAGGCAACAATATTTAATATTATTATATAATAGGCCAGGACTTAGTTCTTGTTGGTTACTTTTAAAGTAACTTTCGACAGATAGTCAAAACAATAATATATGGTGTATTTTAATAGATAATGTATTAAAATTAGTTATGTATTCGTTTCTACTTATGTAGAAACATCTAGTTGCCTACTTTTAAAGTAGGTCCAGGACTTAGTCATGGTTAAAAAGTATTTTTATAAAATATAAAAAAATATCAATGTTACACTATAAAATTTAAAAACATTTCTTTATCAGAATATTAAACTTTATAATAAGTTATAAAAAAATTAAAATATAAATGAGTAGTTTATTGTGTGTTTTATATGAAAAAATATATTTTATTAATTTTTAAAATAGTAACTTTTTCCAGCTTAAGGTTGGATCTACGTTCTCAAACACCGAACAGGCTCTATTACTTGCTTACTTTTAAAATAAATCTCAATCGGCGAAGCGACTTTATATTTTATCTATTAAAATACAATATGTATTAGTTTCTACGAATGTAGAAACATCCTATTTGTCTACTTTTAAAGTAGGTTCGATGTTTAAAAAATATTTTTTATTAAAAGAACAATAATGTGACACTTCTAAATATAACATTGAAAAATAATATTATCTTATCAAACAACTTATTTAATAAAATCTATATTATTTTACACTTTTAGCTAAATTTAAAGCTTCTTCATAGGTCAATAAAGACTCTTTAAAAGAATAACATTCTTTACCTTCAACTTTTTCACATCTAATTAATCTTGCCATAACCTTAACAGGTCCTTGTACTTTTTTTGCTTCTTTTGCCATAATTTACTTAGTTTATAACTTTATTTTAAATAACTTAAAAATTACACATATTACTATTAAAGAACATTCAATCTACTAAAATATAACTATCTTACTTCCTTGTGAATAGTATATCTCTTTAAATAAGGATTAAATTTCTTTAATTCTATTCTATCAGGACTATTTTTCCTATTCTTAGTAGTTGTATATCTAGAAATCCCTGGAACACCTAATGCTCTTTGTTCTGTACATTCTAATGTAATATGTATTCTATTTTCTTTTTGCTTCTTTGCCATAATATATATTTTTTATAAAATTTTTAAACAAGATTCTTTAAATCTTTACCTAAGTTTTTTCCTTTTTCAAAACTTCTCAAAACAGAATTAGGACATTTTATCTCTACAAAATATCCTAAATCAGCCATAAATATCTTATGTTTTTGAACATTAGATTTAAATTTACGTCGTGTTTTATTATGTGCATGAGATACATTATTTCCAAACAATACTTTTCTTAATTTTATAGTTGTACTCATATCAATATGTTAATGCTATTAAAAATTTTGAAAAAAAATATATATTTTAAAATTTTTTTAATTTAATATTTCAAAATATCATCAATACTTACTTAAAAAGTACCAGGACTAAGTCCTGAACCTACTTTAAAAGTAGGCAAATAGATGTTTCTACATTCGTAGAAACTTACTTAGAAAGTAAGCAACTAGATGTCTTCACATACGTAAAGACGAATATATATAGTATTATATATTATATTATATATTACTGTTTCAACGAATGTTGAAACGTATCTTTGTTACTTACTTTAAAAGTAAGCAAGTAATAAATACATTATATATTAAGCCTGTACGGCGTTGAGTACAAGTTGGTTACTTATAAAGTAACAGGCGCTTCGCCGTTTGACTTACTTTAAAAGTAAACAAGTAATAAATACATTATATATTAAGCCTGTACGGCGTTGAGTACAAGTTGGTTACTTATAAAGTAACTAGACTTCTTCATAATTAGCATCTTGAGTATTTTCTGTACTATTATTTGAAGTATTATTATTTGCTCCACCATTAGCTTGATTTTGAGCATTTTGCATTGCTTGATATATAGCTTGTACATCTGTTGTTAACTTATCTTTAGCAGCGTTCATAGCATCTAAGTTCTTCTCATCTTTAGCTTTTCTTAACTCACTAAGATCACCTTCTATTTTACTCTTTATATCACCAGGTATCTTGTCTCCATAATCTTTAAGTTGCTTTTCAGTTTGAAATATTATGTTATCCACTTCATTCAACTTATCAGCCATCTCACGTTCTTTTTTATCATTTTCTGCATTCTCTTCTGCCTCTCTCTTCATCCTTTCTATATCTTCTTTAGAAAGATTCGACGAACTCTCTATTCTTATCTTCTGTTCTTTCCCTGTTGTCTTTTCTTTAGCAGAAACATTTAAAATACCATTAGCATCTATGTCGAATGTTACTTCTATTTGAGGTACTCCTCTTGGTGCTGCTGGAATACCATCTAAGTTAAACATACCTAATGACCTATTATCTTTAGCCATTGGCCTTTCTCCTTGTAAAACATGAATACTTACAGATGTCTGATTATCAGTAGCTGTTGAAAAGACCTCTGATTTTTTGGTAGGTATAGTAGTATTAGCTTCTACTAACTTAGTAAATACTCCTCCCATAGTCTCAATACCAAATGATAATGATGTAACATCTAATAATAATACATCTTTAACTTCACCAGTAAGAACACCACCTTGAATAGCAGCACCTACAGCAACAACTTCATCTGGATTAACACCTTTATTAGGCTCTTTACCAAAGAATTTCTTTACTAACTCTTGTACAGCTGGTATTCTTGTTGATCCTCCTACTAATAATACCTCATCGATATCACTTATAGAAAATCCTGAATCTTCAATACATTTTTTACAAGGTATAGTACATCTTTGTATTAGGTCACTACATAAATTTTCAAATTGTGCTCTAGTCAATGTCTTCACTAAATGTTTAGGACCTGTACTATCTGCAGTAATATATGGTAAGTTAATCTCTGTTGATGTACTATTAGAAAGTTCTATCTTAGCTTTTTCAGCTGCATCTTTAAGTCTTTGTAATGCTTGAACATCTTTTCTAAGATCTATACCATTTTCATTTTTAAACTCATTAACCAACCAATCTATTATCTTTTCATCAAAGTTATCACCTCCTAAATGTTTATCACCGTTAGTAGCTTTAACTTCAAAAACACCATCTCCTAATTCCAAGATAGATATATCAAAAGTACCACCTCCTAAGTCAAAAACAGCTATCTTCTCATTCTTATTTTTTTTATCGATACCATAAGCTAAAGCTGCTGCTGTAGGTTCATTGATGATTCTCTTTACATCTAATCCTGCTATTGCTCCTGCTTCTTTAGTAGCTTGTCTTTCTGCATCGTTGAAATAAGCTGGTACTGTAATAACAGCTTCTGTAACAGTTTGTCCTAAAAAATCTTCAGCAGTCTTCTTCATCTTCTGTAATATCATGGCTGATATCTCTTGTGGAGTGTATTTTTTACCTTCTATATCAACACAACATCCATTATTAGAGCTCTTCTCTACTTTATAAGGAAATATCTTTGCTTCATCAGAGACTTCATCATAATGTTTTCCCATAAATCTCTTTATAGAATATATTGTTCCTTTAGGATTTGTTACTGATTGTCGTTTTGCAATATCACCTACTTTTCTTTCGCCTTTAACAAAAGCAACTATAGATGGTGTTG
>Ga0247608_10008755_pt1 | contig 10156 bp, 14 predicted proteins | sample 176DNAGHGlowgp2_FD_193490 | JGI IMG/M metagenome (GOLD analysis project Ga0247608, IMG submission 193490) | Sheep rumen microbial communities from Palmerston North, Manawatu-Wanganui, New Zealand - 1766 DNA GHGlow gp2 | ecosystem: Host-associated > Mammals > Digestive system > Stomach > Rumen ... | reverse complement strand
AACATTTGGAAATAATGTCTCATATAGTACTTGACTATCATCAGTATTAACAATAAAGTTAGATAAGGTATAATTTAGGGTAAAGGTATGATAATCAAAATCACTTTTACCAAAGCATAATTCAATGCCTTCAGAAACATAATTAATGCCATAATAGCCATTTTTTTGACTAATGCTTTCATTAATATTCCATTCTTTATATTCTAATGGATTTCCATCCATAGATACAGTAAAATTAGATATTTGTTGGTTACCCATATTATATAATTGTTTGTACCATTCACTACCAGAGTCGGCTTTAACACTCCACTCTTCGGTGATGTTAGCGTTTCCCAATTCATCAAGATAAATATCCATATCGATACTATAGATATCATCTGCTAATACATTTATGGGAAATAAAATAAATAAAAATAAGATTATTATTAATTTCTTTTTCATATTGTTATTCCTTTAACATTTTTTTACATTCTTTATACTTGGGATAATACTTGGATACCAATTGCCAAAAGTTTTTAGAGTGATCATGATGGATAAAGTGGCTAAGTTCATGAACGATAACATAATCTAGACAACTTATATCATATTTTGATAGCATATAATTTAAGGTAACATTATGATTTTTAATGTTACAAACACCCCAGCGGCTTGTCATTTTTCTAATTTTTAAATTTGGTATAGGAATACTTTCTTCAAAAATATTATACCAATAATTAAGCCTATCTGAATAGATTCTTTTTATTTCATTATCGAGATATTTATCTAATACTTTTTTATTTGGGGCATAAATTTTGGTATCAGTAAATTCAATATCACTTAGTCCATATATAATATCATATTGTTTACCAAAATAATAGAATGTTTCTTTTTTATCTTGCTTTTTTGCATCGTTTTCAATCATTTTATTAATGCTAGTAAGATTATCGTTAATTAATTTGATGATAGCATTTTTGCTAGTTAAATAACTCGTCGTAACAATTATTTTACCATTTTTTACTCTAATATAAGTATTCTTATTATTTTTCTTAATTATTTCTACATCATATATTTTATCATTAATCACAATATTCATATTATTATCCCCTAAAGAAAAAGACTATATAGTCTAGAATTTTACTTTTGGTGTTTCTTTTTCTTTTTCATCTATCTTGAAGTATTCAAACTTTCTAAAGCCAAAGATACCAGCAACAATGTTTGATGGAAACATTTGAACAAGATTATTAAAATTCATAGCTGAATCATTATAGAATTGTCTTGCATAAGTAATTTTATCTTCAGTATCTTTTAAATCTGCTTGTAATGACAAAAAGTTTTCATTGGCTTTAAGATCTGGATATGCTTCAGCTAAAGCAAATAACTTGTTTAAAGCACCAGTTAAGGCATTGTTAGCATCAATTTTTTCATTGACAGTACCAGCATTAACAGCTTTGTTTCTAGCTTCAACTACTTCATTTAAAGTGTCTTTTTCATGTTTAGCATATCCTTTTACGGTTTCAACTAAGTTTGGTATTAAATCTGCTCTTCTTTTTAATTGAATATCTACTTGACTAAATTGATTGTCTACTTTATTTCTAGCATTTACTAATTTGTTATAAACACTTACAATGTATCCAACCAAAATAAGTAGTATACCAACAATTACAATAAGTACAATAGTTCCTGTATTCATATTTTTATCCTCCTAAATAAAGTATAACAAATTATTTTAAATTTGTCTATGCTTTTTAATATACTAAATTATATGTATTATTTTTTATTATTTGCTAATAATACTAACGGAGGATAATATGGAAAATATCGATATAAGAAAATATATTATAGAAAATTTTAGGGATGATAATGAAGAAAAGATAAGAGATTCAATTGAGACAACAATAAGTTTTAGGGATGAAGATGCCTTAATAGGATTAGGAGTACTTTTTGAGATGATTTGGAAAGTAGCAAGTGAGGAAGAAAAAAATAATTATCTTAAGATAATTAGGGAAAGTATTAAAAATAGTTAAAACTGTCAAAAAAATTGACAGTTTTATTATTGGTTGTTAAGGTCCGATAGGATTTCTTTGATAACTAATCTTTCGTTAAAAGGATATTTTTTATTTTTAATTTCGAGATAGTCTTCATGGCCTTTTCCTAGCAACATGATAATATCGCCTTTTTTAGCATTTTCGATGGCATATTTAATGGCTTCTTTTCTTTTTGGAATAATTTTATATTTACATTTTGTTTTACATATACCTATCAAGATATCTTTAGCAATACTGTCAAATGATTCATAACGGTTATTATCTTCGGTAATAATGCAAAAATCAGAATATTTACCTGCCATTTCACCCATTTCGTATCTCCTATCTTTACTGCGATTTCCACCACAACCAAATACAGTTACAATTCTTTTAGGATGGTATTCACGAATAGTACTTAAAATACTTTTTGTGCTTGCACCATTATGGGCATAGTCAATTAGGAGATTAAAATCATCTGATACATGAATTGGTTCTACTCTACCAATTACAGAAAAATTATTAAGGGCTTTTTTTATATAACTAATATTTATACCTAACATATGACATGTAAGGATTGCGGCTAGAGCATTGTATGAAGAAAATTTTCCAGGGCTACTTATTTTAAATTTATCTTTAATAAAACCATCCGTTGTTAGTTCTATGCCAAAAAAATGTTTTGCTTTGAGTAGTTTCATATTAGTAGTTCTTAAATTAGCATTATTACTATATCCATAAGTATTAATAGTTGCATTAGTACCTTTTATCATTATTTCATAATACTTATCGTCTATGTTAAAGATACCATGGTGACACTGTTTAAATAGTTTTGCTTTACTATTTATATAGTCTTCCATATTATCGTGTTCAAATCCACCAATATGATCTTTGGTTAAGTTAGTGAAAATAGCATAATCATAAATAATACCTTCCACTCGATCATATTTTAGAGCTTGACTAGATACTTCCATTATGAGATAATCAATTTTTTTATTAACTGCCTCATGCATATATTTTATTGTATCATATACTTCAGGTGTAGTGTTTTTAGTAGGATATTTTATATTATCAATATAGATACCAGTTGTACCAATCAAAGCACATTTATACCCTGCACATTCTAAAATGTTCTTGATCATAAAACTCACTGTTGTTTTACCTTTAGTTCCAGTAATAGCAATAGTTGTTAATTTATTCCCTGGATTATCAAAGAAATTCATTGATAGTTTTGATAATATTTTCGTAGTCGATTTTACTTTTATTACAGTAATATTTTCTAAAATATCAATAGCTTTAGATATAACAATAGCTTTTGCACCATTTTTAATAGCAATAGGAATATACTTTTGGTTATCTTCTTTAATGCCAAAATTGGCTAAAAAAAGAGTACCATTTTGGACTAGTCTTGAATCATAAGCGATATCTTTTACAACTTCATCCATGGTACCTTTAATTAGTTCATATTCTATACCTTTAAATATTTGATTTAGTTTCATTTTTCACTCCAAATTAAATATTTTCAGTAGGTATATCAATAATTACTCCTTCATTAGTTAATTCTTCTTTAAAATCTTCTTTAAATACTTTTAATTCTTTTTTTATAACATCAGGGTATACAGCTTTAGTATTTTTAATTGCTTCATAGATATGTCTAAATTTTACTTCGTTACTATTATCAAACAAAGCAGCAGAAAATGCTTGACGTAAAACAGTTAAAGCTATATCTGGGTATCTTGATGATATTTCATATACTCTTTTATATTCACTTGTCATATTAACAATAAATTTCATGATTTTTTCTTTAATAAAATCAGTATAGTTTAATTTGACACCTGTTTGAGTCTCAATTTTAGGAACTGATCTTAAAAGAATTTCAGTACACATTTCTTGTGTTGGTTCAGAGATATCAATTCTTTCGAATCTTCTTACAAATGCTTTATCTCTCAAGATATATCTTTCATATTCGTCAACAGTCGTAGCTCCGATTAATTTGACTGTTCCTCTACTTAATCCTTCTTTAAACATATTGGCCATATCCATTGGTCCAGTAGTAGTATTTGCGCCCATAAGCATGTGTATTTCGTCAATAAAGATGATAATTTTATCGCGTGTTTTAAGTTCATTTACTAATTTCATAACTTTGTTCTCTCCATCAGTGGTGCCCACTAAGGATGGGGTGCTAATTTTATATACACTATAACCTTTTAGAGCATTGGGCATATCACCGTGTTGCATACGATAGGCAAGCCCTTCCACGATAGCAGTTTTACCTATACCAGGTTTACCTACCAAACAGGCAGATTTTTCTGGGGTAAGTAAAACCATTACTAATTCTTTTAATTCTTTATCACGAGCAATGGCTGGGTTAACTATGTATTTATTGGCAGTTAAATTTTCACCATACATTTCTAAAATACTATTTTGATTATTCATTATATCACCTATTTACTATATATTAATATTGTTAGTAGACTAATTAGAGTTATCACTGTAGATGTTAGTGTCATAATACTGACATAACCATAAGAATTGGTTTTATTTTTGACTTCTTTTTTTAATTCATCTTTAGGTAATTCTAAATTATCAAGATATACTGGTAATTTATTTTTCATAATAATTCCTCAATTTCTTTTTTGATATTTTCATCAGTTATTTTGCTTATGATTTGTTTTAATTTTTGCTCTTTTTCGTATATTTTTAATTTATCTTCATATTCATGTAGATTATTTACGGTACTTTTTATATTTTTATGGATTGCGTTGCGACTCTTTCCTTCGTTTTCGGCAATTTCAGCTAGTGATAGATTATCGAAGTAATATGATTCAAAATATGATTTTGCAATTGGGGTAAATAAGTCACTATAATAATCATATAAAATAATAATTTTTTCTCTATCTTCCATTATAGTATCCTCATAAATGTGTAAGTTAGAGAAGCTACTATTAATAATATACCTACGATAAATAATATGTACATTAAATTTTTTCTTTCATCTTTTATATAAAAGCATATTCCAAAAATAAGTAGTGATGTCATCAACATAAATGAAGGAATAAAAGCACTGTCATATAAAATACTTAAACTTAAAGTGATAATTGTAATAATTAGAATAACAGTATTAAATATTTTTATATTTTTTTTATTATCCATATAGCCTCCTTATAAATCTTTAAACAATCCATAGATGTATTTTTCAATGTCAAATGGTTCTAATTCATCAGCATGTTCGCCAAGTCCTACGAATTTAACAGGAATGTTTACTTCTTCTTTAATAGCTAGGACAATGCCGCCTTTGGCTGTTCCATCTAATTTGGTTAAGACAATACCAGTAATATCGGTAATTTCTTTAAATGCTTTAGCTTGACTAATACCATTTTGACCAGTTGTAGCATCAATAACTAATAGAGTTTCATGCGGAGCAGTAGGAATAATCTTTTTAATGACACGATTAATTTTAGATAATTCATCCATTAAATTACTTTTATTTTGAAGTCTTCCGGCGGTATCTATCATTACTAAATCATAATTATCTTTTTGTGCTAATGAAACAGCATCATAAATAACGGAAGATGGATCTTTAGAACTTCCACTTACAACTTTGGTATTTGTTCTATTTCCCCACTCTTCTAATTGTTCTATGGCACCAGCTCTAAAGGTATCGCCTGCTACGAGCATTACTTTTTTACCTTTTTTCTCATACATGGATGCTATTTTACCGATAGTTGTCGTTTTGCCAACACCGTTAACTCCTACGAACAAGATGATGGTTGGTCCATTCTCAGCAAAATGTATTTTACTATCAATAATATTATTACCAACATACATAACAAATAATTCGTCTACTATGACTTCTTTTAAATAATTACTATCAGTTATTTTCTCTTTTTTAACTCTATCTCTTAGTCTATCGACAAAGTTCATAACAGTATTAACACCAATGTCTGCCATAATAAGAATATTTTCTAATTCTTCAAAATAATCTTCAGAGATATTTTTATATTTTCTAGATAAATTAGATAATTGACTGACAAATTCTTCACGACTTTTTTTTAGGCCATTATCATAGTTTTTTATTTCTTCAACAGTAGTTGTTTGTTTATTTCCAAAAACACTTTTAATTTTGTCGAATAATCCCATAAAACCTCCTTAATAGTTATTCTTAATATACTCTAATAATGCTTTTTTTTCATTTGGTAAAACTTTGGTAGTAATTTTTTTTTCAATATCTTCCATAATTTCTTTAATATAACTACCTGGTTCTTTATTTAAAGTTTTTGATATATTGATAGCATTAATGACAATATCTTTTTTTGAATGTATAGATAGGTTATGATATATATCATTTATTTTTTTATAACTAATATTTTTAATACTACCAACAACACTAGAGATATATAATCCATATTTATATATTGTGTATTCATTAATATCTTCATTTAACATTTTTTTTATTTTTTTGATAGTTTCAAGTTCTAATTTAGAGAATGGGAGATTATTTAAGTTATCTATTTGACTCCAGATACCAATTATATCGTCACAGAGAATAATTTCAGATAAATTATTAATTTCTAAATATTTATCTAGTTCTAATTCAATTAGTAACTGTCTTCCTTTTTCTTTATTTTTAGAAGTTAGAATTTTATCTAATTCACTTCTTTTTCTTGACCCGGATAAGTGTTTAAGTAAATATCCATACTTTTTTAAATAATATTTAGTTTTAGAGTCAATATCAAAATCTAATGTGGATGCAAATCTTATAGCTCTTAAAATTCTTAGACTGTCTTCTTTTATTTTATATCTAGGGTTACCTACGGTTTTAATAATATGTCTATCAATATCAGGTTTGGCTCTCATTAGATCAATAAAGTTACATTCACTATCAATACAGATAGTGTTAATGGTAAAATCTCTTCTTAATAAATCTGTCTTTAAATCACTAACATATTTAATTTTGATTGGTTTACGATTATTTTCGTATTTGATATCTTTACGCATAGTGGTTACATCAAAGTGTGATCCTTTATAGCTAATAACGACAGAGCCATAACTATTATCACTCACTGATTCGGGATTAAATATCTCAATAATTTCTTTAGGGGTGGCATTGGTACAGATATCAATATCGTTTGTTTTAATTCCTAAAAGATAATCTCTAGGGTATCCACCAACAATATATGCTAAATAATTATGTTGCTCAAATATTTTTAAAATTTCAAGTGCCTTATTATACATGTAATCACCCTTATAATTATATCATATTATTTGTTGTTTTTGTATGTTTATGTATAATTTTACATCAACTATTATTAGTATACTCACCAATTTTTAGTCAATAATATAACTAGAAAGGATGATTTTATGTTACCAAAGAGGAACTATTACTTGAATGATTATTTTGATATGTTTAATATGCCTTATAGTAAAGAGAAAGAATATATGAAAACCGATATTTATGAAGCGGATAATAAATATATTTTAGAGTTAGATTTGCCAGGAATAAAAAAGGAAAATATTAAAGTAAATTATGAAAATGGATATTTGACGATTACAGCCGAGAAAAATTCACTACCTACAAGACCTGATACATATATTAGAAGAGAAAGATTTTATGGGCAAATTAAAAGAAGTTTTTATATTGGAATAAAAAAAGAAAATGATTTAAAAGCAAAATATAGTGATGGTATTTTAATAATTTCTTTTCCAAAGGAAGATGCTTCTAAAAAAGAGCAAAAAAATATTAATATTAGTTAAAAAAAATATCTTTAATAAGATATTCTTTTTATTTTTTGTTTATTGGATATTTAGTCAATTTTTTATCATTATTACCAAAATATTTATCTGCTTCTTCGTCTATAAGTGTTATAAATCCTTTTTCTTTACAAAATTCTATTAAATACTTATATGTTGTATAATATCCTTTGGCAAATAATAAGTAATTATCTGCAATAGCATTGCCTGATTTATCAAATGGGGTACCATTATTAAAGTGTGTTTTTGGATAATCATCATTTAATTTGCCATTATAGTGATAAAATTCTTTTAGTTTACCATCAATTCCAAAATATGCTGTAACGCTGTTATGGATAGTCTTATTATCATAAATTAATGATAATGGGATATTGCCGTTGCTAAAAGAATCAACGCTTAACCAACCATCAGTCTTACTCCAACTTGCATTTGGTTTATTTTCATCAACCATTCGGCCTGCTAAATTTAAATGTTGAAAATCTTTATTTATCCAAGTTACATTACCATCTTTTCCAACAATGGCAAAACCGTATTGATTAAAATCAAAGGCGATATCGTATCGATATGGTAATAATGCATTATCACTTTCTCTTATATAGCCATATTCACCATTTGATGTTTGAACAACTTTAAAACCGTTTACGAAATTTACTTTTTCATTAACTATAGTAGTAGAAATTTCTGGTCTATGAATTTCTGGCAAGTTAACTTTAAATTCCGATAATGCTTTTCCATCTTTATTTATCACATATGTTATGTGTCTTATATGATTTTGATCTATGAAAACATTTTGTCTTTTTACTACATAATTATTTGTATTTGTTAAAATTTCCATTATATATCCCTCCCCTGATGGAATTTATTATAGCATATTTTTTTAGTATTGGGTATATATTCTGTTATTTTAATCATTTTGTGTTAAATATATTTTAATTTCATATTTGATTATTCTTTATAATGTTATGTAAATAATATGAACATTGTAGGGAGCAATAAAAATCGAACTTGTTTAAAAGTTCGATTATATTCTTCAATGGTGCGATACAAGAGCCTATTTTGAACACTTATATCTAAAAGAACAACTAATAAATATCAGTTCTATATATAATATACCACACTTTTATAAATTACTAAATATTTCTATAAGGAATGGGGAAATCTTTTCGTTTTTTAAATCTTCTAAGGAATTAATAAATCTATATTCTGAATGCTCTTCTTCTTGCAAAATTATATCATATTTTTTATTTTGAAAATAAGATGCTTTCATTATTATTTAACTTGATAATCATTACTACATGATTTGATTTTTGTAAAAAGTGTTTCTATTTTATTTTTATCAATTTGAAATACAAGATTTTTATTTCGATATTTTCCTGCGTCTACTCCACTTTTGTTCATACGTGAAATTAAACTTACTTTTATAATGTCTTTTTCTAATAATTCAATAAATTTTTCAAAACTAATAATTTTGTAAAGATTCATTTTGTAATACCTAAAATATTTTTCATTATTTATTTTTTTGATACTAGCATATACTATAGCTAATGTACTTAATTTAATCTTTAAATGATTGTAGATACTTTCTATATATACAAAAGATTTTTTCTCTATTAATTCATCTTCTAAATTATATACACACAAATATAATTTTTCTTTTGAATCATCAAAATCTAACTTGAATTTATATTTTTCATTAATAATATTTTTAAAATTATAGTATATTTTTGCAAAGATAACTTTTTTATCGTGATAATCTTTATCATACCAACCATATTTATCTACTATTCTATCTATTTCTGGAAATGTTGGTCCATCAAATGCAAGTGTAAACAAATATAATGGATATCTACTAAAACGACTTGTGCACTTAACTTCTATACCGTAGTAATCTGGAAAATACATGCTATCTGCACGTTTTCCAAGTTCTTTTTCAAATGTAAGTCCAATACTTCCAAAACTTTTACTTATACTTTTTATCCACCCTTTATTTGATATTCTTTCAAATTCTTTTATTAACATTGTAATTTCTTCTTCCATTTAAATCACCAAATGCATCTTACTATTTAATTAAGAAATTAGCAAATGACAATTTTTAAAAATTTTCTAGTCATAGTCAACATTTTTTATATATTTTTTTAAGTTTTTAAGTATTTTCTGTAAATAAATTATAACAATTTTATAATTTTTATTAATTTAATTATTTTGTAATGGGCCATTTGTAAACATTTATTTTTTATATTAAAAAGTTAATATTACCGGGCGGTTGTAGGCATTAAAAAAAATAGGTATTCACCTATTTATGACATATTTGGTGCGGGTGAAGGGACTTGAACCCCCACGGATATACCACTAGATCCTAAGTCTAGCGCGTCTGCCAATTCCGCCACACCCGCAAATAAGATGGTGGA
>Ga0247608_10008750_pt1 | contig 10159 bp, 8 predicted proteins | sample 176DNAGHGlowgp2_FD_193490 | JGI IMG/M metagenome (GOLD analysis project Ga0247608, IMG submission 193490) | Sheep rumen microbial communities from Palmerston North, Manawatu-Wanganui, New Zealand - 1766 DNA GHGlow gp2 | ecosystem: Host-associated > Mammals > Digestive system > Stomach > Rumen ... | reverse complement strand
GATAACTTACGCTGTGCTTTGGCAAGTTTATCGTGGTTTTCACGGTAGTATTTGTGATTGGTGCCAACATTACCATTATTATCTGTGTACAAACCGTCGGAAGCATAGTCCAAACCTATAGCGTTAGCCTTATCTGCTATATAGGTATATACGGGATTTTCGAACTCAAAAAGCATGGATACATAATACTTGCCGTCCGAATCCTGTGATACGGTGGCAGACTTGATAAGCCAGCCGTCATCAGGCTTACGATGGATAACGGCTTTCACACGGCCTATTTTCGGAAGTCTGATACCGTTATCAACAAGAGCAACAGTCCCATGCTGATTGTTTGTAGTATAAGACTTACGGCTATGCTTGCCCGACTTATATTTAGGAAATCCATTCTTCTTTTTACGGGATTTGCTAAAGCAGTTTTTGAAGGCACCTTGTAAGTTCAGTTGTGCGTTTGCAAGGGCAAGGCTGTCTACCTCTTTGAGATATGGATAATCCTCTTTGTATTTGGCAGGGGTCACGCTTGCAAATTTACCAGTAGACCTATAGCTCTCGATTTTATCAGAAAGCATGAGGTTATAGACCTTGCGGCAACAGCCAAAGGTCTTGGCAAACATGACAGCCTGTTCAGTTGTAGGGTATAATCTGTATTTGATAGCTTTATTCATACTCTTATTATAACAAACGCATGTTCGAATGTCAAGAGAAAACGCTTTCATCTCGGTAATTGAATTGCCGAGAATTCCCGCTTGATATCTTAAAACGGGACGGACTAAAATCCGTCCCGCCACTTATTTAATAGTAGCATATATCAAAGTTTAATACAATAAAAGATTTGTTAAAAAATTACATATGCCATGAGTAACGGTCCTACAAATACTACTAAGCCTGCTACCAAAGTCCTGCTTAAACTTCTGAGCTTTTTTGACATAAAGAACAGTACTATCATTTCTGTTATCATGATCAAATATTTTAAAATAAGATAAAATCCAATACATCCGCCAATACTGAAGCCTAGTTTTTCGAATACAGACCCTTCCAGATTGATAACCGACTGTGCCGGAAAACTTAAGCCGTTACTCCCATATACTTTAAAAATGCTCAAAACATAAGGGAAATAGTTTATCGCATATATCACAAACGCAATAATGCTTCCAATAACCATTTTCTTTATCGTCAGACTTCGCCTTCCCTTTAACATAACAGAAGTCATCCTGTCCATATAAAGACTATCATCACAGGCAAAGAGATACGATAGTGAAAGCACAAGCATGATACTTAACGTAATAGCCATAGTCAGTTCTTTACGTTTAGCCATCCTGTCAAATGTTAGCATGCGGTAGCCGGTATCATATAGTATATATCCTCCATTTCTCTTTAGTCTCTCAACTCTAACCGTCAATAGATCAAGTCCAGCCTTAGGCTTCAATCTGTCCTGATATTGTAATGTAATCCCTTCCGAAAGCTCAGGTGGACATTTGACCAACACAGATCTGAATTCTTCATATATCCGGTCAAACTCTTCCTGTTCTTTCTCTAGAGCAAGAATGGTTTCGTCAGTTACCGGTCCTTCATATTTTTGAAGGTATTCTTTTAAATAGTAGTAGTCTTCATTTTCAAAATACTCACTTACAGGCGTAAAACTATATATCTCAAATATGGAAAACAAAATAAGTATCCATACGGTCCCACCACATATCATAAGTTTATATAATTCATGTGTCCATATGGATACCGACTTCGGTCTAAGTCTTTTCATAACAAGCTCAATGAAACGGGAGATTTTTCCGGTTATTCGACTGTCAAGTTTTCTTTTTGGGGTAGGTATTGCTACCTGACTCTGATAAGCTTTAACTGCCAAAGGCAGAAACACTACAGCTATCACGATCAACGATATTCCCACAAACAGAAACCGATATACCGGATACCCAAATAAGCTTACATTCCCATACACCGACAGATATCTGCCCGGATTAAGGAATGAAAAAAGATTAAATTCCCGTAATATTGCAAGATAACTGGTATCGCTGATAACATAGTATAGAACAGCTTCTATTCCAAATACAATTGCTACAATCAGATAAACCATCACGGAAGACCTTATAAGTGACGCAATAAAGAATATAACCAGACTTAACACCGTAACTGTTAATGAAAGCATGATGTAATAAACCATAAAGTATCCTGCAACGGATACCTTCATAATACACCCCTTTAATCCCACTACCGACTGTACCGATCTTGAAATATCTCCTATTCCAAACAGATGCTCGCAAACTAAAAAAGCGGCCAGTAAAATAATAAAAGTGACCGCAAATGCCGAAGTTGCACAAACAAGCAGTTTTATAGCCCCATGTTCGGATCTTCCTTTGTCCGTCGTAAAAAGAAGGTTCAACTGTCCGGATTCCCTATCCTTCAATACCATCTCGTTTATCAACACTAAGAGGATAAGAATAATGATAATACCGGTAATCCCATTCTCCGACCACAGTTCTACTCCTTTCGACGGTCCTGTTACTATATCTATTTTTCCCTTTAGATTTTCATATACTGCCGATATTTTTTTTGCATTTCTATATGAAAAACTATCTTTATCGGCAAAAATGGAGACTGATGTGATCATATCAGCCGCTTCCATAATACCGTTAAGATACTCCTCATACGTCGCCTGTTCTTCAAGCTCGTTCTTTACGGCTTTGTTCAGAAACGCTTGTGTGCTGAAATCCATCCTGTCATCTTCCATATCCATATACAAAGTATATGCTTTTTCAACACTCATCCCTTCCAGGTTATCAAAAGCTGCCTTATAATCAGATGGCTGGGTTATTATAAGCTTTTCCTTCGATTGGACATTAAGAACTCCAAACGTTACTAAACAGGCCAATATCACGGAGATTATTATCCCCGGTGTCTTCCAAAACCTGATAAGTTCATTTTTATATATCCTCATAGTAAATACCTGTTATATTATTACCCTATACCATGTATAAATAGACATCTTCAAGAGATGGTGCTATTTCCGAAAAAGTATACCCATAAGGGATCCTGTCACTCACTACTCTTATCCGTATATCTTCACGTTCCTTTATCATATCGCATACCTTAAAGCTTTTTTCTACCTCAGGAATGTCCTTCTCGCCAACTTGCAGTTCAAACACCTTTCCTTTAATACTATCACACAACTCCCATGGAGCCCCGTCCTTGATCATCCGTCCGCCGTTCATGATCATCACTTTATTGGCTATAAACTGTATATCCGAAACGACGTGTGTAGCTATAATAACAATCCTGTCAAATGCTATCTTTGAAACAATATTCCGGAATCGTATTCTTTCATTAGGATCAAGGCCTGCCGTCGGTTCATCGAGTATTATGACAGAGGGCTCGCCAAGCAGAGCCTGAGCCAGTAATGCACGTTGCTTCATGCCCCCTGAAAACGCAGAAAGCTTCCGGTCCAAAACATCTTTCAGATTCACCTTATCAATTATATCCGATATCTGTTCTGCAGCTACCTTTCTGTCTAACCCCTTTAGTCCCGATATATACAATAAGAAACGTCTAAGAGTAAAACCCGGGAAAACCTGTTGTTGTTGTGGTACATAACCTATATGCCTTCTGTAATCTCGTCCCAGTTCATGTATGTCTTTTCCATCAAATAAAAGTTTTCCTTCGGTTTGTTTCAGGTTATCGGTCATTATATTCATAAGGGTTGACTTTCCGGCACCATTAGGACCCAAAAGCCCATACACTCCGGGAATAAATTCATACGAAAAGTTCTGAAGCGCTTTGTTATCTCCATAACTCTTACTAACCTCATAACATTTAAGAAGCATATTTATACTCCCCATATAAAGATTATTCTGTTTCCATAATAGTCTTAGCTTTTATTAAATCTCCCGATAAAAAGCTTTCTCTATCTATCATGTACTTGATAGACTTTCCATCATTTAATACCTGATAATATACTACATTATCAAACATCCCGATAATTCTGTTTATTCCCTTTCCATCAAGCTTTCCCCCTGCTACCGGCTTAATTTTACCGGTCTTTAAATCCATGGACCACACCTTTTTTTCATCAGTCATATATAGCACATCATCATATATAAATATATTAATAAAGTCCGGGGTATGTTCAGCTAATTCTTCAACATTGTATGTAGCAGCAATATGATCTCCTTTAAGGAAAGATATTTTATCATCCTGATCTATTATCAGATATCCACCGCTTTGTCTTTTAACAAACTCGGTAGTGCCCTCCCACACAACTTCTTTCTGTTTTGATCTCGGATCAAAACAGATGACTTGCTGACGGTAATCCGATAACAAAAAATCATAATAATCATTAACATCTTTAAAATCATCTATATTTACTTTGCTCGTATCGGAAGCTGTATAAAACAGATAAAAGTAAACTTTGTTTTCATAAAAATACACCTGATAAATATTGGCATTGTATCCTTCATATTCATAAACCTCACTATACTCTCCGTTATTAAGATTTACAAATATTATTCCGGTCATAGTTTTTTCCAAATTAGAAAATGCTCCGGTATCATTTTTTTCTTTATTCATGATTTTCTGGTACCCTAATGCAGCCATTCCATCTTTATACGCCATACAGCGTGGTCTTTGAATCCCATCCAGATTACATATCACCTTTCTGTTTCTTCCGTCCAAATCTGCACTATATAATATCTTATTAAAAAAAACAGATTCACTATCTGATACATTAGGAGCGGCAACATAATAAATGTGTTCATTATCCATGAACAAAAAACTTGGATCTGAACCAAGATAAGCATCACATGTTGAAGCATAGACAGAATTGCTTGGTTTATGTGAACAGTTCGGTTTTGAACATAAAGCAACATCATATCCCGTTTCGGCATCTGTAAAACGGGCTATCCCATCAACTATATGGACTACGCCTCTCTCTGTATAAGTTTCAAAAGGCAGCTCAAAAATAGCGCTGTCTTCGGTTCTTTTGTTATCAGATGAACATGACACCGTAAAAAAGGACAAACTTAGTACAATAAATACTATTCTAATAATTTGAATACGGCTTTTGATTCTTTTATACATGCTGCAAGTTCCTCTTCAAAATTTTTAGTATTCAACATCATATCCTTATACTTTTCAATCATATAATATATTTCACCCGTAAATTCAGGATACTCAAGCCATGAAATATCTCCCATACGTATATATTTCTCATAATACGCAGCTCTTTCCTCAGGAGTACTAAAAGAGTAGTAGTCCATTTCACCTTTTAAAACTCCGTCATTAATTCCAAGATACATTTTTATCGGGAATATATATCGTTTACTTCCATCCTGAGGGTTAACTGCATATCCGTTTTCTTCACAAACATCGACGCCGTACAACGCAAGATTACCATAATCACTGTCTGTCATTAACAGTTCTAATAGTTTAAATGCCCTGACGGGATTAGCAGAATCAGCCCTTATGGCAGTTGATGCCTTAAAATTGTCCCCTGAATCCCCTTTATAATATATTTTCCAGTATTTTTCATCATCCAGGTCCAATACATCTCCTGTACTAAGCATTGCAATATCCCATTTATCTTCGTCGTAAAAACTGTCTATCTGTCCGTTTAATGCAAGATTATTCAATGCCCTTATCCATTGTAAATTCAATTCATTCTCCATCAGGTTCTTTATTTTACCATCCTCAAAATACATATAACCCAATTGATTTGGAATATCATACATATCAAGGTAATCACACCTGTTTCCGGGAAAATATAAAACACCCTCTTTCCCAAGTAATCCTAACAGTCCTTCTAATGTACTATCAAAACTGTTTATTTCCTCTTCTGTATATTTATCCTTTTTTAATGCCAATGCCAGACCGCAATCAGGTAATGCTGTATTAGGTATACAATATATTCCCCCATTTATCTTTACCGTATCCCATAGCATCTTAGGATACAGATCATATAACCTACTTCCATTTAACAGTTGATCCAGGCACAGATATTTTCCCTCTTTTATTGCCAGATAAGCCGGTGAAAGGCTTTTAATACTATCCATGGATCTCATGCCGGTCCACACTATGTCTACATCAGCATCTTTTACTATATTGTTATAAGTCTTGCTATCAAAGTAAACACATTCTAACCTGAAATCATATCCATCTTCTGCCAATTTCTTATTAATCCTTTTTTCTAACGGCTCTCCATACAGATCAAGTGAATTAGTCGGAAACGCCCATCTTATTATAGTAATATCCTCATTACTATCATTTATTGTTTTTGATTCTCCATGTTGCGAATCGTCATATACTGTACCATTCTGCCAGGTATCTTTATTTATATTATTGGTTTCATTTTGTGAGGTCTCTGTTCCTATTTCGTTTTGTTTGTCTTCATGTGAAGTACACCCCGTCAGCGAAAACAAAATCAATATAATTAATACCTTAATTTTTAAAATGCCCTTCATCCCATGCTCCTTCTTTTAACAGGGACAGATTGTTAATCTGCCCCTATCCCTTTATGATTCAATTAATAAACTTTGTCAGTAGTTCCGGATGCGCTGTAGCCGGCCGGAACTGAAGTGAACGAATGCGAAGCATTAATATTTAAGCTTCTATCCGTTTTACTGTTTGGAACACTAAAATTCAGCCAACATCCACCTTCTCCCCCTGAAGAGGAACTTGTACTTCCTGTAGAAGCAGAGGGTGTGTCATAATCGACATTATATACATAAGTTGCCGAAATTGAAGTATTCGCTCTGGGATCAACAAATGTTTCCGCATACCCGGTCGTAGCAGTAAGACTACAACTACCGTGCCCACTATAATTACCAGAACTCAGAGTACAATAATCCGAAGCGTTTACTTTAATCCCTGTCATAGAAACAACTACCACCAAACATAAAGCTACTGCAATAACCTTTTTAAGCATAAACCATCCTTTCCGTAAACAGATTATTCTGTTTACTACAAACTCACTTAAAGACAAAATACTTCTAGTTGCATCATTGGACTTTTTTCTCAGTCCTATATTATAATAAAGATCTCACCTCCTTCATTTCATTTTCAATTCTTTATTTATAAAGACAACATTTCATTAATGAATATTGCATTTTAATAAATTTACATTATTTTTAAATTTATATTATATTTTATATTTTATATAAATAAAATTATTAAAGCCCTAAGCTCAGGTAAAACAACATACCTTGTCTTAGGGCTTTTTCTCCGTGTAATACAATATGCGAATAATTAAAATTCAACTACATATTCTACTCATATATCTTCCCATCTGCTTCTATTGTCACCTTTTCATCCGGGGCAAGGATAAAACCATAGTTTTCTCCTATTTTCATTACTCCCGTATCACTACTTCCCCCTCCGGAAACTTTGTTTATAAACGTTCCATCTTCTATGCTCCAGGTAAAACAGGGATCACGATCTATATGTCTTTTAAACCGTAATTCTGTCCCATCCGCTCTCTTCAGCGTAAAGTCTCCCAGTTCACAATCATATATATTATAATCAAGTGTCATATCAGCTCTGCCTATAGTAATCTTTACTTTTCCTATATTGAATATCTGAACAGGATAAGAAACCGTATCTACCCCACACGGATCATATCTGTTAAATACATCAACCACTTCAGGCAACAAAGCACTTTGATCATAATTGGCTATCACTCTGTCCGTCTCTTTATCGTATGTATAAGTACATAATTCGTTTTCGTTCAGTGCCTTAATGTCGTTACATAAGCTCTTCCATTGTTCCTCATTAAGTATAAGGAATCGGAATTCTTTTCCGGTGTATCGATTCACCCCATTATCATCAGGGGCAAGTCTTGAAAATCTTATGAAGAGATTGTTGTCTTCTTCGGTATGATCTACAAACAGACCGCTATAATATGTTCCCACAAAATACCAATTAGCACCACCTGTTTTAAACTTATGTGCCCATATATAACAATTTGGTGTTAACAAACCTGCAGATATTATTGCGTCATCCATTTTATAATCATCGCCGGATAAAATTACCGGATTCCATTCTTTATCCCAGATACTGAAATTCAGATATCCCGACTCTACTGCTTCTTCATAAGCCGATCCCTCATATACCAGCCTGTAATTACCCAGATTAAATTCTCTTCCGGTATCAGTATATACTTCTTTGAACTCCTCAGCGCTGTTTGGGAAGAAATAGTCTTTAATGGCTGTACTGTTCATTGCCCATGCTATACCACCACTAAGTACCAATACACAAACAAACGCTATGGTGGCTACAGCCATTTTCGACATGCCCTTTCTTATCGGTATGTCTTTATGCTCCGAAGCCGTCAGCGGATCTGCTTTTTCAATGATCTCCGGATCCAACTTTGCTAACGAATAAATTAAATCCTCTTCTTTCATATAATATATCCTTCTTTCTCCAGTCTTTTCTTTAGTTTCTTACGCATCCTATGAAGTATTGAAGTTGTCTTACTCTCACTTATACCATTTAGTTCAGCTATCTTCTTAACATTCAAAAGGTACCAGTATTTCTGCGCAAACACTACACTGTATAGTTCCTTCTGCTCTTTCAAAAAATCATTTATCACACCAACGAGTACATCTTCATCCATCTTTTCCCAGACACTGCCCGGTTGGAAAATAACTTCCGAAAGTTCAGATATGTCCAACGGTATCACACCTTCACCACGCTTCATTCTTGTTAGGCTTTTACGTCTGTTAATTGAAAGGTTTCTTGCGATTCTACCCAAGTAGGATTTCAAATTTTCCGGCATATTCGGAGGTATGGAATTCCATGCCTGTAGGAATGTATCGTTTACACACTCCTCAGCATCCTCTTCATTCTGAATGATTTCGTAAGATATGGTATAACAGTAAGCTGCATATTTTTTTTGCGCTTCCCTTATCGCTTCCTCGGATCTTTTCCGAAACAGCTCTATTATTTCCAGATCATCCAAAATGTATACACCTTCTTTCTTTTTTGAAGCTTCACTAATAAAGACAACTTTTTATGAGTATACCTTGCATTTATTAAAAAACCCTAAGACCAAGCCGCCTAACCTTGTCTTAGGGTCAATCATTATAATACCTTTGATAAGAACTCCTTCAGTCTCGGGCTCTTCGGGCTGCCGAAGAACTCCTCGGGGGTACCTTCCTCTGCGATCACGCCTTCGTCTATAAACATGACTCTTGATGCTACCTCTCTGGCAAAGCCCATCTCATGTGTTACGACCACCATGGTCATGCCTTCCTCTGCCAGCTGTTTCATAAGGGTCAGTACTTCGCCTACCATCTCGGGGTCGAGTGCCGATGTGGGCTCATCGAACAGCATCACATCGGGGCGCATTACCAGGGCCCTGGCTATCGCGATCCTCTGCTTCTGTCCGCCGGAGAGCATGTCAGGGTAGCTGTCAGCCTTGTCGAACAGGCCGACCTTTTTTAAGAGCTCGTCCGCCCTTTTATCAGCCTCTTCCTTTGTCATAAGTTTAAGCTTCACCGGGGCGAGCGTCAGGTTTTTCCTGATGGTAAGATGCGGGAACAGGTAAAAATGCTGGAATACCATGCCCATTTTTTCCCTGATCTTATTAAGCTCCTTTTCGGATACATGGGTTATATCCACACCCTCAAATATGACGGAGCCTTCAGTCGGCGTCTCAAGGCGGTTAAGGCAGCGCAAAAATGTGCTCTTTCCCGATCCGGAAGGGCCTATGACTACGACCTTCTCGCCTTTATTGATCACGGTATCTATACCGCTTAATACTTTGTTTTTTCCGAAGGCTTTTTTTAGTCCTTTAACCTCTATCACTCTTCTTGAGCCTCCTTTCCAGCTTGCCTACCAGTGCGGACAGTCCGACCACTATCACCAGATAGATGATAGCGACCGCAAGCAGCGGCAGGAAAGGCTCGTATGTAATGCTTCGGATGATATCGCCGCCCTTGGTAAGGTCCTCCAAGGCGATATAGCCTGCTACCGAAGTCTCTTTGAGCAATACTATACACTCGTTTGCCAGTGCGGGAAGCACATTTTTAAATGCCTGCGGCAGGATGATGTGCTTCATCGTCTTGGAATAATTGAGTCCCAAGCTCGCTCCCGCTTCATACTGTCCCTTATCTACGGACATTATACCCGAACGGACTATCTCAGCCACGTACGCACCCGAGTT
>Ga0247608_10008749_pt1 | contig 10161 bp, 5 predicted proteins | sample 176DNAGHGlowgp2_FD_193490 | JGI IMG/M metagenome (GOLD analysis project Ga0247608, IMG submission 193490) | Sheep rumen microbial communities from Palmerston North, Manawatu-Wanganui, New Zealand - 1766 DNA GHGlow gp2 | ecosystem: Host-associated > Mammals > Digestive system > Stomach > Rumen ... | reverse complement strand
AACAGCAGGGCGGCCAGCAGTCTCAGCAATCCCAGCAGTCTCAGCAGTCCCAGCAGTCCCAGCAGCAGGGCAGCCAGCCACAGCAACAACAAGCAACACAACAAGGAGCCGCTCCACAGTCTGAACAACCCGCAGCCGCACGTGCTGCAGGTCCAAAAGCCGCGCCCGCTGCAGCACCTGCAGCAGGCTCAGAGCCTGCACAACAGGACGACCAGAAGCAAGACGACCAGAAGCAGGACGACCAGAAGCAGGACGACCAGAAGCAAGACAACCAGCAGCAGGACGAGCAGAAGCAGGACGAGCAGAAGGACGAGGAGCAGAAGGACGAGGAGCAGAAGGACGAAGAGCAGAAGGACGAGGAGCAGAAGGACGAAGAGCAGAAAGACGAGGAGCAAAAGGAAGAAGAACAGAAGGAAGAAGAGCAAAAGGAAGAAGAACAGAAGGACGAGGAGCAGAAGGAAGAGGAACAGGAAAAGACGCAAGAGAAACAGAGTCAGGAGGACAAGGAGCAGGAACAGCAGAAGGCAGAAGATACTAAAGAGGTAAAGAACGAAGAGGAAAAGAAAGAAGGGAGCAAAGAGGAAAAGAAAGGGGACAGCAAGAGTGATGGAAAGAAGGATGACAAGGACAAGCGCAAGTCCTTTGAAGAGGGATTCTATGAAGTAGGCGAAGAAATGCGAGCTGGTCTCGACAAGGAGATAAAATCAGCTGCCACCGGACTTGAGACATTTGTCCTTGACAAGACCAAGGAAGGACTCAAGAAGAAGTGGGATGAGCTGACGAAGGAACCGCCGATTACCAAGCCTTCCGCTCAAGACTTAATGGACTGGTCCACCCAGGAAGTCACAACCGATGAATATGGACTCACTGAAGATGCTGCGACAGAGCTGGGAATAGCCTTTGGCACGGAGTTCCATGCCGTCAACAATGCCAACGATGCCTTCCACGGCAAGGTGACCATCGACGGCAGGAAGTATGGCATTGTGGAGTGCTCCTACGAGTTCATGCAGTCATGCGACGCCACCGGAAAGCCTTCAGGCAGGGTACAGGGCGGACGCTTTACCTTCACCATGCCCTCCACCAGCGATGACGACAAGTTCTTCTATGCCTGGATGTTTGACAAGACAAAGACCTACAACGGAACATTCTCGTTCGTGGTATGGGCACGTCAGAACAAGCGCGTCTACAAGAATGTTAACTTTGTCAATGCCTACTGCGTGGCGCTGCGCGACTACTTCAACGACAGCGACTCGAAGCTGATGTACACCACCGTCACCATAGTAGCCGAATCCATTATCTTCGGTAACCAGGTGGATGGTAGCCATGAATACTTCAGCCACGAATGGACTACTAAGAAATAATTCAAGAAGGTAAAACAGCAACCCGTAAATATTTCTCACATGTCTATATCCGTATCAAAAATCTCAGTAAGCATCAAGGGTATACAGTCGGAGGGCCACTACATCGAGCTGCAAGAATCACGGTTCGTCCTGGACGAATTCGAGTTGACCCAGCAGTTGCTGCAGCCCTGCCACCTGTCGTTCACTATGGGCAAGGACACACAGGAAGACATCAACGACGTGCAGTTCAACGTGTGCAGCTATATCATCGGTGCCGATGTAACCTTGGTCATGGAGACGAGCAGCATGGAAGAAGCGATGGAGAGCTTCGAGGAGAATGGACAGAACGACATCCTTGAGTTCGAAGGGTTCATCACCGGCGCCTTCGCCTTCCGCAACAACGAGAACGAGTACCGCATCGCCGTGGAGTGCGTCTCAAAGGACGGCCACATGATGTCAGCGCCACAGTGCTACATGTTCAACGACTACAAGCTTGACGACATCGTCAAGGAAGTGGCCAGCGAGTATGCCAATTACTCGGAGCGAGAGGGCAAGGCGGCCTGGCAAGAAGAGATACACTACACCGTGCAGTACAATGAGTCCGACTACCGTTTCCTCGCCCGACTGGCCACACGCTACGGTGAGTGGATGTTCAGCACGGGCAAGAAGCTGCACTTCGGAGCGCTGGAGAACCAGGAGAGCATAGAGTTCACCTACCCCAGCCAGGACATCACCGACTATAGCGTCAGCCTTGTCACCCACCCCATGAGGTATGCCCAGTATGGGCTTGCCTACAACCACAGGGCAAATATGGTTGGAGTACAGGGCGACCGCATGGGCAAAAACGGCAACATGCTGAACGACACCACCTATGAAATGTCATTAGAGGCCTACCCCCGCAGGACCCGCTTCGGGAACCCGGCGACAGGCCTTGAGAGCGACAAGGAGACAGATGGGTACAAAAAGCAGAACACATCTGACGACCCGCCCAGTTTCTTTTCTGAAATAAGATTCCTGAACGAGGACTTCAGAAGCAACATGGTTGTCTATCGTGGCACATCGCTCTGCTCTCGCCTGAAGATTGGCTCCCTGCTCACCATCAAGGACAACTATATCAGCCCTGAGAGCGGTGAGAAGAGCGAGGTGAAGCAGGACGAGATTATCATCACTGGCGTGACGCACTCCTTCGGTGTGAATGCCGACTACCAGAATCACTTCGAGGGCATCCCCTCCGCCATCAAGCACCCTCCCTACCTCAACACGCTCACCTATCCCAGGTGCGACCACCCTGTGCGTGCCGTTGTTATTGATAACGACGACCCAAGGCATGAGGGGCGCGTCAGGGTGCGCTTCAACTGGCAGTTGCCAGAATACTATAACAAGCATGGCAACCGCGAGAAGAACGGCATGACGCCGTGGATACATGTGGCACAGCCCTACAACGGTGGCAAGGAGAATGAGGGCGGCTACTTCGGCATGCACCTCATACCTGAGCTCTACACCACCGTCATGGTAGACTTCGAGGAAGGCAACTATGAGCGCCCCTACGTCCTCCACACCTTCTTCGAACACGAATATCATGTGGATGATGCGTGGTGCCCGGGCATGAACAACGTGAAGGCCTTCCGCACCGCCAGCGGTCATACCATAGAGATTCACGACACTCAAGACAAAGAAAACGCCGGCGATAGTGGCTACATCCGCATCTACGACAACAAGCAGAACTTCTACGAGGTGATACTCTCCACCGACGAGAAGCTCATCAAGCTCCGTTCCTCTGGCAATATTGAAATGTATGCCGACCACGACATCATCATGAAGGCCGGAAACGATATCAAGGTTACTGCCGGACACGACAAGAATCTGAAAGTGGGACACGACTACTCTATCAGTGTAAAGAATGACGAGACAGAGAAGGTTGACCACGACCATACTGAGATGGTGAGCAACAACTATACACTCGCAGTAACCAACAACATCTCAGAAACGGCAAACAACGAGTTCACAGCCCACTCTGACAAAGACATGACGCTCACCACATCGGCTAACTATACATTACAGTCAGAAGGAGAAATGTATGTCGAAGCAGAAAAAGACTACATGCTGAATCTGGGTGGCAACAGCGAGACGGTGGTGAAGAAAGACCAGTCCAACAAGGTGCAGGGCAATGCTGACTTCAGCATAACACAGGCTCTTCAGTTATCGGGCAAGGATATTACCATACAGGCTCAAAACGAGTTGAACGAGTATTCCGTCAGTCAAAACCTGAAGGCTTCCAATGCCATCGGCATCAATGCTACTGCCACTATCGACATTAAGGCAATGATGATTAAGGAGAACTAAAGCCATCTATGAACGAAAAGAGCTTAGAAGAGCAGTTCGCGGCATACGAAATGGATTTCAGCCAGTTTGAGAAGAAACCTCAGCTGGTCGATGACCTGGACATGGACTTCAGCCAATATGAGCAGGAGCCCCAGCAGGCAAAAACATTAGAAGAACAATTTGCACCTGCTGATGTTGCAGCTTTGACGGACAGCACGAATGAAGCACCAGACGAAGAAGACGTGCAGCCTGTGACATACGATGTTGACAATGATGAGGGAGAAGAGGAAGAGGAAGAAGAGGAAGAGAATGTTACGCCCCTCACATCTTCCGACCTTGAAACCCTCATAAGCCAACAGGAAGAAGCCATTGAACTTTGTGATAAATTACGAAATCAGGCAAAGCAGCTCTCTGCCATGTGCGACGATGACAACATGCCCAGAGGGCTGCGTACCGTAATTAGGAACTTAGTCAACACAGACAGTGTCTTTGTTGCCACCAAACTGCTTTATGAAACGTATGTACAGATAGATGTTGAGCCGCTCCTTCAGACCATAGAGAAAAGCAAACTGAAAAAATGGGGCATCATTGCCGTACGCACATTAAAAGCCCATGAAGAAAGTCTGACAGCCAATCTCAAAAAACTGGAAAACCTCATAGACGATGGGGAAGACCGTGCAGCGCTGGTTCTACAGACCCGTCTCATCAAGCAACAGACCTCTGCCATCATGGACAATGCGCAAAAGCAGGCAGAAGCCTTCTCAAAGACACTCGACGACTTTCCTCTGGAAAACGGTCAGCTGGTCATGCTGCAGACGTTCAATGAGGGTGGCACCCGTTTTCAAAAAGAATGTGTTGACAGGACGCTGAAACTATCCGAAACGGCTATGGCACTCACTGCCGATGCCAAAGAGATGCTGCAAGCTGTACAGCAAAACAACCTCCGTGTCATTGCCGACTTGCAAAAGAAAATGATAGAAACATCCTATACCTATAACGTCTAATATGGCAGATTCATATATCGTATCAACGGCTCTCATGAAATGTTCTTTTGGAACGATTCCATGTCCATTTGTGGCAAATCCTTCAAGAACAGTATTTATGACGGGTAAACAGCGTGGCAATATCAATGACTTTATGCCTATTGTGAACATCGGCTCATTTGGAATGTGCAGTGCTCCAACCAATCCTGCTGTTATTGCTGCCACCGCCGCTAAACTGGGTGTATTCTCACCAGCCCCATGCGTGCCAGCCGTCTCGACACCGTGGATTCCCGGCAAACCAGACATATTGATACAAGGTATGCCAGCACTCACAAAAAGCAGTTGCAACCTATGCATGTGGCTGGGACAAATATCATTCAGCACGACAGGACAGACACCGGTGCCTCCCCCTATGACTATGCCGCCTATAGGCAAAATGGGCTGTATGCCAACAGGTAAGCGCAAGCCGCTGACAAACACTGAAATAAAAAGCCTGCCACCCGACGACCAGGAGCAATACGAGAAGGATATGGCAGCAGCAGAGAAAAGCGGAAGGACTGAGGATATAATGGCAAATATTTATGAAAAGAATGCTTCCGACTTTGCCAAAAAAGGGCAGACGGAGTACGCTCAAGTAGCTCAACAAAGGGCTGAGGCCTCAAGAGTTGCCGCAGAAGAAAAGCGGCAGACAGCTATAGGCGACGTCAATCAGAAATACCGTGAGATGCTGCCGCCGTCAGAAGAACAAATGAACATGCTCAGCCCACAGCAGCGCGCGGACTATGAGAGGAAAAATGCCGAGATAACCGAGACGAAGAAGAGGGCATATCGTGAAGCAGACATCGACCGTCAACTGTCAGATAATGTGTCTAACGAAATGCTCACGAACCATAACATCGCCTCTGGTGGAGAAATGATGTCAGAAAAATCCGGCGGATTCCTGATAAGCATCACCGGAGCCGTGCGTGAGCATTACGCCAAAAAGGATGCTGACGAGGCCGAGATGGAAGCAAGGAAGAAACTCAACCAAGACACTCATAGGCAGATAGACACAGCTTGCCAAAGATATTAAAATGTTTATCAGCAATTGTACCACCATCTTTCTATGGAAAAGAAAGACCTTCCTAAACAGAATATAATTGCTTACCTTCCAAAATAGTCGACAAGGAAATGCTTGTGAAGGCACAAGCCCACAAAGAAAGAAAATAATCCAAATCCCCCTAACCATAGAAAACTATGTGTTGTATTTGTACCACTGGAGCTGGCAGCTGTCGTACTCCAAAGAGTGCGCAGAATGTAGGGAAACCGCAGGGGAACCCTATTGATGTGAATATTTCCGTCCTGTTCTCATCTCATACTTACGATTTTATTGTTGACAATAGTGAGTTCAAGCTACTCGAAACAAATGATTATACTTCGACATACGGTAGATTTGCCACGTATCTGGTTTATCCTAATACCGACCCCGATAAAGCACCTAAGACAGCACCGCAAATTCACATGCCCATCTTCATTGATGTGGCATCTGAGGAGTATGGTGTCGCTGCTGGCGTTTGCTCGTGCGAGAGGATGCTGGGATTTCTTTCCCGGGCTGTTTCAGCGATAAAAGACTACCTTTATCAAAAGCATTTGGAAGGGAAGCATGGCACTGTTCATTTCTACCTTGGCGCTTATGACCCTTTGGAAGCGCTCATGTTTTCTTTAGCCGACCTCTTAGGAAAACCCAATACCCGTAAGGAATACAAAGATTTCGTTGCCATCGTCAACAGGCAGTGCTGGTTTGCGGTACTCTCTGGATGGATGAAAAAACTGCACTGGACTCCCAAAGTTGAGGCGGCCTGTGTATATTTAGGCAAAGATGACATCGTCGAACAGGAAAGCCAAGTATCCAAAAACAGGAAGAGAATAAAGAAAATCAATAAGATTTTGGACGAGATGCACTCAGAACAATATTTTTACAGAGGAGGTACTTTCACTACTTCTCATGAAAAAATTGATGAGTGGAAGAAAAAGTATAGGACTGTAAAGCCGTTTAAAATAGGTGGAAACAGAATAACAAAAAAATATGAAGGCTATACAATTCTCAGGAGTAAGAAATATGTTGACTCAGGCCATTGGTATATCCCAAATCCTTGGTACTGGGATTATAGGATTGGAAATGTTCCAGAAATAGATGGCACACCGAGCTATAAGGAATATAATAAAGAAAAGGACAAATGGGTTGACGCTCCGCCCAGAAGTGACGAAACTGAATTCATAGCATCTCCCTTTGAAGGATTGCTTTACTCCTATGAGCAATTGGCGTTGTACATGAATGAGATGGAAGCTGCTGATCCAGCCCCCAAAATGTGGGGGATAAAAAATCCTCCACGTCCTATTGGGAAAACGCCCAAGCAGCAAATGGATGAGTACATCGCAGAATTAGAGCGAGAAAAAGCAGAATGGGAAAGGAACACTTATAACCCCGAAAAGGCAGCTTATACAGACGCCCTCAAACAGATAGACGAGAGGGAGAATGAGAGCAGCGATAGCTATAAGATTTGGAAACGGAAGAAAGATGAGGATGAAGCCATATCAAACGAGTGGGACGCCAACAAAGACAAGATAGAGTTTCATGGACAGATTGTAAGCCGTGCTGAATTAGTAGCAAGGGATAAAAAACTTGAAAATATTAAGAAGCAGAAGCAGGCTGCCATCGATAAAGCATACGACCAGAAATTCTGGACCACAGTGCTCGAGTTTGTCGTCGTCTTTCAGATGTTATTGGCTATTGCCTCTTTTGGTGTCGGCAGCATAGGAGTTGGTGTTGCATTGGCAGCAGTGGATGCCGGTATTGAGATATTCAAGGCAAATATTGAAGTGAAGTATTTCGACAAGAACTGGACAGATGGAGAAATGTGGTCGCACTGGGTCAGCATTGCACTCGATGGAGTGACGATGATTTTAAGTGCCCCAAGAATCTTCTGCGCCAAGCCACCTAAGATGAACATTCCCAAAGCTCCTAAAGTAGCTAAGGAAACCCCACCAGCTATAGTTAAACCTAACAATGCTCCAAATAAATTCACCGCTCAGAGTTACATAACCACTCCGACATACAACTTGAAAGCAAGTCCGAAACCTAAACTAGAACCTGTACCAGTACCTGAATATAAGCCGATGACAGCAGCTAAATATACTCATCAGGGAAAAGAGTCAACAGTCGTGGGCGTGTCACACACCAAGGTTGAAGCTGCAAATTTGGGGAAAAAGGCTGATAAGGCCAACGCTAAAAATGGCGCCAATACAATGGAGGTCAATTGGGAAAACGAAACGGGTGGACAGTACATGTATGTTGCCACAAAGAACAAGAATGGCAAAATTAGCGTTGAACACATGTCTGCCAAAGATTTTAAACAAAGGACAGGAATTGACCCCAGTGAATTGGATAAAACCACGAAAGCGAAAAAAGCCCATCAAACTGCTATCAATAGGAACAAAGAGATAGAAGCCCAGAATGCGGCTTCTAATGCGGCACCTCAAAGTGACATACTTACACAGCTGAACGAAAACAGTGTTAGCACAGCAGAAAGAAGCGGCAATAGTACCTTGGCTGAACTGACAACCGAGCCACCAGCCCGCCCCAAAGTGGAAGTAACAAAAACTGAAAAAGCAGCGGCCACAAAAGAAAGAAACGGTTTATTACAGAGAGCGCATGAATATGGAAGCATGGTGATGGACAACTTGAAAAAAGATAAAAGTGATTTTGTGACAGGGGCATTTGTGAAAAAGATGGAAGGAGTTACTGATAGAGCAACTTTCGTATGGACTATTTATGGTATCGGTTCTAATGCAGAAGGGTTGATGGGACATTCTATTGGATGGTCAATTGTCAACGTAAGCGAAACTCATAGCTTGAACAATTTCTACCAATCAGACTATTATGACAGTATTGAAAACCTGGAAAGGAAGGAACTCCCTGAACAGAACGTAATCGCTTACCTACCCAAATAAACTGACACTTCATTAATCTCAATATGGAAACATACGACTACAGGGCATTCTGCTCAAAATATCCAAGCTCAATCATCGGCATCATCAATGCCTATATATACTATGGTGATGAGGGTGAGAGGATGGTGGCCTTCAAAGACACGGAAGGCGGATGGGGCGGTGTGAAGCCGCTTGTCTACATCACTAACGACAAATACGAGCTGCCCAGCAAGCTGAAGGCACGCTATTACTCTGACCTGGAAAGGAAAAGCTACGAGATTGACTACGATTTTGACAAGGTCAAGACCGAAGAGCTGTGGCAGAAGCAGGCTGAAGACTTTCCTAACAGCCCGTTCAACAAGGTGTGCATCGGCTTCGCCCCCTATGGGCGCGTGGCGCTTTGGCTCCGCAGCGACGTCAACCAGATTCTGATGGAGATGCTTGATGCCGATGAGGTAGAGATGTCGGAACGCGAGCACGCTGTTTATGACGGGCACGAAAAATACGACCAGGCTACTGCCGAGAAGATTAAGAAGGAGTTTAAAGCCGACATGCGGCAGTATCCTTACCGATATGTTGCCTTGGAAGAATACTTCGACGGCAAGCGCTGGCGTGAGTACAACAGCGAGGATGAGCGCTATGAGGCAGTTGACTTTGTCGGTGTGGAGGACAAACGTACCGACGGCACTTTCGACTTCACCGACGGTGCCAATGTACTTCGCTATCACGAAGCAAGCATACCGGAGCGCATCACGGTGAAGTGGAATGAAGACGGCTACGAGTATCTGGCTCATTTCTGGATTGACACGTATTATCTGCACAAATACTTCGAGGGTTTCTTTGAGGTCTTCCCTGATGGAAAAGCCGACCTGCTGCTGCGCATTGACACGCGCGCCAACCGATATGAGGTTGCCATGACGGGAAAAGACCTGGCCGCACGGCCCTTGATTGGTACGCAGTATATCGTGCTGCGCGACTTGCGGAAGATTGCCCTCAGCGATGGTTTCTTCCGCGAAGAAGACTCATGGCCGTGGTAGGCAAAGGATACGCTACTATAATAAGAAAGCAATGACACAAGCGGAACGCAAATACCCCATCGGCATCCAGACCTTCTCGGAGGTCATCAACCGCCGTTGCGTGTATGTGGACAAGACCGACATGATGTGGCGGCTGCAGGACAGATATAAGTACATCTTCCTGTCACGGCCCCGCCGCTTCGGCAAGTCGCTGCTGTCAAGCACGTTCCACAGCTTCTTCGACGGCGACAAGGCGCTGTTCCAAGGGCTGAAGGTGATGCAGTTAGAGGAAGAGTGGAAGCAGTACCCCGTGCTGCACCTTGACCTGAGCGTGGCCAAGAACCAGCCTTCAGCTGAGAAGCTGAGGGAAACGCTCATGTGGCTGATGCAGCCATTGGCCGAAAAATACGATGTAGGCAAAGATGCAAACAGCCCAGGAAAACTGCTGTCCGCCCTGACGCACAAAGCCTTTGAGCGGACACAGACACAGGTAGCCGTCATCATTGACGAGTATGATGCCCCACTGCTTGA
>Ga0247608_10008747_pt1 | contig 10161 bp, 10 predicted proteins | sample 176DNAGHGlowgp2_FD_193490 | JGI IMG/M metagenome (GOLD analysis project Ga0247608, IMG submission 193490) | Sheep rumen microbial communities from Palmerston North, Manawatu-Wanganui, New Zealand - 1766 DNA GHGlow gp2 | ecosystem: Host-associated > Mammals > Digestive system > Stomach > Rumen ... | reverse complement strand
TTTTTCTCCATAACATATTATATAATCGTTTGCAAAATTACGATTTTTTTTGTACCTTTGCACGCAAATTCAGAAAAAAACATCTCATATGAAAGAATTAGCCCTCAAGTACGGATGCAATCCGAACCAGAAACCCTCGCGTATCTTCATGACCGAGGGAGAACTACCCATCGAAGTGATCAACGGCCGTCCTGGCTACATCAACTTCCTCGACGCCTTCAATGCCTGGCAGCTGGTGAAGGAGCTGAAGGCTGCTACCGGTCTGCCCGCTGCTGCATCCTTCAAGCATGTGAGCCCTGCTGGCGCTGCCGTCGGTCTGCCTCTGAGCGACACCCTAAAGAAGATCTATTTCGTCGACGACGTGAAGGATTTGGACGCCTCGCCCATCGCCTGCGCCTATGCCAGAGCACGTGGTGCCGACCGTATGTCGAGCTATGGCGACTTCGTGGCCCTCTCAGACACCTGCGACGCCACAACGGCCAGGCTGCTGAAGCGTGAGGTGAGCGATGGTGTGATTGCTCCCGACTATACCCCTGAGGCCATTGAGATTCTGAAAGACAAGCGCAAGGGCACCTATAACGTGATTAAGATCGATTCCTGCTATGTGCCTGAGCCCATCGAGCGCAAGCAGGTGTTCGGCATCACCTTCGAGCAGGGCCGCAATGAGATCAAACTCGACGACGACGCTCTCTTCGAGAACATGCCCACGCAGAACAAGACCTTTACCCCAGAGGCCAAGCGCGATCTGATTATCGCCCTCATCACCCTGAAGTATACGCAGTCGAATTCAGTCTGCTATGTGAAGGATGGTCAGGCCATCGGTATCGGTGCCGGTCAGCAGAGCCGTATCCACTGCACCCGTCTGGCTGGCAACAAGGCCGACATCTGGTGGCTACGCCAGCATCCGAAGGTGATGAACCTGCCCTTCATCGACAATATCCGCAGGGCAGACCGCGACAACACCATCGATGTGTATATCTCAGAGGACGAGCACGACGACGTGCTTCGCGACGGTGCCTGGCAACAGTTCTTCAAGACGAAGCCCGAGGTGCTGACGATGGAAGAGAAGAAAGCCTGGATTGCTCAGAACACGAAAGTAGCACTGGGGTCAGACGCCTTCTTCCCCTTCGGCGACAATATCGAGCGCGCCCATAAGAGCGGTGTGGAGTTCATCGCCCAGGCAGGCGGAAGCGTACGCGATGACCATGTGATTGAGACTTGTGACAAGTATGGGATTGCGATGGCGTTTACAGGCGTGAGGCTGTTCCATCATTAAGGCTATGGATGATTTCCAGCATATCCTCGAGAACGGCATCAACTTCGGACGCGGAGGTGACAAGCCGAAGGACGACGGCAAGGTGAAGACCAAAGCCAAGAAGAAACAGTATATCACTGGGGCTCATGGCAGCGGCTCTGCCCGACAGAAAGCCAAGTATCGCGAACAACGTGCCAACAGGCACAAGAAATAAATATCCCCGCCGGTTGGCGGGGATATTTATTATTTGATATTCATTATTTGAAGATTTTCTGAGCGAACATCGTCAGATAGATGCGCCAGTTGCGCCAGATATGCCCCCCTTCGGTCTCCACATATTCATATTTATAGCCTTTGCCGTCCCAGAAGTTGCGCAGATCGACGGTAGGCTGATAGAGGAAATCTGTCTTACCCATGCCCATCCAGTAGAGTTTGGGCTTGCTGCCGAACAAGCGGGCTGACTGCTGAGCGAAATCGGGAGAATTCTTGATCTGATCAGCGAAAGAGCCCTGCATAATCTGAGCGTTGTTCAGATGAAGACCAGCTGAGAAGAGGCCGTAGTAGTCGAACGACGTCGGATAGAGCAGGCTGACCTGGAAGGTATGTCCGCCTCCCATCGAGAGGCCGCAGATAGCACGTCCGGCACGACTCTTGATCGTGCGGTAGTTGGCATCGATATAGTTGACGATATCCATGAAACTCTCAGGAATCGAGGCAGCAGCAGGCGCCGTAGGACCTGTTCCACCATCGCGGAAGCCTGGGGTGTACATGCCAAACGACCACTCTCCAGGGGCTGCCTGACAGTTGGGGTTGCCATTGGGCATCACGACGATCATGGGCTTGGCCTTGCCTGTGGCAATCAGATTATCGAGGATCTGAGCCGCACGACCCAGCTCGCTCCAGGCATTCTCATCACCTCCTGCACCATGCAGCAGATAAAGCACAGGATACTTGCCACCCTTATTGTAGCCAGCAGGCGTATAGACGGTCATACGACGCTGCATCTTCAACGTAGGACTATCGTACCACACCTTTGAGAGGTTGCCATGAGGCACTTCGTTCACGCGATAGAGGTCGCCCCTGTCACCCTTCTCATTGCTGACGATGAAGATGTTGGTGAACGATACGATATCACGGTTCACATAGATATTACCTGGATCCTTCACACCCGTCATACCATCGATGTTGAACGTGTAGCTGTACATCTCGGGAGCCAGTTTGTCGGAGGTGTAGCTCCACACGCCGTTCGGGCCTTCCTTGAGTTCGGCCACACCTGGGGCATCGTACTTGCCGTAGCCTGCAATCTCGACGGTCTGTGTGGGCAGGAAGTCGCCCGTTACCTCGACCTTGACGGCCTTGGGGGCATAGAGATTGAACGTCACTGTGCCGTTGGGATTGACAATAGGGGATTGAACACTGGCACTGTTGAAAAGTTTCTCCTGTGCCGAGGCACTCAGGCAACATGCTGCCGAGAGAGCCAGAATCATCATAGTCTTTTTCATACGATTGCTGTTTTTAATCTACGTTAGTTTAATAATCTGCTGCAAAGATAAACATTATTTCTGTAATCTCCAAAAAAAGAACGGCAGACTCCCAAAGAATCTGCCGCTCTTTTATCATCATAGCGTTCAGAACGCAAGATCGCGACCACGATAGAAAGCAATGAGCGCCTGCTGATAGATGTTTTCGTAGCGAGCCTGAACGAGGTCTGACTCTGCCTTGAGGTAGTTATTCTTCGCCTCATTGAACTCGGTGATGGTAGCTTTTCCGTTCTCATACTTCGCCTGAGTGAGGTGGAAGGCATCGTTGGCGGTAGAGACGGCCTGACGCGAAGCCTTCTCCTTAGCCTGAGCGTTCAGCGCATTATAATACACCTTCTGGATATCCTGATAGAGCGTCTTCTTTGTGTTTTCGAGCGCCAGTTGCTGATTCTCCTGAGCGATACGAGCGTTACGGATGCTGTTACGCGTCTGGAAGCGATTGAAGATGGGCACGTTGAGATTCAGGCCAATATATTGCGAGAAGTTATTCTTCAACTGAGAGCCGAAGCCATCCGACTTGAAACCAGAGGTAGTGTAATAATTAGTGCCCATTCCGCCACTAAGAGAGAGCGTCGGATAGTTACCTGCCTGAGCAATCTTGATGCTATGCTCGGTGCCTTTCAGCTTCAGCTGCTGCGAAAGAATCTCGGGCTTGATGCCAAGCGCCTCAGCGTAGATGGCGTCGGGCGTGAGGCCAGACAAATCGGTTATTCCGGAAATCCCGGAGATATCAGGTCTGACGATATTGAAGTTTTCGGGCGAAGGGAGCTCGAGGAGCTGTGTGAGCGTCAGCAGCGCCAAGCGGGTATTGTTGTCGGCCTGAGTAGCGGTCAGGGTGCTGTTGGCGAGCGTGGCACGCTGTTGTGAGAGTTCTGCCTCAGAGGCTTTGCCGTTGTTAACGAACGCCTGCAGACGAGCCACCTGCGCCGAGTCGATCTCGATCTGACGGTGGGCTACATCGGCAATCTCCATATCATAGAGTATCTGCACGTAAGCCTGTGCCACCTGCATACGGATATCGTTCTTCGCCTTCTCCAGATCAGCCGTAGCGGCTTCAAGGTTCAGCTGGTCGAGCTTGATCTGATTGGGAATCTGGAAACCCGTAAAGAGGGGCACACTGGTACCAAGCGAGAAACTGGTCGACGAGGTATTGGTGTTCGAGTATGTATTATCAGCCGTCAGACCGCGTCCGAACGAGAAGTTCTGTCCGACGGAGCCGCTGAGATCCGGCAGACGGGAGTTCTTCGACGTCGAGAGCTGTATCTCCTGCTGACGGCGCTGGTTCTCCTGCTGCTTGATGCTGATATTGTTCGCCACAGCGTAGTCGCAGCATTCGCGAAGGCTCCACTGTCTGGGCTGAGCGGAAGCCGGCAGGATGAGGGCTGCTGAGATACAGCAGCATACGATGACATTCTTCATAAGCATTTACTCCTTAGTATCTTCGTCGGTGATGATTTCAGGGCCGCGCACCTTGTCCTTGGCCGTGATGCCCTTCTTGATTTCGATGTTCACGCCGTCAGAGAGACCGGTCTCCACGTAGGTGCGGTCGTAGGTTTTCTCCTTACCCTCGCCCTTGACGACGTAGACGAAGGTGGAGTCGCCTGAGAACTCGATGGCGCTCTCTGGGATGGTGAGCACGTTGTCGGCCTTCGAGAGTACGATCTCAGCGTTGGCAGAGTAGCCCGAGCGGATCTTGCCGCCGTCAGCCAGGAGCACAGCCGCCTTGATTTCGAACTGGTTGGCACCGTTCGACTCGACGGCCTTCGGCGAGATATACTCCAAGGCTGCGTCGAACTTCAGGTCCTGCAGGGCACCGATGGTAATCTTCATGTTCATGCCATTGACGAGCTGGCCGACCTCGGTCTCGTCGATGTTGCCTCGGAAGATCAGGTTGTTCATGTTGGCCACGGTGGCGATGGTCGTACCCTCGTTCATAGTGTTCACCTGGATCACGCTGTAGCCGACCTTGACGGGGATATTGAGGATGATGCCGCTGATGGTCGATCGGATGAGCGTCGAGGAGGCCTTGGCGTTCGACTTCGAGAATCCGTCGCGCACCACCTGGAGAGCGTCCTCGGCGGCCAGCTTCTCGTGCTTGGCCTGCTGGAGGGCGATGCGGCTTTTGTCGTACTCGTCGTCGCTGACGAGTTTCTGCGAGTGCAGGTTCTCGATGCGCTTGAAGTCGGTCTCCGACTGTCTGAGGTTGATGTCAGAGAGCCGCACGCGCATCTCAGCGCTCGACAACTGCCCCATGTCGGGCACCACCTTCACCTTGGCGATCACGTCGCCGGCGTTGACATAGTCGCCCGGCTCCTTGTAGAGCTCGGAGATGATGCCTGAGATCTGCGGCTTGATGTTCACCTCGTTGCGGGGTTCGATCTTACCAGTGATGATGGTCGTCTTCTGGATACTATCCTGCTGGGGAGTGAACTCGTTGTAGACGACTTCCTTTGGCTGGCTCTTCTGCCAGAGGAACACGAAGGTTCCGATGAAAATCAGCGCGATAATCGCGGCGATGATCAGTTTGAGATACTTTTTCATAATGCTATCTTGTTTTTATTCTTATTATTCATCTCTCATTGCGTCAACAGGTTTGATACTCATGGCCCTTGCCGCCGGAGCCAGACCTGCAAGCACGCCGAGCGAACTCACCACGAAGGCACAGAAGATCGCAGTCCAGAAGCTCACCTGGAAGTGCGTCTCGATGATGCCGTCTTCCGTGTTATACATCTCCAGCATCTGGAGAATCATCACGCCAAACAATATTCCGCTCATACCTGCGACCAGCGTGAGCACGATACTCTCAGAGATGATCTGCGAGAGGATCATCTTGGGTGTGGCTCCGATGGCGCGACGGATGCCAATCTCAGTGGTGCGCTCCCTGACGGTCACCATCATGATGTTCGACACGCCGATGGCGCCTGCAAGCAAGGTTCCAAGACCGATGAGCCAGATAAGGATGTTCACACCCTTGAAGAGATTGTTGATCATCTGGAACATCAGCTCTGTGTTAAACACGAACACGCCCTGCTCGTCGGTAGGATCCACATAGTGGGCTCTGGCGATAGTCTCGCGAATGCGTGGGGTGATCTTCGACATGATGACGCCCGGCCGGCCTGTAGCAGCGATGATATCAATGGCGTTACCGCGATTAAAGGCAGCCTGCATCATCGTAATAGGGATGGTGACTTTTTCTTCCGAGCGACCACCAATGGAGATATTGCCTGTGCTATAGTCCACACCCACCACTTCGTAATAAGTAGAGTCGATGCGGATCTTCTTGCCGCAGGGGTCTCCACCCTCCTTGAAGAGGTCTTTATACACCTTTTTACCAATGACACACACTTTACGATGCTCGCGGATATCCATATCGTTGATGTAACGTCCGTAATATATCTTAGGAGCAATGATGTCAGTCAGTTCAGGAACCGTACCCTGAATTCTCGGCGTCGTCTTCTGGTCGCCGTAATAGGCCGTATTACCACTTCCCCATCCTGAAAACAGTATCGGTGCAGCAGCATTCAGTTCGGGCACTTTCTGCTTCAAGCGCTCAATGTCCTTATACTCCATCGTCCACCAGCGACCCTTGCGGAATCCCTTATAAGCTTTGGTAGTCTGTTCAGCGCCCACGATGACGGTGTTCTGCGCAAAGCCGTCGAAGTTCTTATAGAGCATCTCCTTCAGTCCTTGTCCGCCACCCATCAGGGCTACGAGCATGAACACACCCCAGAACACACCGAAGCCGGTGAGGAACGAACGCGACTTATTACGAGTCAGCGTATCGATGATTTCCCTGTATGTATCTAAATCTATTCTCATAATCTTATTCAGCTCTTAATGCCTCGATAGGGCGGATTCTTGAGGCCTTATAGGCCGGAATGAGTCCTGCGATGGTTCCTGCGATAATCATGACCATCGTGGCCTCGAAGCAGACATCCAGTCCAACGGTAGGATCAACAAACAGTTTAATCTTCTGTACACCCAAGTCGGTCACCTCATGCCCTAAGGTCGCATCCATATACTCATTGGCGAAGATGCCCAACAGCATACCCATGTAGCCAAAGAAAGTGGTGATGATTACACTCTCAATGATAATCAGTTTCAGGATGCTCCAAGGCTTGGCACCAATGGCCTTACGGATACCAAACTCGTGGGTGCGCTCCTTCACGGTAATCAGCATGATGTTCGACACGCCCACAATACCCGACAGCAACGTGAACAAACCTACCACCCAGAGGAATGTGTGGATAATAGCGATACCCTGTTCCATCTGCATACTCTGCGTGTAGCCGTTCCAAATCCAGATACTACGCTCATCTTCAGGATGCGCCTGATGATTGCCGTTCAGACGCCGGCGGTAATCTTTCTCGAAAGCCTCATTGGCTTTTTCTGTGGTCAACCCATGGAAGGTAAACTCGAGGTGACCCAGATCGTTGGAGTTGGCACCATAGATGTCCTTGATTGTAGAATAAGCGGAATAAGCCTGATTCTCTCCATCGCCGGAACTTTTGTAGATACCCACGACCTTAAAGGAAAGATCGCGCACCTTCACGTATTTGCCCACGAGTGTCTTATAGTCCTTTGGCTCCAGCTCCTTGGCCTGACGATCGTTGATTACCAGCACCTTGCGGCGCTCCTTCTGGTCGATCTCGTTGATAAAACGGCCATACATCAAGGAGCGCTTCACAATCTTTGTGTGGATGGGATAGACACCCGTGATGCTCAGATTCATATAGTTCTCGCCGTTGGTCACCACAGAACTGGTGCTGTAGGTAGCGCCCACATCGTCGATATTCTCCCTGAACTCCGATTCTGTAGCAGCCAGGTCTTTCGTATTCAAATTAATCCAGCGGCCCTCGCTCAGTCCGGCATAGGGTTTCGACGTCATACCACCATACACCTCCATCGAGTTGCTGAGGAAGTCGCCGCTCATCTTCATCGTTGCATTGATGAGTCCGTTACCTGCACCAAGCAAAACAATAATCATGAAGATGCCCCACGCCACAGCGAAGCCTGTGAGCGTTGTACGGAGCTTATTCCTCCGTGCCGTCTGCCATATTTCAGTGATGATATCTCGCATAGCTTATTTCATTATTCCACCACTGCCGAAGGGTGAGGCATTGTGGTTGAGGTTCTCTTCAATCTGGCCGATGATGCCGTCCTTGATATGTACGATCTTGTTGGTCTCATTCGCTACGCCGCTCTCGTGGGTCACCACGACGATGGTCATATTCTCTTCCTGGTTCAGCTGCTTGAGCAACTGCATCACCTCCACGGATGTCTTCGAGTCGAGTGCGCCCGTAGGCTCGTCGGCCAGAATGATCTGTGGACGGGTGATGAGTGCTCTGGCAATTGCCACACGTTGCTTCTGTCCTCCCGACAGTTCGTTGGGGTAGTGCTCAGCCCAGTCCAAGAGTCCCAGACGTTCCAGATAATCCAGAGCCATCTGATGACGCTTACGGCGAGATACCCCTTGATAGAATAATGGCAACTCAACGTTTTCCACGGCGGTTTTGAAAGAGATGAGATTAAACGACTGGAAAATAAAACCTATCATTTTGTTGCGATACTCCGCAGCCTTCCGCTCAGAGAGGTTCCAGATGGGCACGCCTGCCAGTTCGTAGGTGCCCGAATCGTAATTGTCGAGAATACCTAATATATTCAGTAAGGTACTCTTGCCCGAACCTGAGGCGCCCATGATGCTGACGAACTCCCCTTTCGCAATGTCGAGTGAGATGCCCTTCAGCACATGTAGCGGCTGGGCCCCGAAATAGGTCTTGTTGATGTCTTGTAAATGTATCATGAAAATAATCTTAACACCTTAAATTAACTTAGTTCTGTCCATTGACTATGTCTTCGTCTGTCACAACTCGGCAAAGTTCGAATAAATTCGGCTTTGCTCTCGCTGTTCCATCCGTTTGACGATGCAAAAGTACAAAAAGTTGCAAGACCTCCAAAACTTTTGGGATAATCTGCACCTATTTGTGACGAATGACTAGATGTTTTGCCACACTTTAACATTCAGTAATCTTTTTGTAGGTTTCCACAACGTCGTCGATGCTGATGTCGAGCAGCTGCATCTGACGGAACAATTCAGGCAGGCGTTCCTTCATGAACTCGTTCTTACGAGCCTTGAGAATCTGCTTTTTGGCACCTGGAGTCACAAAGTAACCTAAGCCGCGCTTGTTATAGATGATCTCCTCACGCGCCAACTGCTCGTAGGCCTTCACTGCCGTGTTAGTGTTCACCTCGAGGAGCACAGCATACTCGCGAACGCTGGGAATGCGATCATCGTCCTGATACACACCAGAGAGGATCTCGTCGCAAAGACGGTCCGCCATCTGGAGATAGATGGGTTTATCGTTTGAGAATGTCATAATTAGTCCACTTATTAGAAATTAACTGAAAACCTTTGAAGATATGGTACGAAGCCCAGTAGTTGAAGCAGGAAAATGCCAAAAGCAAGACAAGAACGATACCTGCAATAGAGGAATTAACCATACGGACAACGGTTTCATAATTGTCAAACCCTTCCCTGCCATACTCAACAAAACACTTATATTCATATGAATCCAAATGGAAAGTCGTCATAATCTGCGCAAAAAGCGATATAATCAGTATAAACACAATACCTGATATCACAAAGGCATATTTGCGGAGGAAAGTGCCACCAGCCAGAAAGAGCGAGTGAATCCACATCACGAAAGCAAAGGACAATGCATATCGCGCAACAATATAACCATTGGTTAAGAGTTCGACTTGCTTAGTATGCCCTGCGTTGAAAATGAAAGAATGTCCACTGGAGTTAAAATTTTGCGTAAGCCCGTACCACATCCGAGAAACAGCCGACGACCACCAGTGGATTTGGTTTCCTGCATTATCGACTACATAAGGATTGACTTTATCATCAGCATAGCCGCTGACCCAAACACACAGCATACGCAGCGAGTCGCCCATGACAATGGCCAGGAAAATGCAGGCGATGCTGATAAAGGTGGTATAGAGCAACAGCGAGAGATATTTCTCAAGACTGCTGGCTGGCAGCATCAGGAACGCCTCGCGCTTGCGCTTTTCGTGGATACTGGAGACGATGGAACTGGTCAGTATCAGCGAGGCGAAGATAAAGATCAGCCAGCCCAGGAGGGCAAAACCTTCAATCTGTCGATGAGGATAATCAGAGTGATCTATCTTCATCAGTATCAACTCACCAGCAAATACAGCCATCGCAACGCCGCTTGTCCACATCAGCAGCTTGCGGAAGTTCACGCCCACTACCCAACGGAGCGTCCTTCCAAATCTATTTATACTAAAACTATTCATTTTCTACTTACTTTTTTATTACCTAGTTGCTTTTTAGTCCGTAAC
>Ga0247608_10008746_pt1 | contig 10161 bp, 5 predicted proteins | sample 176DNAGHGlowgp2_FD_193490 | JGI IMG/M metagenome (GOLD analysis project Ga0247608, IMG submission 193490) | Sheep rumen microbial communities from Palmerston North, Manawatu-Wanganui, New Zealand - 1766 DNA GHGlow gp2 | ecosystem: Host-associated > Mammals > Digestive system > Stomach > Rumen ... | reverse complement strand
GGCAAAGGACGTGACCGTTCGCGCCTACACCTCATGGGAGGCTGCTTCCGACATCCTCACGGGTGGCGGCGATAACCCCGGACTGGTGAGCGACATCACCGTGACGAAGAACGAGACCGACGGCACTTGGACTTTCACCATGCCAGAGGCTAACGTATGGGTAGTGGTGACTTACGCCAAGAACCTGCAGGACAGCTGGATTCAGGCCATAACCGACCAGACCTACACAGGCGAGGCCATTACGCCGACTGTCACTGTGCAGGACGGTTCTGCCGTCCTGACGCTTAACACCGACTACACCGTGGCCTACTCGAACAACACGAACGCCGGAACGGCCACCGTGACCATTACCGCCGTCGCTGGCTCTGACTACAGCGGCACGGCCTCGAAGACGTTCAACATCGCGAGGGCCGACATCACCATGACCACGGCTCCCGCAGCCGTCAGCGGTCTCGTCTATTCGGGCGAGGCGCAGACGCTTATCACCGCCGGTACGGCATCGTTCGGCACCGTGCTCTACTCGCTGGACGGCACGAACTTCAGCGACGCTCTGCCCCAGGGCACCGACGCTGGCACGTACACCGTGACCTACAAGGTGGAGGGTGACGACAACCACAACGGCATCGCCGCACAGACCTTGGACGTGACCATCGCCACGAACAAGACCGAACTGAACGACGCCATCACTGAGGCCGAGGCATACTACAACAGCATCAGCGAGAGCAACCCCGACGCTGCCGCCGCGCTGCAGACTGCCATCAACACCGCCAAGGGCGTGCAGGACAATGCCGACGCTAAGCAGTCGGAGATTGAGACCGCCGCACAGACGCTGAACGAAGCCCTGAACGCTGCCAAGGCCGACGTGGCCCTGAAGCGCATCACGCTCGTCATCCCCGCCAAGAGCTACATGGCCCGCATCGATGCCGACAAGCGCCAGATAGAGAATGCCGTAGATGGCGTGAAGCTCTACTCGGCGAAGAGCGTGACCAATACGGAGGTGGAACTGACCCAAGAACTGAGCGTGATAGCCGCCGAGATGCCATACTTCATCTATAATGACAACGACACGGAGGTTGAGGTGAGCATCATCGTGAGCAGTGAGGATGCTGACAACGTGGACTACGACAGCGACCACTTCAAGGGTACGCTCGTGGACAAGACGTTCACCGACGAGGACATGCAGGAGGCCGACCACTACGTGCTCTCCGGCGGCAGCAGCTTCGTATGGGTGAAGGATGCCGGCACGCTGGCCGCTGGCAAGTGCTGGGTTGAGATTGTTCCCTCTTCGGCCGCTCCAGCCCGTGCACTGAGCATCGTCCATGAGGGCGGACTGACCCCGACTGGCATCAGCACCGCCAAGACGGCTGCCGACACCAAGGACGCCGAGTGCTACGACCTGAGCGGCCGCCGCGTCGCCCAGCCTGCTAAGGGTATCTATGTGAAGAATGGCCGCAAGGTCATCGTGAAGTAAGAGAAATGCTGCCGTAAGGCTGAGCCGGGCGCATTTGCTGCGCTCTATCGGCGGGCGAAGATGACAATTTGCAACATCTTCGCCCGCCTTTCGTCACTTTTCATACTCAAACCACTCGTGCTCACACGGGGTCTGTCTCCCTGTGAGGCCCTCTTTTCTCTTTAACCTTAATTATTCATGGTTCAATTGTTTTTATAAACACAAAATTATCAGTAGTTTATCACGAATTAATCATTAATGCTTTATTCGTGTTTTGTTCATGGTCATTTGTGTGAAAGGTAAAGAGTTAACGGCATATAGTTTAATTGCCATGAATTATTAAGGCTGAAGCCTTTCCGCCTTGAGCGGCGCTATCATGCTCCACCACATAAAAAATCCACAGAAACCGCAAGAATATCGGGAAATTGTTGTAACTTTGCAGCTGATTCTGGGAACGCGGGCGCCCTCGCCCGCCAGGGTTGCGGGCGAGGGCGCCCGCGTTCCCAGGCAAAACATTTAAATAACCACAAGTTATATAGCATCGAAATGTGTGTCACGATAGTAAATCGGCCGTTTGTAGGGTCGCAGTTCGTAGCTTTGGATGAAGCAGCTATTTGAAGTAGATAGAATTATTAACAATTAAAACGAAGAGTAAGCACGAAGAGCCTTGTGATGGGAGACTGTCAAAGCACGGCTCCGTGAGAGGGGAGGGTGAAAGTCCCCCCACCTACTCGAAAACAAATAACATAACAATTATGGGAAACTTAGTAGCGATAGTGGGTCGGCCCAATGTAGGCAAGTCTACACTGTTCAACCGCCTCACCCAGAGTCGGCAGGCTATAGTGAGCGATGTGGCCGGCACTACACGCGACCGTCAGTATGGCAAGTGCGAGTGGAACGGCAGGGAGTTCTCGGTGGTCGACACTGGGGGCTGGGTGGTCAACTCCGACGACGTGTTCGAGGAAGAAATACGCAAGCAGGTGGTGGTGGCCACGGAGGAGGCCGACCTGGTGCTCTTTGTGTGCGACATCACCAACGGCGTGACCGACTGGGACATGGATGTTGCCCAGATACTCAGGCGCTCGAAGCTGCCTGTGGTGCTCGTGGCCAACAAGGCCGACAACAACATACAGGTCTACGAGCAGTATGAGTTCTACAAGCTCGGCCTCGGCGACCCTTACCCCATCAGCGCAGCCACTGGCAGCGGCACTGGCGACCTGCTCGACCACCTGCTGTCGGTCATGCCCACCAAGCAGAGCGACGACCTTGACACCACCATACCGCGCTTTGCCGTCGTGGGAAGGCCCAATGCCGGCAAGTCGAGCCTCATCAACGCCTTCATAGGCGAGGACCGTAACATAGTGACAGAGATAGCGGGCACCACGCGCGACAGCATCTACACTCGCTACGACAAGTTCGGCTTCGACTTCTACCTTGTCGACACTGCTGGCATCAGGCGAAAGAACAAGGTGACCGAGGACCTGGAGTTCTACAGCGTCATGCGAAGCATCAGAGCCATCGAGAACAGCGATGTCTGCATACTCATGATTGATGCCACGCGAGGCATAGAGGCGCAGGACATGAACATATTCCAGCTCATACAGAAGAACAACAAGAGCCTCGTCGTAGTGGTAAACAAATGGGACTTGGTGGAAGACAAGTCGCAAGTGGTCATTAGCACCTTCGAGGCAGCCATTCGCGAACGCATGGCTCCGTTCACTGACTTCCCCATCATCTTCGCCTCTCCCCTCACCAAGCAGCGCATATTCAAGGTGCTTGAGACGGCCAAGGAGGTCTACTTCAGCCGCAAGGCAAAGATAGGCACAAGCAAGCTCAATGAGGTCATGCTGCCGCTCATAGAGGCCTACCCGCCCCCCTCCGTCAAGGGGAAGTACATCAAGATAAAGTACGTAAGCCAGGTGCCCGACACGCAGATACCCACCTTCGTGTTCTATGCCAACCTGCCACAGTACGTCAAGGAACCCTACAAGCGCTTCTTAGAGAACAAGATACGCGAGAACTGGAAGCTCACTGGCTCGCCCATCAATGTGTTTGTGCGGCAGAAGTAGAGGGTGGCCTATAAGTCCGCCCAGCAAACGAAAGGGGTTGTGGCGTTGACTATAACTATTATTATAATTAAAGCCGTGTCGCTCCCGGCGACAAAAAATAGGACAGGGAAGGCGCAGACACCGGTGTTTCCGTGAGCTGTCCTGACACTTGAACCAAGAATGAAAAAACTGCTGATAGAAACCTACGGCTGCCAGATGAACGTGGCCGACTCCGAGGTGGTGGCGAGTGTGATGCAAATGGCAGGCTACGAGACTACCGACGAGCTGAGCCTGGCCGATGCCGTGTTCCTCAACACCTGCTCGGTGCGCGACAACGCCGAGCAGAAGATTGTACACCGCCTGGAGGCGCTCGCAGCCCTGAAGCGCAGCCGACAGACTACCGACGCCGCCGAGCCCGGCCTCATCGTAGGCGTGCTGGGCTGCATGGCCGAGCGCGTGAAGGACGAACTCATCACACGCCACGGAGCCGACCTGGTGTGTGGCCCCGATAGCTACCTCCAGCTGCCCACGCTCGTGGCCCAGGCCGAGAGCGGCACGCCAGCCATAGACACCGAGCTGAGTGCCAGCGAGACCTATGCCGACGTGGTGCCCAAGCGCCTCCACGTGGGGCGCGTGGGCGGCTACGTGAGCATCATGCGCGGCTGCAACAACTTCTGCCACTACTGCATAGTGCCCTACACCCGCGGGCGAGAGCGCTCGCGCGACGTGGAAAGCATAGTGCGCGAAGTGGCCGACCTGCGCGACCGCGGCTTCAAGGAGGTGACCCTGCTGGGGCAGAACGTCAACTCCTACCGCAGCGGCGATGACATAGCCTTCCCACAGCTGTTGCGCTTGGTGGCCGAGACAGCTCCGCAGATGCGCGTGCGCTTCACCACGAGCCATCCCAAAGACATGAGCGACGACACACTGCGGGTCATTGCCGACATGCCCAACGTGTGCCGACACATACACCTGCCCGTGCAGAGCGGCAGCAACCGCATACTCAAGCTGATGAACCGCAAGTACACTCGCGAGTGGTATCTCGACCGTGTCGACGCCATACGCCGCATAGTGCCCCACTGCGGCCTCTCCACCGACATCTTCGTGGGCTACTGCTCGGAAACCGAGCAGGACCACCAGCTGTCGCTGCAGCTCATGCGCGAGGTGCAATACGACTCAGCCTTCATGTTCAAATACTCCGAGCGCCCTGGCACATACGCCTCCCAGCACCTGGCCGACGATGTGCCCGAGGAGGTGAAGATAGCCCGCCTGAACGAGCTTATACAGCTACAGACTGAGGTGTCGGCCGCCCAAAACCGCAAGGACGAGGGCCAGACGTTCGACGTGCTGGTCGAGGGCTTCAGCAAGCGCTCGCGCCAGCAGCTCTGTGGCCGCACCGAGCAGAACAAGATGGTGGTGTTCGACAAGGGCGCCCACCACATAGGGCAGACCGTGAGCGTGAGCATCTATGGCTCGACCAGTGCCACCCTCCTTGGCAGGGAAACCAGCTAAACATGAGCCGAACATGAGCATGAAGACCAACAAGGAAGCAAGGGAAGCCATCGCAAGATACGTCGATGCGGTGAATGTGAAGTTCCAGTCCCACGATGACACGGAGCATACCTATCGTGCCTGCCTGGAAACGCTGCTCACCGACCTGCTGCCCTGCCTCATGGCCCAGGGGGAAGCCGACCAGATTACGGTAATCAACGAACCACGCCGCAAGGAGTTCGGCGCCCCCGACTTTGAGTTGCGCCGTGGCGTGTCGGTGGTGTCGTTTCTCGAGACAAAGAGCCTTGTCGATACCGACCTGCGTGGCGAGAAGCCCTCGATGAACAAAGAGCAGTTCAGCCGCTACAAGGACTACATCGGTGGCTACCAGCCCCTACAGAAGTGGCTGCAATACCGCGAAGGCCGCCAGCTATCGTCTGACGACGTAATACACTATGAGCGCATGGCATACGCCGTCAGGCAGACGCTGTGGCTCATGCAGCAGATAGACAAGACATACACCCCATGAAAGAATTCATCAATGTGCTGCGGCGGTTTGTACCGCCCTACAAGAAATATTTAGTGGCATCGATAGTGTTCAACATACTCTCGGCACTGCTCAACATCTTCTCGTTCATGTCGCTCGTGCCCATGCTCAACATACTGTTCAAGACCGACGACGCCGAGAGAGCCACACATCTCATGGCGTGGGACTGGAGCCATGCCCAGGCCGTGGTGATGAACAACATGAACTACTATGTTAACGAGCTTATTGCCATCCACGGGGCCACGACCACGCTGCTGCTCATCGGCCTGTTCCTGTCGCTGACCACCTTTCTCAAGACCGGTGCCTACTTCCTCACCTCGGCCACCATCGTGCCCATACGCACCGGCGTGGTGCGCGACATACGCAACCAGCTCTATCGCAAGATTATGTCGCTGCCCCTGGGCTTCTTCTCCGAGGAGCGAAAGGGCGACATCATTGCCCGTATGAGCGGCGACGTGCAGGAGGTGGAAAACAGCATCATGGCCTCGCTGGAGATGCTATTCAAGAACCCGGTGCTCATAGTCACCTACTTCGCCACACTGCTCATCATCTCCTGGCAGCTCACCTTGTTTGCCATCGTCATCGTGCCCATCATGGGGTGGATCATGGGCAATGTGGGTCGCCGCCTGAAGGCTGAGAGCATCAAGGCCCAGGCTCTGTGGAGCGACACCATGAGCCAGCTTGAGGAGACCCTGGGCGGACTTCGCATCATTAAGGCCTTCTGTGCCGAGGAGAAGATGGAAGAACGCTTCGACCGCGTCAACTCAGCCTACCGCACCGACCTCATGCGGGTGAACATACGCCAGTCGCTGGCCCACCCCATGAGCGAGTTCCTCGGCACGGTAATGATAGCCATCGTGCTCTGGTTCGGAGGCCTGCTCGTGCTCAACTACGATGCCCTGTCTGGCTCCACCTTCGTGTTCTACATGGTCATACTCTACTCCATCATCAATCCGCTGAAAGACTTCTCCAAGGCTGGCTACAGCATACCCAAGGGGCTGGCCTCGATGGAGCGCATCGACAAGATACTCATGGCCGAGAACACCATACGCGAGAATGAACACCCGCAGGCCCTCTCTTCGTTCGAGCATGAGATAGAGCTGCGCCACGTGAGCTTCAAGTATGGCGAGCAGTGGGTGCTCAGAGACGTGAGCCTCACCATACCCAAGGGCAAGACCATTGCCATCGTGGGGCAGAGCGGTTCGGGAAAGTCGACGCTCGTGGACCTCATACCGCGCTACTACGACGTGCAGCAGGGCGAGGTGCTCATCGACGGCATCAACGTGCGCACGTTGAGCCTCCACTCACTGCGCCAGCTCATAGGCAACGTCAACCAGGAGGCCATACTCTTCAACGACTCCTTCCGCAACAACATTGCCTTCGGCGTGGACAGCGCCACCGACGAGCAGATAGCCGAGGCAGCGCGCATAGCCAACGCCTACGACTTCATCACCGCCTCAGAGCACGGCTTCGACACTAACATTGGCGACCGTGGCGGTCGGCTCTCCGGCGGGCAGCGGCAGCGCGTATCCATAGCGCGCGCCATACTCAAGAACCCGCCCATACTCATCCTCGACGAGGCCACCTCGGCCCTCGACACCGAGAGCGAGCGGCTGGTGCAGGACGCCCTGGAGCGGCTGATGAAAACCCGTACCACAGTGGCCATAGCCCACCGTCTGTCGACCATTAAGAACGCCGACGAGATAGTAGTGCTCCACGAGGGCCAGATTGTGGAGCGTGGCACCCATGAGGAGCTGCTCCGCCACGACGGATACTACAAGAAGCTGCACGACATGCAGCAGGTTTAGCCAGCCGCCGTCAACGTACAGAACCCAAAGCATAACAGACAGAGCACAACGTTCAATGAATAATCCCATCAAGTTCCTGCTGCGCTTCTACCTATCCACAGTGCTGCTCTTCGTGGTGGCCAAGGTAGTATTTATGCTGGCCTGCGGTGCAGGCCACGGCCTGACCATGGGCGATGGCTTGGCCGTGGTGGCCCACGGGCTGACACTCGACTGCTCCACGGCCTTCTACTTCCTCTTCGTGCCCTTCCTGCTGGTGCTCGCCTCGCCTTGGTGCCCCGGTGGGTGGGCCAAGCTGCTGTTTCGTGGCCACGCCCTGCTGGCAGCCATGGTGCTCGCCGCGGCCTTCGTGGCCGACACCAGCCTCTATCCCTTCTGGGGGTTCAAGCTCGACGCCACCTGCCTGCAATACCTCGACACGCCCGCCGACGCCATGGCCAGCGTCAGCACTGCCTACATCGTAGTACGCCTCGTGCTATTCGTTGTGCTCGTGGCTGCCATCTTCTCACTGCTGACGTGGCGTAGCAGCGTGCCACGGCTCAAGGTGCGCCAGGCGCTGCTCATGCTGCTGCTCGTGCCTATAATAATAATAGGTACGCGCGGGGGCATCGACGAGTCGACCACCAACATAGGCCAGGTGTACTTCTCCCAGAACCAATTCCTCAACCACGCCGCCGTCAACCCCGTGTTCAGCTTCATTTCCTCGATGGAGAAGACGTCCAGTGTCAACACCACCTACCACTTCATGGCAGACGACGAGTGCCGACAGCTCATCGACAGCCTCTACCCACCTGCCAGCAGCCAAACCACAGATGCCAGCCCGACGCTGCTCAACACGCGACGGCCCAATGTCATCATCGTCCTCATGGAAAGCTGTGGAGCCATGTTCATGCCCGTCATGCCCAACCTCAGGCGGCTGGCCGACGAGGGCGTAAGCTTCACACGATGCTATGGCAACAGCTACCGCACCGACCGTGGAACGGTGTGCACGCTATCGGGCTATCCCTCCTTCCCCACCATGTCGGTGATGAAGATGCCCGCCAAGGCACGCACCCTGCCATCCATAGCCCGCAGCCTACAGACCGAGGGCTACACCACCCACTACCTCTACGGCGGCGACATCAACTTCACCAACATGCGTGGCTACCTTGTGGCCACAGGCTTCGAGCAACTCACGTGGAAGGAAGACTACACCCTCCAGCAACAGCGCACAGCACAATGGGGCGTGCGCGACGACATCACCTTCGAGACGCTCTACAGTCTCGTCGCCTCGCAGCCCATCGACAGCCAAGCCAGCCCATACCTCATAGGCTACTCCACGCTCTCCACCCACGAGCCGTGGGACGTGCCCATCCACCGACATAGCGACCCCATGACCAATGCCTTCAGCTACTTAGACGACTGCATAGGCCACTTCGTCGAACGAGTCAGGAAGCTGCCCCAGTGGGACAACCTGCTCCTCATCCTACTGCCCGACCACAGCATCAGCTTTGGCCAGTGGGACGAGCAACACCCCCAGCGCAACCTCATACCCATGGTGTGGACGGGGGGCGCTGTGAAGGGGAGGAAGCAAATAGACGTGGTATGCAACCAGACCGACCTGCCTGCCACACTCCTCGCGCAGATGGGCATAGACCACAGTCGCTTTGCGTTTAGCCGCAACGTGACCGACAGCAGCTATTCCCGCCCCTTTGCCATACACACCTACAACAACGGCTTTTCCATGGCCGACAGCTCCTGCTTCATGGTCTACGACCTCGACGCCCAGCGCGCCCTCGTCACCCAGGGCAGCCACACCGACCAGCTCGAGCGCATGGGGAAGGCCATCCTGCAGGCTGCGTCGAAGGACCTGGCAAGCCGTGGCACCATAGAAGCAACAAACCACTAACTAACAGTATAAAACAATGACACTAACACCCCGCACCCTCATCACCACCCTGGCCTTGACGGCCACTGTGCTCGGCGGTTTTGCCGCCGAGGCCACCTCCACCACCGTGCCCCAGCGCGGCACCTTCGTCAGCCCTACCGATAGCCGCATAGCCTATACCGGGCGCATCAGCTTCGCTAACCCCCAGCGCCCGGCGTTCAACTACCCCGGCACCCAAATCCTTGCCACCTTCACCGGCACCAGCCTAAGGCTCATGGCCAAGCCGCGCAGTGGCTATTTCATGGCCCAGATTGACCAGGGCGAGCCGTTCAAGGTCGCCCTCAGCGGGCCACGCGACTCTGTCGTATCGCTGGCTACGGCCCTGCCGCAAGGACAGCACACGGTGAGGCTCATGTATTCCGTCGAAGGCTACGAGTACCAGCCAGAGTTCTGGGGATTCCTGCTCGACGACGGATGCACGCTGGCCGATGCCCCGCAGCTGCCCCAGCGCAAGATAGAGTTCGTGGGCAACTCCATCACCTGCGGCTACGGCAACGAGAGCCAGAACCCCAACGACCACTTTGAGTTCGAAACCGAAAACCACTACTACTCCTACGCCGCCTTGACAGCCCGACAGCTCTGCGCCCAGCACTGGGTGGTGGCGCGCAGTGGCATCGGGGCCTACCGCAACTACGGCGGTCCACGCAATGGCTCACCAGAGAACTGCATCACCGCCCAGTACGACTACACCCTCTACGCCGAGCAGCCTGCCCACCGCAAGCGTAGCCCCCAGCAGGGCGAGCGCTGGGACTTTAGCCGGTTCCAGCCCGACGTGGTGTGCATCAACCTGGGTACCAACGACCTCTCCACCAACAACTACGATGTCAAGCTGCTTAAGCAGGGCTACCAGCGGCTGCTCCAACAGGTGCGTAAGGGCAATCCTCAGTCCGCCA
>Ga0247608_10008745_pt1 | contig 10161 bp, 5 predicted proteins | sample 176DNAGHGlowgp2_FD_193490 | JGI IMG/M metagenome (GOLD analysis project Ga0247608, IMG submission 193490) | Sheep rumen microbial communities from Palmerston North, Manawatu-Wanganui, New Zealand - 1766 DNA GHGlow gp2 | ecosystem: Host-associated > Mammals > Digestive system > Stomach > Rumen ... | reverse complement strand
CTGGTAAATAATAAATAACTTCAATTAGAACAATGAGTAAACTGACAAAAAATCAAAAGTTGGTAGCTGATAAGGTTGAAGCAGGGAAAGCATACTCTTTACGTGAGGCCGCTGAGTTGGTGAAGGAAATTACTACCACCAAGTTTGAGGCTTCTGTAGATATCGATGTACGCTTGGGCGTAGATCCTCGTAAGGCCAACCAGATGGTTCGTGGCGTTGTGTCACTTCCCAATGGTACAGGTAAGGTTACACGAGTGCTCGCTCTCTGTACTCCCGATCAGGAAGAAGCTGCTAAGGAAGCAGGTGCCGACTATGTTGGTCTGGACGAGTATATCGACAAGATCAAGCAGGGTTGGACAGATGTTGATGTAATTATTACAATGCCCTCATGCATGGGTAAGCTGGGTCCTCTCGGACGTGTCCTGGGTCCCCGTGGCTTGATGCCAAACCCCAAGAGTGGTACTGTAACTATGGACGTTGCTAAGGCAGTTAAGGAAGTTAAGCAGGGTAAGATTGACTTCAAGGTAGACAAGGCTGGTATTGTACATACCTCAATTGGTAAGATTACCTTTACTCCAGAGCAGATCTACGGAAATGCCAAGGAGTTCCTGCAGACCATTATTAAGCTGAAGCCGGCTGCTGCCAAGGGTACATATCTGAAGAGTATCTTTATCTCCAGCACTATGAGCGCTGGTATCAAGGTAGATCCTAAATCAGTTGAATAACTCGTAAAAGTTTAGTAAAATGAAAAAGGAATTAAAAGATACTATCGTAGTTGAACTTGGACAGAAGCTGACCGAATATCCTCATTTTTATCTGGTAGACGTTACCGGATTGAACGCTGAGCAGACCAGTAACCTGCGTCGCAAGTGTTTCAAGAGTGAGATTAAGATGGTCGTTGTGAAGAATACGCTTCTCCACAAGGCTTTCGAGGCTTCGGAAATCGACTTCTCACCACTCTATGACAGTCTGAAGGGTAACACAGCTGTAATGTTCACACAGCAGGCTAACGTTCCCGCCAAGCTGTTGAAAGAGTACAAGAAGGAAGGTATCCCCGCACTGAAGGCTGCTTATGCTGAGGAAGGTTTCTTCGTAGGTGCCGATAAGCTGGAAGAGCTCGTATCTATCAAGAGCAAGAACGAACTCATCGCCGATGTTGTGGCTCTTCTCCAGTCACCAGTCAAGAATGTTGTGTCTGGTCTGAACGCTGGTGGTAAGATTCACGGACTGCTGGACGCTATCGCTGAGCGTAACAAATAAGCGAACAATAAGTAACATTAACATTAAAAAACAATTAAAATTTTAAATAAAATGGCAGATATTAAAGCTATTGCTGAGGAGTTGGTTAACCTCACAGTAAAAGAAGTACAAGAGTTGGCAACTGTCCTGAAGGACGAGTATGGAATCGAGCCCGCCGCTGCAGCTGTTGCTGTTGCTGCTGGTCCCGCTGCTGGTGGCGCTGAGGCTGCCGCTGAGGAGAAGACTTCTTTCGACGTTGTTCTGAAGGAGGTTGGTGCTGCTAAGCTGCAGGTAGTTAAGGCCGTTAAGGAAGCTTGCGGTCTGGGTCTGAAGGAAGCTAAGGATCTCGTAGATGGTGCTCCTTCTACTCTGAAGGAAGGCCTGTCTAAGGACGAGGCTGAGAACCTGAAGAAGGCTATCGAAGAGGCTGGTGCCGTAGTAGAGCTGAAGTAATTCAGAATACAACAATAACAAAGTGGTTGGGAGCTCTCCAGTAGAGGGTTCCCGACCATTTTCTTGTCTTTTAACTAGATTTTCTAGATTCTCTAGATGATCTAGGAGTACTAGAAACTCTAGAAAAACAATAATATATGGCTTCAAAAGTAATTGATAACAGAGTAAACTTTGGCAGCGTCAAGAATCCGATGCCGTTTCCGGATTTTCTCGATGTGCAATTAAAGTCTTTCAAAGACTTCCTCCAGTTGGACACTCCGCCTGAGGAACGCAAGAACGACGGTTTGTATAAGGTGTTCGCTGAGAACTTCCCTATCACCGATACACGTAACAATTTCGTTCTCGAGTTCCTGGATTACTATATCGACCCGCCCCGTTACACTATCGATGAGTGCTTGGAGCGTGGCCTGACATATAGTGTACCCTTGAAGGCTAAGCTGAAACTCTATTGCACCGATCCTGATCATGAGGATTTCGGCACAGTGATTCAGGATGTATTCCTGGGTCCGATACCTTATATGACGGCTAATGGTACCTTCGTGATTAATGGTGCCGAGCGCGTTGTGGTATCACAGTTGCACCGTTCGCCAGGTGTATTCTTCGGTCAGAATGTACATGCCAATGGTACATTACTTTATTCTGCACGTATCATCCCCTTCAAGGGCTCGTGGATAGAGTTTGCTACCGACATCAATAACGTGATGTATGCCTACATCGACCGTAAAAAGAAGTTACCTGTTACTACGCTGTTGCGAGCCATTGGATACGAGAACGATAAGGACATCCTTCAGATCTTTGACCTTGCTGAGGAGGTAAAGGTTAATAAGAAAGCTTTGAAGGAAGTTCTTGGTTGCAAGTTGGCTGCTCGTGTGCTGAAGAGCTGGAACGAGGACTTTGTAGATGAGGATACCGGTGAGGTGGTTTCTATTGAGCGTCATGAGGTCATTATGGAGCGTGAGACAGAGATTACTGAGGATAATATGTTCGATATCCTTGAGAGTGGTGCCCAAAGCATTCTTGTTCATAAGGACGAGGCTATTGCTCAGGATTACTCTATCATCTTCAATACTCTGCAGAAAGACCCATCGAACTCTGAGAAGGAGGCTGTACTTTACATCTATCGTCAGTTGCGTAATGCAGACCCTGCTGATGATGCTAGTGCTCGTGAGGTCATCCAGAATCTGTTCTTCTCAGACAAACGCTATGACTTGGGTGATGTAGGTCGTTATCGTATCAACAAGAAACTTGGTCTTGACACTGAGATGGATGTCCGTGTGCTGACCAAGGAAGATATTATTGAGATTATCAAGTATCTGATTCAGTTGATTAATTCGAAGGCCTCTGTCGACGATATTGACCACCTGTCGAACCGTCGCGTGCGCACCGTTGGCGAGCAACTGTCTAATCAGTTCTCTATAGGTCTGGCTCGTATGAGCCGTACCATCCGTGAGCGCATGAACGTTCGCGATAATGAGGTGTTTACGCCTACCGATCTGATTAATGCCAAGACAATTTCGAGCGTTATCAACTCGTTCTTCGGCACTAATCCTCTGTCACAGTTCATGGATCAGACCAATCCCTTGGCTGAGGTAACGCACAAGCGTCGTCTCTCTGCTCTTGGTCCTGGCGGTCTGTCTCGTGAGCGTGCCGGTTTCGAGGTGCGTGACGTACACTACACACACTACGGTCGTCTCTGCCCGATTGAGAGTCCTGAAGGTCCTAACATCGGTCTGATTTCGTCGCTGTGTGTCTATGCAAAGATAAATGAGCTTGGCTTCATTGAGACACCTTATCGTAAGATTGAGAACGGTGTAGCTAACTTGAATAACGACGAGGTAGTATATTTGACAGCCGAGGAAGAGGCTGAGCATATCATCGGCCAGGGTAATGCACCGCTGAATGACGATGGTACTTTCATCCGTAAGGTAGTAAAGTGCCGTCAGGATGCTGACTTCCCCGTTGTGCCACCTGCACAGGTAGATTTGATGGACGTTTCTCCACAGCAGATTGCCTCTATCGCCGCTTCACTCATTCCTTTCTTGGAGCACGATGATGCTCACCGTGCACTGATGGGATCGAACATGATGCGTCAGGCCGTTCCCTTGCTCCATAACGAGGCTCCAATCGTAGGTACTGGTATTGAGAAGCAAGTGTGCGAAGACTCTCGTACTATGATTACTGCCGAGGGCGATGGTGTTATCGACTATGTTGATGCTACCACCATCCGTATTCTTTACGATCGTACAGAGGACGAGGAGTTTGTAAGTTTCGAGCCTGCTTTGAAGGAGTATCGTATTCCAAAGTTCCGTCGTACTAACCAGAATATGACCATCGACCTACGTCCTATTTGTGACAAGGGTCAGCGTGTGAAGAAGGGCGATATTCTGACTGAAGGATATGCTACTGAGAATGGTGAGTTGGCTCTTGGCCGTAACCTGCTGGTTGCTTATATGCCTTGGAAGGGTTACAACTATGAGGATGCTATCGTGCTGAACGAACGTATTGTTCGTGAGGATGTGCTGACTTCTGTACATGTTGATGAATATTCACTTGATGTTCGCGAGACCAAGCGTGGCGCTGAGGAATTCACCGCTGATATTCCTAATGTCAGCGAGGAAGCCACCAAAGACCTGGATGAGAATGGTATCATCCGCGTTGGTGCCCGTGTAGAGCCAGGTGATATCTTGATTGGTAAGATTTCACCAAAGGGTGAGAGCGATCCTTCACCTGAAGAGAAACTGCTCCGTGCCATCTTTGGTGATAAGGCTGGTGATGTGAAGGATTCTTCATTGAAGGCTAATCCCTCACTGACAGGTGTCATCATCGACAAGAAGCTCTTTGCTCGTGCCATTAAGACGCGTCAGACGAAGCAGCAGGATAAGATTACGCTGGCTAAGATTGACGAGGAGTATCAGGCAAAGGTCGACGACTTGAAGGACATCTTAATAGAGAAGCTGATTACCCTTACAAAGGGTAAGACTTCAATGGGTGTCAGGGACTATACTGGTGCTGAAATCATTGCCAAGGGTGCAAAGTTTACGATGACTGCGCTGAAGAACCTTGAGTATGGTGATATCCAGACTAACAATTGGACCAACGACGAGCACAAGAATGAGCTGATTGCTAAGTTGATTATCAACTACATGAAGAAGTTCAAGCTGCTCGATGCCGAGAATAAGCGTAAGAAGTTTGCTATCACCATCGGTGACGAGCTGCCCTCGGGCATCCTGCAGATGGCTAAGGTGTATGTGGCCAAGAAGCGTAAGATCGGTGTCGGTGATAAGCTGGCTGGTCGTCACGGTAACAAGGGTATCGTATCGAAGGTGGTACGTCAGGAAGATATGCCATTCCTTGAGGATGGTCGTCCTGTAGACTTGGTACTGAACCCGTTGGGTGTACCTTCTCGTATGAACCTCGGTCAGATTTTCGAGGCTATCCTCGGTGCTGCCGGCAAGCGTTTGGGCGTTAAATTCGCTACTCCTATCTTTGATGGTGCTAAGCTTGACGACCTCGCTGAGTGGACTGATAAAGCTGGACTGCCACGACTCTGTTCTACTCACCTGTATGATGGTGAGACTGGTGAGAAGTTCGACCAGCCTGCAACGGTAGGTATTACCTACTTCCTCAAGCTTGGTCACATGGTAGAGGATAAGATGCACGCACGCTCTATCGGTCCGTACTCTCTCATCACTCAGCAGCCTCTCGGTGGTAAGGCTCAGTTCGGTGGCCAGCGTTTTGGTGAGATGGAGGTTTGGGCACTGGAGGCCTTTGGTGCCAGCCATGTGCTGCAAGAGATCCTGACCATCAAGTCTGATGATGTGGTAGGTCGTGCCAAGGCCTATGAGGCTATTGTGAAGGGCGAACCTATGCCTACTCCAGGTATTCCTGAGTCTCTCAATGTGCTTTTGCATGAGTTGAAGGGTCTGGGCCTGAGCATTAAGATGGACTAAAGTGAGTTAAGAGTTAAGAATTAAGAATTAAGAGTTATATATAGAATATGGCTTTCAAGAAAGATACAAAAGTAAAGACAAACTTTACCAAGATAACCATCGGACTGGCTTCGCCTGAAGAGATTCTCGATAGTTCGTATGGTGAGGTTACCAAGCCTGAGACCATCAACTACCGCACTTATAAGCCTGAGCGTGACGGTTTGTTCTGCGAGCGCATCTTTGGTCCTACCAAGGACTATGAGTGTGCCTGCGGTAAGTATAAGCGCATCCGTTACAAGGGTATCGTCTGCGACCGTTGTGGTGTTGAAGTAACTGAGAAAAAGGTACGTCGTGAGCGCACTGGTCATATCGAACTGGTTGTCCCCGTAGCTCATATCTGGTACTTCCGCAGCTTGCCTAACAAGATTGGCTATCTGCTGGGTCTGCCCACCAAGAAGCTCGATGCTATCATCTACTACGAGCGTTATGTTGTTATCCAGCCAGGTGTGTTGGCTGGCAAGAAGGATGCCGAAGGTAATCCCGCTTTGGGCTCTCAGATGTACGACCTGCTGTCAGAAGAGGAGTACAACGAAATTGTTGACAACCAACTGTCAGAAGATAACTACTATCTCGACGACAGCGATCCTAATAAGTTCGTCGCCAAGATGGGTGCTGAGGCCATCTATGACCTCCTGGTCAAGCTCGATCTCGACTCATTGTCATACGAGTTGCGTGACCGTGCCAACAGCGACTCTTCCGTACAGCGTAAGAACGAGGCCCTGAAGCGTCTGCAAGTGGTTGAGGCATTCCGCTCAAGTGTGGAGAAGGGTATCAACCGTCCTGAATGGATGATTATGAAGATTATCCCTGTGACACCTCCTGAGCTCCGTCCTCTGGTACCACTGGATGGTGGCCGTTTCGCTACATCCGACTTGAACGACCTCTACCGTCGCGTCATTATTCGTAACAATCGTCTGAAGCGCCTGATGGAGATTCATGCTCCTGAGGTCATTCTGCGTAACGAGAAGCGTATGTTGCAGGAGGCTGTCGACTCATTGTTCGACAACAGCCGTAAGTCAAGCGCTGTGAAGAGCGACTCGAACCGTCCTCTGAAGTCACTGTCTGACTCACTGAAGGGTAAACAGGGTCGTTTCCGTCAGAACTTGCTCGGTAAGCGTGTGGACTACTCAGCCCGTTCGGTTATTGTTGTAGGTCCTGAGTTGAAGATGGGTGAGTGCGGTCTGCCTAAGTTGATGGCTGCCGAGCTCTACAAACCATTTATCATCCGTAAGCTCATCGAGCGTGGCATCGTGAAGACTGTGAAGTCGGCTAAGAAGATTGTCGACCGTCGCGAGCCCGTTATCTGGGATATCCTGGAGAACGTGATGAAGGGTCACCCCGTTCTGTTGAACCGTGCACCAACACTGCACCGTCTGGGTATTCAGGCCTTCCAGCCTAAGCTCATCGAGGGTAAGGCTATCCAGCTGCACCCACTGGCTTGTACTGCATTCAACGCCGACTTCGACGGTGACCAGATGGCTGTCCACCTCCCACTGTCTAACGAAGCTATTCTGGAGGCTCAGATTCTGATGCTCCAGAGCCACAATATTCTGAACCCTGCCAATGGTGCTCCTATCACCGTTCCTTCACAGGATATGGTGCTCGGATTGTACTATATCTCTAAGATTCGTCCAGGTGCCAAGGGTGAGGGCCTGACCTTCTACGGTCCTGAGGAGGCAATCATTGCTCACAATGAGGGCAAGTGTGACCTGCACGCACAGGTGAAGGTGATGGTTGATGACATCGTCGACGGCAAGCCTTGCAAGCACATGGTTGAGACCTCTGTAGGTCGTGTCATCGTGAATGGTATTATTCCTAAGGAAGTTGGCTATGTCAACAAGATCGTGTCTAAGAAGAGTCTGCGCGACATCATTGCCGATGTCATCAAGAACGTAGGTTTCGCTGAGGCTTGTGAGTTCCTCGATGGTATTAAGAATCTTGGTTATCGCATGGCATACGAAGCAGGTCTGTCGTTCAACCTCGATGACATCATTATCCCTGAGTCTAAGAAGGATTTGATTGAGAAGGGTAATGCCGAGGTACAGCAGATTACTGAGAACTATAACATGGGTTTCATTACCGATAATGAGCGTTACAATCAGGTTATCGATACATGGACACACGTCAACAACGACCTTGGTAACGTGCTGATGAAGGAGATGACGGAGGCTGATCAGGGCTTCAATGCCGTATTCATGATGCTTGACTCTGGTGCCCGTGGTAGTAAGGACCAGATTCGTCAGCTCTCTGGTATGCGTGGTCTGATGGCCAAGCCCCAGAAGGCAGGTGCTGAGGGTGCTCAGATTATTGAGAACCCCATTCTGTCAAACTTCAAGGAAGGTATGTCGGTGCTGGAGTACTTCATCTCTACGCACGGTGCCCGTAAGGGTCTTGCTGATACGGCCATGAAGACGGCTGATGCCGGTTATCTGACTCGTCGTTTGGTTGACGTATCTCATGACGTGATAATTAATGAGGAAGACTGTGGTACGCTGCGTGGTTTGGTATGCACCGCTCTGAAGAATGGCGACGAGGTTATCTCTACGCTGTACGAGCGCATCTTAGGTCGTGTCAGTGTTCACGATATCATCCATCCTTCTACTGGTCAGCTCATTGTGGCTGCTGGTGAGGAGATTACCGAGCCTATCGCACAGGCTATCGAAGACTCTCCTATCGAGAGTGTTGAGATTCGTTCAGTGCTCACTTGTGAGTCGAAGCATGGTGTCTGCATGAAGTGTTACGGTCGTAACCTCGCCACCCGTAAGATGGTTCAGAAGGGTGAGGCTGTTGGTGTGATTGCCGCTCAGGCTATCGGTGAGCCGGGTACTCAGCTGACACTGCGTACGTTCCACGCCGGTGGTGTGGCTGCTAACGCAGCAGCAAATGCCAGCATCGTGGCTAAGAACGACTCGAAGATTGAACTTGAAGAGGTTCGTACTGTTCCGTTCGATGAGGATGGTCGTGATTGCGAGATGGTTGTAAGCCGTCTAGGTGAACTCCGCTTTGTCGACGTCAACACAAAGATTGTGCTGTCTACAGTCAACGTTCCTTATGGTTCGTCACTTTACTTCAAGAATGGCGACGTGGTGAAAAAGGGCGACAAGATTGCTCAGTGGGATCCCTTCAATGCCGTCATCGTTACTGAGTATGCTGGTACGCTGAAGTTCCACGATGTCATCGAAGGTGTCACCTTCCGTGCTGAGACCGACGAAACCACAGGCTTGACTGAAAAGATTGTCACTGAGTCACGCGATAAGCTGAAGGTTCCTACCTGCGATGTGATTGACGCTAATGGTGAGGTTATCGGTACATACAACTTCCCTGTAGGTGGCCACGTCGTTGTTGAGGATGGCCAGACAGTCAAGACTGGTGAGACCCTCGTGAAGATTCCTCGTGCTGCTGCCAAGGGTGGTGATATCACTGGTGGTCTGCCCCGTGTTACCGAACTCTTTGAGGCTCGTAACCCATCGAACCCCGCTATCGTATCCGAAATCGACGGTGAGGTCACTATGGGTAAGGTAAAACGTGGTAACCGTGAAATCATCGTCACCTCTAAGACTGGTGAGCAGCGTAAGTACCTTGTATCGCTCTCGAAGCAGATTCTGGTACAGGAACACGATGCTGTTCGTGCCGGTACTCCACTCTCTGACGGTGTCATCACACCAGCTGATATCCTTGCTATTAAGGGTCCCACGGCTGTACAAGAGTACATTGTCAACGAGGTACAGGATGTGTATCGTCTGCAGGGTGTGAAGATTAACGACAAGCACTTTGAGATTATCGTTCGTCAGATGATGCGTAAGGTACAGATCAACGATCCGGGCGACACCATTTTCCTCGAGCAGGAAATTGTTGATAAGCTCGACTTCGCTGAGGAGAACGATCGTATCTGGGGTAAGAAGGTGGTTACCGATGCTGGTGACTCTGAGAACTTACAGAAGGGTCAGATTGTGACGGCACGTCGTCTGCGTGACGAGAATTCCAGCCTGAAGCGTCGAGATATGAAGCTCGTTCAGGTTCGTGATGCCGTGCCTGCTACGTCTACTCAGATTCTGCAGGGTATTACCCGTGCAGCTCTTCAGACCAAGTCGTTCATGTCGGCTGCATCGTTCCAGGAGACCACGAAGGTGCTCAACGAGGCTGCTATCCGCGGTAAGAGCGACAACTTGGAAGGCATGAAGGAGAACGTGATTGCCGGTCACCTCATTCCTGCTGGTACTGGTCTCCGTGAGTTCGACAAGATTATCGTTGGCTCTAAGGAAGAATACGAGCGTATGCAGGCTAATAAGAAGAACGTCCTCGACTTTGCTGAGGAACCTGTTCTTGATGAGCGTTAAGCAATTGTAAATACTAATGATATTGAGAGGACATGTTCTCGCCTGCAATGGTGAATATGTCCTCTCTTTCTATTAAAACAATATTCATATGAAAAAACTCTTAGTCCTTGCTATTATTGCCATGTCATCGCTGGGCGTTTCCG
>Ga0247608_10008743_pt1 | contig 10164 bp, 12 predicted proteins | sample 176DNAGHGlowgp2_FD_193490 | JGI IMG/M metagenome (GOLD analysis project Ga0247608, IMG submission 193490) | Sheep rumen microbial communities from Palmerston North, Manawatu-Wanganui, New Zealand - 1766 DNA GHGlow gp2 | ecosystem: Host-associated > Mammals > Digestive system > Stomach > Rumen ... | reverse complement strand
CCCCCGTTGTCATCCTGAGGGCGCAAGCCCGAAGGATCTCACCTGTAGTAACTCAGCTTCTTCTCGAAAAACTCCATGGCATAAGCCACGATAAAGTTAAATACATAATAGAACAGCGCCGCAGCCACAAAAGGCATCATGCTGGTCTGGGAGCTCGCAAGAGCCTTGGCTGTGGTGAACATCTCGGCAACGCTTATGGTGAAAGCCAGAGACGTGTCCTTTACGAGAGTTATAACTTCGTTTGTAACGGGAGGCAGTATACGCTTCACCACCTGGGGCAGAATGATAACGAAAAAAGTCTGTACCTTTGAATACCCCAGTACCTCAGCAGCCTCATACTGGCCCTTAGGCATTGACTGGATACCGCTTCTGTATATCTCCGCAAAATAGGCCGCGTAATTTATCACGAATCCAATGAGCGCAGCGACTATACGATAGCTATTAGTGACCTGTATCCCGAAAATATAGTAGGGGCCAAAGTACACCACCATCAGCTGCAGCATAAGCGGAGTACCCCTCATTACCGAGATATACACCTTTATGATCCCGGATATAACGGGATTTTTACTCATCCTTCCAAAGGATACGATAAGCCCCAGAGGCAGGGAAAAAAGCAGCGTCACTACGAAAATGTAGATACTTACCGCCATCCCCCCCGATAGAAGCTCTAATATTTTAATAAATGACATGATCTCTGTTCAAATACAGTAATGTTAGGTTCGATTCTGTTGTCATCCTGAGGGCATAGCCCGAAGGATCTCCTGGAGATTCTTCGCTTCGCTCAGAATGACACCACACTCTTCGCTTCGCCCAGAATGACAACCGGCTAAAATGCATTGGTTAATAAGGGTTACTTAATGATAGTTACGTCTGTTCCGAACCACTTTTCGGAAATCTTCTTTAAGGTTCCATCAACTGCCATTTCTTTTAAGACCTTATTAATATCATCCCTGAGAGCCGTGTTTCCCTTCTTGAATCCTACTCCGTAGGTCTCTGATGCAAAGGCTTCATCGAGCACCATAAGGTCCATGCCGCCGCTTGTGATCTTGTACTCTGCAACAGTGCTGTCCATTGCGATAGCATCAACTGTTCCCATATCCAGATCCATCATTGCGGTGTCATAGTCGGGAGTCGTCAGAAGTGAGTCGAAGGTAGCCACAAGGTCTGCATTATTGCCTTCTGCAAGCGCTGCCTCTGCGGATGAATCCGCCTGTACCTCTACTATCTTTCCTGCAAGGTCCGCAGCTGAGCTGATGCCTGAATCCTTCTTTACGACAAATACCTGACTATTCTCCATGTAGGGATCTGACCAGGTATAGGAATCCTCTCTTCCGCTAATGGTAAAGCCGTTCCAGATGCAGTCAATGGTACCTGCATCCAGCTCTGCGTCCTTTGAATCCCAGGCAATGGGCTGGTAAACGATCTCTTTATTAAGCCTCTTTGCAGCTTCTGCTGCCAGCTCCAGGTCGAATCCGGTGAATTCTCCGTCTTCTCCCACGAATCCCATGGGAGGGAAATCCTGGTCAAAACCCACAGTCAGTTTATTGCCCTTTGCGGAAGCACCGCCTCTGAAAGCACATCCAGTAAGGGTAAGTGCAAGGGTTGTGAGGGTTAATGTAAGAGTAGCGAGTATTTTTTTCATAAATCCTCCTTTTTGAGAGATTCTTTGCTTCACTATGGTAGCGTAATAAAGGGTTTTCGTCTAATAAAGCGCTGCCCTCCAAACCGGTTGACAGCGCTTAAACACTGATTCAGGGTATTAGTATCTGTTGGCTATGATCTTCACGCCCGGTCCCATTGTAGGAGCTACAGAAATGGACTTCATGTACTGTCCCTTGCATGTAGCGGGCTTAGCCTTTACGAGTGCCGCGATGAGAGCATCAAAGTTCTCTGTAAGCTGCTCTGCTGAGAAAGAAGCCTTTCCAACAGGTACGTGGATGATGTTGGCCTTGTCAAGTCTGTACTCGACCTTACCTGCCTTAATATCCTTTATGGCATTCTCCACATCCATGGTAACTGTGCCTGCCTTGGGGTTGGGCATCAGTCCCTTAGGTCCGAGAACCTTACCGAGACGTCCTACAACACCCATCATATCAGGTGTAGCTACTACTACGTCAAAGTCAAGCCATCCTTCGTTCTGGATCTTGGGGATGAGCTCCTCACCACCCACATGATCGGCGCCTGCTGCCTGTGCTTCGTCAAGCTTTGCACCCTTGGCGAATACAAGAACCTTTACGGAACGTCCTGTTCCGTTGGGAAGTACTACGGCTCCTCTGACCTGCTGGTCAGCGTGACGTGAATCAAGGCTGGTACGTATGTGCACCTCTATAGTCTCATCGAATTTTGCTGTTGCAGCCTTCTTTGCAAGCTCCATAGCCTCGATGGGCTCATACTGCTTTGTCCTGTCGATAGCCTTTGCAGCCTCGACGTATTTCTTTCCGTGTTTCATTTTCTTAAGGCCCTCCTTACTTCTCTACCTCGACACCCATTGAACGAGCGGTGCCGGCGATCATGCTCATAGCTGCTTCAAGAGAAGCTGCGTTAAGGTCAGGCATCTTTCTCTTAGCTATCTCTTCGAGATCTGCCTTTGAAAGCTTTGCAACCTTCTGCTTATTAGGAACTCCGGATGCTTTCTGGATCTTGCATGCCTTCTTAATAAGTGCAGCTGCAGGAGGCTCCTTGATGATGAATGAGAAACTTCTGTCTGTGTAAACGGTGATAACACAGGGGATAAGATAATCGCCCTTGTCTGCAGTCTTTGCATTGAACTGCTTTGTGAAATCAACGATGTTTACACCGTGCTGTCCCAGAGCGGGACCTACCGGCGGTGCAGGTGTTGCTTTGCCGGCCTGGATCTGTAACTTGATGTATCCTTCTACTTTCTTGGCCATTTTAGCCCTCCTTAATAAATCTGGCAGTTAAAGCCCATGGCTTTATCAGCCCTTTGTGGTATATGCGGGTAAGGTTCAGCCCTCCCACTTGAATGATCCTGAAGGGATCATTACTAACATTATTTCCGTTAACTCTTCCTTTGCTTCGCCCGGAAATCGTTAACATTTTCACCGCATCCTTGAGATCTCGTCAAAGCTGATCTCTACTGAGGTTCCTCTTCCGAAGAGTTCCACAGTTATGGTGGCGGTCTTCTTATTCATATCCATACGGGTGATCTCACCCACGGTATCCTTCCAGACTCCTGCCACAACGGCAACTGTGTCGCCTACGCCGAAGTCTACCACCATGTTCTCCACATGGATGCCAAGAGGCTTCATCTCTTCCTCCGTAAGAGGAATGGGTTCGCTTCCCGGGCCCACAAAGCCCGTAACACCTCTTGTATTCCTGACTACATACCAGGTATCATTGGTCTTTACCATATGCACCAGCACATATCCGGGGAACATCTTCCTCTCGGCGGTTTTTCTCTGACCCTTTGCATTGACCTCGGACACCATCTGTGTGGGTATCCTCACTTCCAGGATCAGGTCTTCCAAGTGCCTGTTCTCTATGGTCTTGTCAAGATCTGTCTTTACTTTATTCTCATATCCCGAGTAGGTATGGACTACATACCAGTGGGCGTTGTCCGGTATCTTCTTTCCGGATTCTTCTGCTTCATTTTCTGAAGGAGCTTCAGAAGTATCGGGAGTGTCAACCGCTTTATCCTTTAATTCGTCCTGTACATCAGCCATTGATAATCTCTGTCCTTCCTTACTTCAGCAGAAAATCGATCCCGTATAATACTCCGCGGTCTATGATGGCTATTATAGCCCCGACTATCACGGATACAATGATCACTGCCGTGGACTGCTTGATAAGAGTGTCCTTCGGGGGCCAGATGATCTTACGGAATTCCGACTTGAGCCCCTTCCAAAAGCTCTGGACTCCTGATTCTGCAGCCTTGCCGCTATTGGAAGCAGCTGTATTCTGACTGTCGCTCATTTCAATACCTGCCTTTCAAAAAACCGGGTCTTACTTTGTTTCCTTGTGCAGTGTATGAGTCTTGCAGAATTTGCAATACTTCTTGATCTCCATCCTCTCAGGATGTGTCTTCTTATCCTTTGTGGTGTTGTAATTACGATTTTTGCACTCTGTGCACGCAAGTGTGATTCTTGTCCGCATCTCTTTCCTCCGTTTCCTTAGTCCGGATGCTCTCCGGGCCGGCGGTTCAGACGACTTTTCATCAGTCTCCCGCTTGGTTTTTAGAACAATTTTAGAACACAAAAAAATGGGCTGTCGCCCACAGCGGAGTTAAATATAGCATAACCCGCCGTGGTGCGTCAACCCATTCCTGCTTATTTTTCAAATATTTTTTCAGGTAATCCCATATTCATTAATGCTTTTCTCCGCCGCAGGCGCCTCCTGAACAGCAGCTGCAGTTATGGGTGCAGCCGCCCTTCTTCCTGTCCTTTAGTATCGATCTCAGACTGAAGAATACCATGAGGACCACCAGTGCTATCGCTATAAGATTTCCTAAAACAGCCGGCATATCCTACCGCCTTTCCTTATGCCTTTGCAGCCTCGACTGCAGTAAGGCTTTTCCTTCCTTCCTCAGCCACATAGCCCTTCCTGAAGAGAAGATACAGTATAAGTGCTATCAGGATAAATCCTGCCACTGTTCCCACTCCGAAGGGAACGATCCCGGCGAAGAATCCTCCCACGTTGTAGGCAATGAGGCCGAGAACATAAGCCCAGAGGGTCATGTATCCGATCGCAGCCCAGGTCCACTTTGCGTTATTCATCTCCCTCTTTATGGCACCGATAGCTGCAAAGCAGGGAGCGCAGAGAAGGTTGAATATCATGAACGCGAATGCTGATGCTGCTGTATAGTCAGCCGCAACTCTGTCCCAGATCTGGTCTCCGTTCTCTTCCAGCTCTTCCGCGTCACTGTCGTAGTTATATAGAACTCCAAATGTTCCAACGACTTCTTCCTTTGCAACGAGACCTGTGATGGTAGCTACAGTGGGCTTCCAGTTTCCGAATCCCAGAGGCTTGAATACAAATGAAACCGCATTACCCACCTGGGCAAGGATGGATGCGTCCATGGGATTTACCTCATCCTCATCCACGTTCATCTTGTCCGCTATTGAGGATATTGCTTCAGGAGTAGCTATCGCCTCATCCTCCCACATATTATCCACCAGTCCGAAGTTTCCGTTTACGCTTCCGAAGGAGCTCAAGAACCATATGATTATGGAAGAAAGAAGGATCACGGAACCTGCTCTCTTTATAAAGGACCAGCCTCTCTCCCATGTAGCCCTTAATACATTTACCCATGCGGGAACATGGTATGCGGGAAGCTCCATTACGAAGGGCGCGGGCTCTCCTGCAAAGGCCTTGAATTTCTTTAATATGATACCTGAGAGGATGACTGAGCCTATACCTATAAAGTATGCCGAAGCTGCGATAAGGGGTGACCCTCCGAAGATGGCTCCTGCGATAAGTCCTATGATAGGAAGCTTTGCTCCACAGGGCATAAATGTGGTGGTCATGACGGTCATTCTCCTGTCACGCTCGTTCTCTATGGTCCTGGATGCCATTACTCCGGGAACTCCGCAGCCCGTAGCCACGAGGCAGGGGATAAAGGACTTCCCGGACAGTCCGAACTGGCGGAAGATACGGTCCATTACGAAGGCAACTCTTGCCATGTATCCCACATCCTCGAGAATGGATAAGAGGAGGAAGAGTACCAGCATCTGGGGCACAAAGCCGAGAACCGCTCCGACTCCGGCTACTATACCGTCCTGGATAAGTCCGTAAAGCACGGTTCCCTCGGATACACTTAAGGCCGCCAGCAGTGAATCCACGGCTCCCGGTACCCACTCTCCGAATATCACGTCATTTGTGAAATCCGTCGCCATGGTTCCTATTGAAACCGACCAGCCTCCCATTGCGATCGCATAGATCAGAAACATGATAACCGCAAAGATCGGAAGACCGAGAACACGGTTCGTAACGATCTGGTCTATCCTGTCGGAAGTGGTCATACTGTGTGCGGCTCTGTTCTTTACAACTGCTTTACTGCATATATCGGCTATAAAGTTATATCTTTCATTTGTGATAATGGACTCTGTATCATCATCCATTTCCTTTTCGCAGTCCTGAATATGACCTTCTATCTCTTCTGCTGATCCTGCGGGGATACTGAGCTCCTCCATTATCTTCTCGTCACGTTCGAAGACCTTTATGGCGTACCATCTTAAGAATCTCTTATCGTCTATCACATCCTCTATCGATTCCTCAACGTGAGCCAGCGCATGCTCGACGCTGCCCCTGAATACATGGGGAGGTTCACCTGCGCTCTTACTCATGGCAGCTTCCACTACCGCCTTTGTGACTTCGTCAATGCCGTTTGATTTAAGGGCGCTCATTTCCACCACCTTGCATCCCAGCACCTTTTCCAGGGAGGGCGCATCTATGGTGTCTCCGTTCTTATTTACGATATCCATCATATTGATGGCTACCACCGTAGGGATACCGAGCTCCAGGAGCTGGGTCGTGAGGTAAAGGTTTCTCTCTATATTGCTTCCGTCTACTATATTAAGTATGGCATCGGGTTTTTCCTGAACCAGATACTGACGTGAAACCACTTCCTCCAGCGTATATGGCGAAAGGGAATAGATACCGGGAAGATCCTGTATCACGATATCTGTGTGCCCTTTTAGTTTTCCTTCTTTTTTCTCTACCGTTACACCGGGCCAGTTTCCCACATACTGATTTGAACCCGTCAGATTATTGAATAAAGTGGTCTTTCCACAGTTGGGATTACCGGCTAAAGCGATCTTGATGCTCATTTTTTCTCTCCTCTTTTAACACTTTGCATCGACTTTAAGAAACTCATCATTCTACTTCCACGAGCTCTGCATCGGCTTTCCTGACCGAAAGCTCATAGTTTCTCACGTTTAATTCCATAGGGTCTCCCAGGGGTGCTACCTTCCGGACCATTATTTCCGTTCCTTTTGTGATGCCCATATCCATGATGCGGCGTTTCACAGGTCCTTCCCCATGCAGCTTGATAACCTTGCAGGTCCCTCCCACAGGTATATCCTTAAGTGTCTTCATACATCTCTCCTTTCCGGATCCACTTTTATCCGCATCGCCAGCTTCTCATCAAGAGCGATACGTCCTTCCTTTATCCTGAGGATAAGGTTTCCATTGTTATTCTGGATGATCGTGGCCCTATCTCCCTCAATGACCCCAAGCTCATTAAGATGACGCCTTACATCATCTTTTCCTGAGATCTTCAATATCCTTACCGTTTCTCCGGCTTCCACTACCGTAATAGGTAACATCCTTATCCCCTCCCTGCCATATGCTGATCCTGGGTCCGTTCTTCTAGAATATAACACTAAATCAAATTAGAGTCAACTTACTAAACTAAAGTTAATATAATCTGTGAAATACATATAAAATTATTATATATGGAGCTTAATCCGGTTCAATAAGGAATATTATTCCCAAATTCATTAAACCAGCGTTAAATATTCTTAATCAGGGTTTAAAAAAATCTTTTTCTGTGCTATAGTGGTCGGGAAGATCGGAAACATGAAGGGCTTGACCTTTAGATTCAGAGGATTTAGGACATGAATGTAGAAAAGACCATAGAAGATTATCTCGAAGCGATCCTTATGATACGGGAAAAGCAGGGCTATGTGCGTTCCATAGACGTGGCGGACCACCTGAAGGTCACAAAGCCCAGCGTAACCTACTCCACCAAAAGGCTTAAGGAAAAAGGTTATCTCACCAGTGACCACGCCGGCATGCTGATCCTTACCGACGAAGGACTGAAGATCGCGGAGAAGACCTATACGAAGCACAGGCTCCTGACCGAATTCTTTATACGGCTGGGTGTTGATCCGGATATAGCCATGGAGGACGCGTGCAAGATAGAGCACGATCTCTCCGATGAAACCTTTGAAGCCCTGTGCAGACATGCAAAGATAGAAATAAAGGACTGACAGCCGTCAGTCCTTTTTATTTCATGCTTCAGAAGCTCTTTATCTTCTCTTTGAATTCCCGGATAGGAACCGGTTTTGAGTAATAATAGCCCTGGAAAGTCTTAACAGAGTACTTCCTTAGCAGCTCCGCCATTTCCGATGTCTCTATACCTTCTATGCAGGTATTTGCGTCATAGACTGAGGAAAGCTCCGTAACCGCTGCTGCCAGTTTCTCTTCTCTCCTGTCCAGAGCCACATCCTTTACCAGCATCCTGTCTATCTTCACCACTTCACACTCCAGCTCCTTTAGGACTACGACCGACGCAAAGCCCGTGCCGAAGTCATCCAGTGCAAACTTCACCTTTTCATGTCTCAGGTCAAATAATACGTTTTTCAGCCGCTCCATATCGATGAGTCTGCATCTCTCGGTGAGTTCCAGGCAAAGGTTTTCCGCCGGGAAGTCAAGATCCGAAAGCGCTTCCTTTACCATTTCCACAAAATCTGATCTCTTCAGCTGGGCGTATGAGAGATTCACGTGCAATAAAAAATCCGGATATTCCTTCAAAAGGTCCTTTGTATCCGCCATGGCCTTTCTCAGGATCCACTTCCCCAGGACCGGGAACAGCGCATCATTTTCAAGGACCGGTATGAAGTCATTGGGAGGTATGGTATTCCCCTTCTCATCATGCCAGCGGATAAGGGCTTCCGCACCTTTCAGCTTCCCCGTGTCAGCATCCACTATGGGCTGGTAATAATTCTCAAACCCTTTACAGTCCTTGCTGACGGATTCCCTTATGGTGTTTAAGAGACTCAGCTTATTTCCTGTATCCTCCGCCAGGGCATTCTCAAATACACAGAGATTTCCGCCCCTGTCATATTTTGACTTCTCGTAAGCATGGGTCAGGCAGGAGAAAACGGTCTTTGTATCTAAAATGAATGAATCGAGATACAAAACCCCTGCATTAACGGGAAGATCTATCCTGTTTCCTTCGAGAGTGAAGGTCCTTCCCACCACTTCCTGGAGCTTATTGTAGCGCTCTCTGATATCCTCGATCGAAGCCTTCCTGCTGATAACGGCGAGCTTGATGCCGTCCAGTCTGAAGACCATGCCGATATCCTTAAACATCATACCGATATAACGGGAAGAATGCTGGAGCACACGGTTTGCGAAATCATAACCGTAGAGATCATTCATCCTGGAGAAATGACTGGTTCCCATCATAACGACGGTAACCGGTATCTCATTATCTATACATATCTGTAATTCCCTGAAAAAAACCGCCTGATTCGGAAGGCCTGTAAGCGCATCTATAGCTTCGCCCTTGGTCTGATTCCTGATGACGCCCGCAAAATACCGGGGGCTCCCGTCTGCGTCCTTTATGACAACCCCTTTGCAGATACAGGTTTTATAAGATCCGTCCGCTGCCTTCGCCCTGTACTGGAGGTCGTGTGAAGTCTCGGTCCCGTTAAACAGCTTCTCTATATTGTCAATAAAGCCCTGTCTGTCATCGGGATGAATATGGCAGGCCCATATATCTCCCGCTTCCTCCATATACTCCCCGGGAAGCCCGAAGTATTCCACAGCTCTTTTCGACCATCTGGAATAATCGTACTTCATATCACATACGTACACGAAAGCACCCTCTGCCACTATGTCATAGGAAGTAAAAAGTTCATCCAGATTTCTTTTTTCAATCTCTGTCATTTTCCCCATCTAATATTCCTCTCACAATTACAGATAGTATATCATATTGTGGAGTCAAAGGGGAGTCGGTGGGGACGGTTCCAATGTCATTTAGTTAAGAAAAATGTCATCCTGAGCGTTAGCGAAGGATCTCTCCAGCAACTATAAGAGATTCTTCCTATGACCCTCATCAGTCGCCTTCGGCGACAGCTTACCGATGGCAGCCGCACTTGGTGCGACTATACGCCATTCAAAACATGTCACTGACATGTTTTGCCCCAGAGGGGGAAGCCTTAACTTAATGGCATTGGAACCGTCCCCACCGACTCCATAATTATTAGGTGACATTTATTAATATTGGCATTATACTAGTGAGACACATTAATTGCAGAGATAAAGGAGATCCCGTAATTGAGTAACAGAGCGGAAAACAAAATGGGCGTAATGCCCGTAAAGAAACTGATTATTTCCATGTCTTTGCCGATGATGATCTCCATGCTGGTGCAGGCGTTGTACAACGTTGTTGACAGCGTTTATGTTGCCCGGCTTTCG
>Ga0247608_10008742_pt1 | contig 10164 bp, 22 predicted proteins | sample 176DNAGHGlowgp2_FD_193490 | JGI IMG/M metagenome (GOLD analysis project Ga0247608, IMG submission 193490) | Sheep rumen microbial communities from Palmerston North, Manawatu-Wanganui, New Zealand - 1766 DNA GHGlow gp2 | ecosystem: Host-associated > Mammals > Digestive system > Stomach > Rumen ... | reverse complement strand
TGTCACCTTTATTGGCTTTTTTTTAATTCATTTTTAATATAATTTACAAGTTTTTCAAGACCTTCTTGGTCTAAATATACTTTCTTATCAGCCAACTTTAATTACTCCTTTCTAAATAATTCATCAATACTATCTAAAGGAATACTTTCAATATTCATATCCCCCTAAATAGTTTCTCCATTTAGAGTTGGTTTATCATCAAGGTCATTATAACTGGTAATTGCAGCAGCCCGCACTCCAGTATCAACAGCCCCAACAAACCAATTTCCATTTGCGCCTATATATGGCGTATCTCCTGGTTTACCAACAAGAGAATTTATCCATTGTTGTTCAGAGCCAGAATATCCATTTTGAACAGCGATTTCATAAGCTGATTTACCATCTTCGCCTTTTAGCGCACCAGCCCCTGCGAGAGAAGCCTTAACATATTTTTTACATAATGCATATGTTACTAAATCCATTAGTTATTGGCTCCTTTCTTTAGATAATCACCCATTTACCAGTGCCATCTTTTATATAAACGTCCCCGGTAGAAGTACAGATAGCAGCACTACCCTATGCACTTTTTTTTGGGAGATTTTTTAAATCATCAGGGGAGTCAATAACATATTCATCAACATTATATTGAATTTGTCCATTAGTTGATGTAAGTTTAAAAGCCATTGTTATATCCTCCTTTATTTGAAATCTTTCTATAAAAATTAAAAATTATTACATACCGATGAAAGTATTTTGTCCTAATCATTTTTTTATTGATAAATAATAAAAAATATGATATAATTTTTATAGAAATATAAATAGGAGAATATTTATTATGAAAAAACTTGAAGTAACTCTTAAATTTGAAACGAGTGAGAATTATGATGAAAATATAGGCTCAATTAGAGAACTTATTAGTCATATGATTGATGAAACTTGGGATGCTATTTATGAAGCAGGATTAGTTCCACCTTCTTATAAAGAATATCAGATAAAGGAGATTGATGAATAATGATTCACGACCGCATTGGCGACCGCATGAAAACTTATGAGGCGACTGCACAGCATTATCTTGTGCGGCGCACACCTGTTATCATTAGAGTAGATGGTAAAGCATTCCATAGTTTTACTAAACATCTACAAAAGCCTTTTGATACTATTTTTCAGCAGGCTATGCAGAATACCATGAAGCGCATGTGCGAAAATATACAGAACTGTGTAATTGGTTATCAACAATCTGATGAAATTACTTTTTGTTTAGTAGATTATGAAACTCTCGAAACCGATGCTTGGTTCAGTTATCGTACTGATAAACTCTGCTCTATCGCAGCATCTATGGCAACCATGTATTTCAATCAGGAGTTCCGTAGACTTGCCGAACGAGAAATTTGGGATTATCAGACTGGGATGGTCCCGCAGTCCATGGAAATTCAGCAGAGGGTTCATGAATATCATGAAGTGCTAAGAAACTGCATCCAGCGTGGTGGTATGTTTGATGCACGATGCTTCAATATTCCAAAAGAAGAAGTAACTAACTGCTTCTATTGGCGCCAACTTGATGCGATGCGAAATTCCGTGTTGTCGGTGGGCCAGGCTAACTATTCGCATAGACAGTTGCAGGGTGCATCTTGCGCTGTTATCAAAGAAATGCTAAAACAGGATAATAAGCCTTGGGAAAATTTGCCTATTTATTTGCAGAGAGGTACTGCTTGTATCAAGGATGAAGATGGCTGGTATTTAGATTTTGAAATGCCAATTTTGAAAGATGAAGGTAGAAGTTATATTGATAATTTAGTTCTAATCTAAAAGGAGAGTTATATGTCCGTTGTATATAGAGAAGAAGATGATACTTATTATGAGCGGTGCAAAGTAGACAATCAAACGATTGAGTTAGGTATAAACTACCATGATTCAAATCTGCATGACCGTAAAGGATATTTCAATATCTATATTTCAGTTAGTAATAAGCGTAAAGATATGTATAAAAATATGGATAATAAAGTTATCACTGGCAAAAATCCAATCGCTAATTTTCTAACTGCGCGGCGCATGTTTCTTGAAGTAGAAGCAGAAGTTATCAATAGAGAATTGTATCACGGACCTTTTGATGAAATTACTATTTTTTGTACTTGGGTAAATAATCGCCGTAGAGATGCTTATTATAAAGTATTATCCCGATATGGATATGATTGGGGAAGCATAAATAAACAAAAATGTATTATGAAAACTTATAAAAAGGATATAGATTATGAAGATTGATAAATGGATGATTGAAGATGTTGCTTGTACTATAAAAAATTTTGGTTCAAAAATTGTTGAATGGGAACAGCAATCATATATGGAACATAAAGGAAAAGAAAATCCCTATGTCAAAGCAGCAAAGGCCGCATTGATTGTTGCTAATCAGGGTTTTGGGGATTGTTTTACCATTGATGATTTTATTGGATATGTAGAAGATGGTAGTTTTATAGACTACGATGGCACTGGCTATTGGGTAGATGGAGAAGGCAATAGATTAGGTTCTATTTACTGTAATGTAAATTGGCTGAGAAGTAATACTCCCGAGGGAGCCGAGTTTATAATGTGGTTTAACAAATGAAAGAAAAAATAGATGGATATATAAGTAAAATAACAGTAAACGGAAAAGTTTATGCTCTAAAATGTGAGGTTGTTGAGGCACGACCTATCACTTGTAGTAAATGCGGCGCTTCATTTCAATTACACCATGGAGAAGGGCAATGCCCTCATTGTGGCACTTATTATACAACACATTTTTATATTGAGGAAAAAGAAAATGCCTGATTTGAAAACATTGATTGCTGTTATTGAATGCCCAGGTCATAGTCATAATTGTAAAAAATGTCCATATGGATATGGTTTCTATGATGATAGTGGAGATTATGGTTTTTGGACTTGTGATATGATGAGAGTTGAAGAAGAAAGTCTTTTCTTTCTAAAACTTTATCAGCATCTTATTGAGGAAAAAGAAAATGAATGATTGGTTAGAACAGTTTTTTTATGAAATTGATAAAGTAAAATATAATAAAGATATAATGCCTAAAATGTGGCAAATTCTTGATGAAGTAATTGAAAAAACTGGCTTAGATGAAAATAGAGTGCTATATCTCGGTCTGTATGGCAGCCAGAATTATCGTATGGATAGTGCCAGTAGTGATATTGATTGTGAGTGCTTTATCTTCCCTTCTCATGATGATATAGTTTTTGCGCATCCTCTTACTTCAAAATGTCTTACAACTTCATATGGTACTTGCCATGTAAAAGATATTAGAGCAGGTTTTAACGAATTGGTAAAAAGTAGCCCTAATATCCTTGAAGTCTTGGCGTCTCATTATGCTCTTGTAAATAAAGATTATTCTTTTATTATGTCGCATTTATGTTGCCATGAAATTAATTACTTTGCTAATCTTAGCCGCCCTAAATTACTAAAAGGTCTTGAAGGTCTGCTTAGACGATATATGAAAGAAATAGATACTAATGCTAAATATCTTGCTAATGCTATGAGAGTTAGCGATATGATACATGGTATTATTATTGGGAAAGATTATTTAGATTTATTAGTACCTGAATGTTATGAAGAACTCCGAGAAGTAAAAAGTGGAGAGATAGATAAGTTTATGGTAGATACTTTCAAAGATTATCAGAGTGCGCGAGAAGTAGAATTAGAAGAGTATTATTATAAAAATTTCTTCTCACCTGACGAAGGAGTATTAGGTAGCATCAAATGGGATGAAAATGCGCTTATGACAAAATATATTAGACTACATTTTTGAGGAGTAAAATATGAAGATAAATAAAAAGTTGCTAAGTATCTTTATGGGAATTGGCACTTTTGGTATTACATTATTTTTTACAGTTTTTGGCATTGAAATTTGTAAGATTGTTTATAATCATTGGATATTTTATTTGTGCTTTATTTTGGCAGATATTTATCTTTGGAGTGATTACATTTTTACAATTTTCTTTTGGGATAATTTAGAATAAATAAAAAAAGAAACCTGCGCTTTACCAAATTTTTTACAGATTTTTGTGAAATTTTTGGTAAAGCGCAGGTTTCTTTTTTTGCCCAAAAAAATACTTCAAAAATTTTTAGTAAATTTTTTGGGACAAAATTTACAAATCTTCCTTCCATAATTTTTACAATAATTTGGTAAGAGCGAACCAAATTTTTTACAGAAAAGAGGGAAGAAAATGTATAATTATTACCAACAATAGCCAAACTCTACAATGCCAATAAATCCTCGCCCAAATGTGCTACCTCCTCAGCCATTTGGTGGACTAAAAGGGCATCCAGTTTCTTCATTAGAAGAAGTAAAGGCATCATCCATTGATTTTGATGGTAGCATCTTTTATTTTCCTGATATAGCAAATAAAAGAATATACACAAAAACAGTTGGAATGGATGGCGTCGCACTTCTCAATATGTATGAATTAAAACCCCTTCCTGCTGATCCAGTAGAAGGAGATTATATTACGCGTACAGAGTTTGACCAAGCATTGGCTCGTATTTCTGAATTACTCTCAACAAAAGTAACAAAAGCCGCAGCCGCTGGTGTGGCATAGCCAACTGAACCAACGCCCCCTCAATCATACAAGGAGGTTTTCTAATTGAATAATATAAATCCAATTCAAGTAATGATTCAGATGGCAAAGTCAGGACAAAATCCTGAACAAATGATGTTGTAGTATCTACAACAATAGGCATAGCAGAACCCAATGGGTTAGAACCTCCTTAGTCTGGCCCAGGCTGGAAATACCACAGATATTGAAAAAATCGCTCGTAATATCTGCGCCCAGCGTGGAATAGACTTTGATAAAGAATTTACCGCTTTCAAACAAAGTTTAGGACTATAAGCGCGCAAGTCATAAACTTATGTCCAGAAGCGATAAATAATATATTTATTAAAGGAGGACATATGTTATGTTCAATTCAAACGATGGTTATTCTTTAGCTGACATCGCTGCTGCGACTGGTAATGGCCGTGGCGGTTATGGTGGAGACGGTTTCTTTGGTGGATCTGGTTGGTGGATAATCCTTCTCTTCCTCTTCGCTTGGGGCGGATGGGGAAATAATGGTGGTTGGAGTAATGGCGGAGGCAACGGTGCCGCAACTACTATTTATGGATTAGATAGTCTTGGAGCCACAAGAAATGGTTTCTATGACCTCAACTCTAGTGTTTTAAGTGGTTTTGCTGATACAGCCGCTGCTGTTGCCGCAGGTACTGCTGCTGTTCAGAGTGATATCAGTGCATTAGGCTTACAAAGTTGCCAGAATACTAATGCTATTACTTCTGCTATTACATCTGGCACTATGGCTAATATGTAGAATACCTTTACACTTTCTACACAACTCGCCGCAATGCAGGCCGCATAGCAACTCGCAAACTGCAATACTGACCAAAATGTTACTAATTCCTTCGCACAACTCAATTACAATCTCGCAACCGAGGCTTGTGCTGACCGCGCCGCAGTCACTACTGCTGCTCGTGATGTTATTGATAACCAGAACGCTAATACTCGTCAGATTCTTGACTTCTTAGTGCAAGATCGTATTACTGCTCTTACTACTGAAAATCAGGCACTCAAAGGTCAAATCTCACAGAGCGAGTAGAATGCTTATCTCTTATCTCAGTTAAAACCATGCCCAATGCCCGCATATCTCACTTGCAACCCATATAGCAGTTGTGGATGCGGCAATAACAACTTGGGCTTCTACTATGGAACAGGCAATATTATTGCCTAATCCATAAGCCAAAAGGAGGAAAGAAATGGAATTATTTGCAAATGATAGACAAACTGTGGAAGCAAATGAATCTGTGATGTTCCAAACTGCGCTCTCCTCAGGCTCCTCTTCTATTCTTTGGAGAGTTGGTTCTGGTATCGTCACTCTAAGAGGTATCGGCCCACAGATTCGTAGTAGATTCCGCGTATCATATCACGGCAATGTTGCTCTTTCAGAAGGAGCAGAAGTTGCCCCAATTGAAATGGCAGTGCGTATAAGTGGGGAAGTTCTTGCTTCCTCACGCACTGTTAGTACCCCAGCCGCAGTAGGTGAATTCAATAGTGTAGGTGCTACTACATTAGTTGATGTTCCTGCTGGATGTTGCGTGCAAATTTCTCTTGCTAACATTGGAACTTCTTCTACTGATACCGAAAATATTGATTTGATAGTAGAAAGGGTGGCGTGATATGGAACAATTAAAAAATATCAAACAATGCCTTGTCAGTCAAGTACAGGGCCAACTTGGCAACCTTGAAAAGGTAAATGCCAAAGAAATGGGTGAAGTCATTGATATGATAAAAGACCTTGAAGAGGCTATGTATTACTGCGCTATTACTGAAGCGATGGAAAAATCTGCCGAAGAAAAAGAGCATAATATGAATGTCAATTACTATATGGAAGGCGATATGGGCCGTAGATACTATGATGGTCAAGCCAGAAATAGCGATGGCACTTATGCTTCTTCTAACAGTAATAATAATGGTAATAGATACTATGTACCATATATGGAATATGCCCCTTATATGATGCGTGATGATAAGTGGCGCAACGAACACTTTGGTGACCGTAGCGGTATGTCTCGTCGCATGTATATGGAAGGTAAAATGTATCATGGTGATGACCAGCAAAGCATGAAAGAACTTGAACACTATATCAAGGATTTAGGTGAAGACCTTACTGATATGGTGAAAGAATCTTCTATGGAAGAACGTCAAGTCCTTTCTAGCAAATTACAACAACTTGCTACTAAAATAAATAATAGTAGTAATACAAAATAATTATGAGTTTCATAATTAATGGGATAGTATGGAGGGTAAAAATAGTCCCTCCTACTTTCCCAGCTTTATTAATGAACTATGATAGATTCACTCTTGGATGTTGTGATAATGCAACTAAAACTATTTATATAGCAGACGGTCTAAGTGAGAGCAAGTTTTATAAGGTATTAGGTCATGAAGTGACACATGCTGCTATGTTTAGTTATTAGGTATTATTGACAGAAGATTAGGAAGAGTTATTAGCAGATATAATCTCTACCTATGGGAATGAAATCGTAATGGTTACTAATAAAGTTTTCAAAAAAATAAAGGGTAATGCTTTTTATTAAGCATTACCCTTTTTATTATTTTAAAATTATGAATTTTTCCCACTTGCAATAGGTTTTTCACTAGAACCAAACATACAGGTTCCACCACAAGTAGAGCCACATTTATTTTGACAAGTGTTTCCACATTCACCCTAACATCCTGAGCCACAACTACTTCCACAATCAGCAGTACAGCCTCCGGAGCAAGAATCACATCCATAGTCACAATTTCCCTTACATGCTTGGCAATTGGCTTTACAGGTGGTATAACATAAAGTATCACAATTACTAACGCAATGATTAGTACAACCTGTGCTACAACTTTGTTGACAATTTGATATACAAGTTCCACCACAAACCTAATCACAATGAGTACCACAGGTACCTCGACAACTAGCATCACATGTACCACTTCCACAATTTCTATTACATGTTCCATAACAAGTCTTTCCACATGCTCCTGTACAAGTCCCTGTACATGATGTGCATCCTGTTACACAAATTCCACCACATTTGGTACTACAGGCATCTTCACATGTTCCTGTGCAATGGCTATCACATGTCCCTCCACAAGTACCCTTTTCATTACTTGTATGAGAATAAGTCCCCATTTTACTTTCATTACTACAATTTCCACTACAATAGCCAACACAAGCCCCATTACAAGCACTAGATCCATTATTATTCCAATACTCAACTAAAGACTAATAATTAGTTAAATTAGGTATTACATTATATGAATTTAATGGATAATAATTATTTGAAATGGTAATATTATTTAATTTCATATAATTGTTATCTATAATATCTTTAATAACATTTAAAGGAGCAGCAAAATCTTCTGTAATTATTGAATTTTTATCCTAAGATTTTCCATTAGTTATCGTATGTGGATCAGTATTAGTACTATCATTTTTATAAACATATGAAGTAATTTTTGAAGTTCCACGACCTACTTTTCTTGCATCAGCATTTAAAAAGGTATATAAAGTTTTCATTAACTTATCAAATCCGTCTGCTCCATCACTACTTTTATTTATAATATCATTTTTATTACTACTCATATATTAAATCTCTCCTTTCCTTATAATAATTACTCAATAGGATATTGGAGAGCTTTTAATAAGTCTAATTCCTCTTGAGATATAATTTTTAAACATTCTTCATCTGAAAGCCAAATTTTAAATCTTTTAGCTTCTTTATGTTTCAAATAATATAAATTCCAATAATATGCATTTGCTAAAGCTCTTGCTTTATGCATTATACATATATAAGTAGCACGATGATTAAAATCTCCACCACTATCTTGATAATTATAAGCCTAACACCAAGCACATCCTTCTGCAATAGGGCAATTTATACATTCTTCCGTTGATTGAGAAATACGATTTACTGCTTTTAAAGTATTAATACAATTACGACATTTAGCATTAGTCATAATTCCAGTATCAACATTACCAATTATAATTGGTTCAACTTGATTTCCAAGAGAAGATTCCATATATCTAATACAAGGATATATATCACCTTTCCAATCTACTGAAATCATTGCTCCATTACCGCCACACCAATTCTAAATATCAGAACGATCTTTTGGATGGAACATATTCTCTTCATACATAGAAATATAAATCTTATCTTCTAAATTATTTTCTAATACATAATTTGATAATCGAACTAATTGCTAATATAAAATAGTAGCATCTTTTTCAGTCCAACCTTTTTCAAATACACAGTTAAGATTTATTTCAGTATAACCCTAATCGATGAGTCCTTTTACTGCCTCAAAAGTATAAGCAATATTAGCTGGAGCTAAAGTCATTTTACTCCCCATTTCTCCACCCAATACATCTATATAATGTCGTACTCCGGCAATCGCTTTATCGTAACTTCCAGAACCATCTGGGAATATACGGCAAGCATCATGTAATTGTTTATTTCCATCAATAGAAATATTAAAAGATAAATGGTTCATCCATTTTTTTATAAAATTCTATACTTTTGGTTCAAAATATAAAGTACCATTTGAACTAATAGAAATACGCCAATTATATTGCCAAGGATGATTAGTCTCAATCATTCGTTTAATAAAATATTCCATGATCTAATCCATTAATTCTACTTCAAGAAAAGGCTCTCCTCCAATAAACTCAATAACAATAGCATCACAAGCCTATGTGTCTAAATACTATTGAGTATTTTTATCATTTTCAAGAAGCATATCAATAAATTTTTGTGCTACTCTAAAAGGCATTTTATGAGTGCTTTTATTAATTTGATAACAATAAGTACATCTAAGATTACAAGCATCAGTAACCTAAAAAGTCACATTTGCGGTCTAAATTTTGTTGGTCTCTTTTTCTTTATCATAAGGAAATGGATAGAACCGAGATATCATATCCTGATATTGCTCGGTTCTCTTACGATTATTATTCATTTATAGTAATAGTCACAACACAAGATGAATAATCTAGAGACCAATTAGATGCTTTACCTTCCGTTGCAGGCATAACGTAATCTTTTTCTATAATATTTTTTGCTTTTTCAAAAGCAAGATATTTTTCATCATATTCTTTTTGATATTGAGTAATACGCTCTTCAGGAACATTTATATCTGTATTTGCCATAATATATGTCAAAATATCACGACGAGCATCACGTTCAACATTCGCCTTTTGAGCCATATCACGAATTTCTTCTGGTACAGTAATTTTAATAATTTTATTCATTTATAAAAATCTCCTTTTACACAAATACTTTTATATTATAAGTATAACATAAAAAATTCTTTTTGTCAAGATAAAAAAATAAGAGAGGTATAATATAATACCCCTCTTTATTTTTATTGATACCTAAATTCTTCTGCATCAGCAGTAGCAACTGTCTTTTTATATTTAGCAGTAACCATTTCAAATAATAAGTCTCCGTCATGATTGCCACCTAAATCATTATAAGTTGTATGCTCTTTCTGAAGTTTTCTATATTCATCAAAAGTAATTACATGGTCGGCGTCAAGTAATCTACGGCATTCACTAATAAATGCGCGGCCCTCAATAGAAAGCATTCCTTTTCTAACTAT
>Ga0247608_10008741_pt1 | contig 10164 bp, 17 predicted proteins | sample 176DNAGHGlowgp2_FD_193490 | JGI IMG/M metagenome (GOLD analysis project Ga0247608, IMG submission 193490) | Sheep rumen microbial communities from Palmerston North, Manawatu-Wanganui, New Zealand - 1766 DNA GHGlow gp2 | ecosystem: Host-associated > Mammals > Digestive system > Stomach > Rumen ... | reverse complement strand
AACCGGGCGCCCCGCGCCCGGTGCTTTACATTTTTGTAAAACTCTCCATTAAGTGTGCAGACAACGAGAGGCGAGGGGGCTTGCGCGTGTGGGGTTCTGCGCCCCCAGGTTCCCCGCTCCGGGGTCTAGTCGGGTATTGTTCCCTACGTTGCGGACTAGTTGATGACGTTCCATCTGGTTTTCCGTTCTGGGAAGAAACTCTGGAATGGAAACGAAAATGTGGACTGTTGATAAGTTTGGGTGATTGTCACAAACAGTCATGGAAATGTCACGAAAGTGTCACGAATAGTTTACATAATGGGGATTTATCGGCAATGGTTCACAAATGTGCACCAGTCCCTCCGGTCGGCCTATAGGCCACCGGTCAGGAACCGTATGCACAGTCGTGCACCTATTTCATCCTCTTTGCTTTCTCGAGGAACCGGAGGAAGTCGTCGGCGACCGCCTGCGAGTCCACGTTGAAGGTCAAGTAGTGGGCGACCACGTACCACGCGTTGACCTCGCTCTCCATCTCCTCGCGACCCTCCACATAGTTCTTGAGGGCGATGAGGGCCAGGTCGGCGCCCTTTGAGGATCGGAATTCCAGGATGGCGGACGTCTGTCCATTTTCGTTCTGGTAGGCGAGAATTTGGTACTGCATAGTATATCTCCTTATAGTTGGCGGTTTGTCCCCAGATTTGGCCGTAGGCCAGCCCCGCGGGAACCGTGCCAGTCTGTCGGTGCCTGGGTACGAAAAAGGCCAGGGGGCATTCGCCCCCTGGCCTCGGAGTTGACCAACAAGAAAATTATAGATCCAGATGTTTCACGTGAAACATTAACCGGCTACCCGTTTCTTCTTGGGTTTGAAGATTTTGATCTTAGCCACGGCTGTCCTCCTTGATCTTGGAGTCGAGCGTTCGCTTCAGGGCGGCGATGTCCTCCGCAGTGAGGTTCGTGCCGGAGATAGCCCAGAAATCGATACTTCCTATTCTGGTGAGGTTTCCGTGCTTTCTTCTGGTGATGTCCACGCGAGACTGGTTTTCATCTGGATAGAACCAGATGGCGTAGTCGTAGCAGACATCTCCATTTTCGAATATTTTTCCACGGATGTAGGTCTCGCCATCCTCTTCGCCGTCACAAGATGGTGTACTGAAGGTAAGCCCCTGGAACGCCGGTAATAGGAAGGACTGGATTTGATCCATGAGCTTCAGTTGGAACTCACGGAAGGCTTGGATGAAGTCTTTGTCTTTCTGGGTCATGGTTAAATCTCCTGGGACTTGTTGATGAGGTCGATGAGGGATTTCTTTTCCTCTATTTGCTTCTGGATTTTTTCTTCCTCGGCCTTGGCTTCACGACGGAGGTCTCCGATGAACTTGATGGTCTGGTCAGCTGCAGCTGTGATGGCGTCGACGGGGGAATAGAAGATTCTCGTGTGGTCGGTTTCGCATTTCGGGTGGAGGAAGGCTCCGTTCTCCGGCACGTCGAACCATCCAGAGTTGGTGTAGGGCTGGAACTGTCCGAGCTTGTTCACCGGGTGCCAGTACATGACGTCCTGGTGGGTGTATGCCGGGTTGTAGCGGAGGACGGCGGCGGGGAACTCGTCGGTGAGGTCCGGCCTGACCTTCAGGATGAGCTTGGCTGCTTCCTCGATGTCGGCGAAGCAATTGAGGATGACGAAGTTGTTGGCTTGGTCGAGGTCGAGGGAACTCGAGACGTCTCCTTTTCTGGTGTATTCGGTGTTGTAGAGGCTAACGCACGCCTTCTTTTTCGGCGCGAAAGCCTCGATAAGGATATTGCTGTTCCTGGCAAAGACGATGGGTACGATATTGGTATCGGACGTAATCTGCATGTTGAATCTCCTTGTTGGGGTTGTGTCTGGTCAATAAGGTAGAAGGCCAGCCCCGCGAGGGGCCAGCCAGTTCTCTAGAGCATGTAGATCATCTCCTTGGGATTGGAGAGTCGCTTGATGTAGTCGGTGTCGCCCCTGTCGGTGGCGGCCTTGACGGCTGCTGCGATTGCCTTGTCGCGGTCCATGGCCTTCCAGTAGATGGTCTTGGACGCGGTGCACCGGCGGCCATATTCAACGAAGAAGGCGGTACCGCCGTGGTTGTTGCCCATGCCGAAGGTGGTATAGGTGTAGAGGGGTTCCGGGGTCTCTTCCCAGAGGACGCCGTTGCAGATGACGAACCTGGAGGCGATCTTGCGGACGTCTCGGAGGTGTGACTTGAGGTTGTCGTTCACGACAACGGATGTCTTCTGGTCGAAGAGGGGGCATTCCTCTATGTGTCCTCTGGACTGCCACCACTTGATTTCGTTTTCGACGTGGGTCTGGGGATCCACGAAGGAACGAGATATGGCGGAGCCGAATGAGATCCGGACCGGTTTAAAATATTTATTCTTGAACCGACGGATGGTCTCGGTAAAGTACTGGCCGGAACGGGAGTCTCCGTTGTGCAAGAGTTCCCGGAGTTCTTCGGAGTTTTTGACCTTTGGGTAGACGGACTGGTACCTCTTGACCTTGTAGACGGCGGGGAACTGGATTTCGGATAGTTCCTTGACGTTGACCTCGCAGTACTTCGAGAGCGAGCGGACGCGGAGTTTCCTGCACCTCTTGGTGGGGAAGAAGGACTGGACATATTTGACGGGGACGAGCAGTTTCATGGTATCTCCTTAGTCTTCGGAAGCTTCTACGTTGATAGTGAGTACGGAGCCGGAGCCGTCCGGACCGGTATTGTCGATGGACATGATGTCGAGGTCTCTTAGGTAGTCTGGGCAGTCTTCGTACTTTCCGTGGAAGACTTCCTCTTCCGTGTTGAGGTCATATACGACGATTTCCTGTATATGCGGCTCGATAAAGAGGTCGAGCAGGTCTTCAACTGTAATCATGGTTGGGTCTCCTTTTGTTGTGTATTGTCGATAGCCTCGAGGGGCAGCCCCGCGGGAACCGTGCCAGTCTGTTGGCCGGGCCGGCCAGAAAAAAGGCGCCAGTACCCGTAGGTACCGGCGCCCCAACCAGGGAGAAAAATTATTTTTTCGCCTTCTTCTTGGACGTGGCCTTCTTGGTCGTGCTGATTTTCAGCGCCTTGGCCTTGTCCTCGGTGGACATGGCGTTCCAGGTCGTGGCGATCCTTTCCTCGACGGACTTGGACTGTTCCTGGAAGGCAAGGAGCTTGCTGATGGTGGCGGCACCGTTGGCAAGTTCGCGGTCTTCCACCGCCTTGGCCTGTTCGCAGAAGAGCCTGATGCGGTCCAGGAGCAGGATTGTCTTGTCCCATATGACCTTCATGGCGTCGGCGACGTTCCAGTAGACCCGGCTCATGTAGAGTGAGCCGTCGTAGCGGTCGGCGCCGTCTTCCACGAGGGTTCTGTCTTCCGGCAGGGGGATGAAGACAGAGTCCCTGCCGCAAATCGATCCGCGGGAGCGGCGGATGGTGCTGATAGTGCCCTTGGGGGTGACCTTGTTCCAGTAGACCATGTTGTAGTAGCTGTTGGTAATGTGCATCGCCACGGACGGCGCGTCTGTCGGCTTGATGGTGGAGAAGAACTCGGTGACTTCCTCCGGGGAATCTACGAGCTTGTCGAAGGTGGGGTTGATTGCGTCAGAGATGCGGACGTACTGCATGACGCCATCCGTCTCGTACCAGTTGAGCTTGTGGTAGCTGCCGTCGGTGCATTCCACGACGAAGGTGAGGCACACGCCATTGCAGTCCTTGGTGGACTTGGTCTCGTGTCCGGACCTGTCGTTCAGGTGGGCGCAGATCTTGATGAGGTCGGGTCTTGTGATGTAGTTTTTCATGGTAGTCTCCTTGATTGGGTTGGGTGCGTCCGTACGATAAAGAAGGGGGTCAGCCCCGCGAGGGGCTGGCCATTCCCTTAGATCCGGTTGTTTACTGCCGCGGTGGCGGTCATAGTCGCGTTCGTTGCGAGCCTGTTCTTGCAAGCCTTGGTGACGCACTGGACGAAATCCTGTTCAAACCGGCCGGACTTGATGTACTGCACCGTGTAGGCGAGCTTTTCACGGTAGACATCGCTGCTATTCCGGAGGCCGTACACACTCGGCGTGCTATTTGCCCAGGCCGGGTTATAACGGATTTGAAGCAGGGTTTCCGGTTTATACCTTTCCCAGACAAGATCTACAACCATGGCGTCGAACTGGTCTGCAGATAGTTTGAGGTAAAGGTAGTTGCCCGTACCGGCGGCGGTAGAGATGTTCTGGATGCACAAGATCAGCTTCTCGTTGCCAGTGATCTGGCAGTACTTTTTGATGACTGTCAGATACTTGGTACACGCATCTTGAGTGAACCCTACCATGAAGGCGAGGAGTTTCTTGTCGGACTGGTCCAGTGTTTCGGTAGCCTTCTGAGTATTGTCCAGCACGTCATTGCAGAGCGCGTCGAGCTGGGCGATGATAGATTTTGTGGTCTTGGTCTTCTTGGCCATGGTGGTTCTCCTTGTTGGTTGTGCCATATAGATAAAGAGTAGGGTCAGCCCCGCCGGTCTTTTGCCAGTCTTCCGTACCCGGTAGTTACCGGGAGGCGCTACTTCTTCTCCTCGCGACTCCCATGCTCCGCATCGACCGCCACGAGCAGGTCGCCTATCCCCTTCTCGCTCAGCGGGAAGCGACTGTCTGCGAACGGGCCGGAGGGGAACGCAAAGTAGGACTTCCCTGGGTCGAACGGGTTGAGGTAGGCGTGAAGGTAGGTATTCCTCCCCTTGCGTTCATGGATGGCATTTTCGCGGCGGTCGCTCTCCGATTCGGCACGGTCTCTTTCCAGGAGAATGAACTCCCAGTGCAGGCTGCCTCCATAATTGGGCTTCCTGGCGTTGAGACTGGCCGTGGGCAACTTGCAGTCGGTTTCCCCGTCAAAATAATACGCAACGGACAGGTCCCTTCCCGTGGCGTAGACATTGAGCGCATCCTTGATGATGCCACTGCAGAATAGGAATATCTCGCCCCTCACCGGGTACGTGTAGGCTATCTCCCTGCCATCCCTGCCGTCCCAACTCATGCTGAACTTGTCGTCCCAGCGCAGTTTCTCCGGGAGAATGCTGTCCACCTCATGGAACAGGTCCTCCGGCGTAGACGCCGGACCTACATAGACATGCCCCCAGTCCTTGCGGAATATGAAATCGTACCTGTGTGGACGCATGGCGTTTTCTCTAGTCAGCGACTTGATGACTACCATCGTTCCCTTTTCCTCTAACTCGTAGCCGGGCTTCCTCTTCTCATACCATTCCCTGTATTCCTTGTTCTCCCTCCTCACATTCTTGCGAACGCAGCAAAGGCGGTCAACAATCGAACGGATAAGGCGGTAGCGGATAACCGGCATATCGCACGGTATGTTCTTGCAGTAATCGGTACTCATGGCCTTGTCTCCTTGTTGGTTGTGCCAAATAGATAAAGAAGGGGGTCAGCCCCGCCGGTCTTTTGCCAGTCTTCCGGACCGGAAAAAGTAAAAAAACCGGACGGGGGTTACCCGCCCGGTTCAACCAGGGAGAAAAAATTATTTCATGGTGTTTTGTGCGATCACGTGGAGGGAGTCGGCGATACGTGCCAGAATGTCGTTCTTTCGCTTGGCTTCCTCGGCGATCCTGTCGAGGTTGTACTGGACGGATTCCATCCAGTTGAGTTCGAATTGTGTGCGCATTTCGGGCATGGTTTACCTCATTTGGTTGTGTGTAAGTTGTATAAAAGTTGTGGACATCCCCGCGGATATCTTGTCAGTCCGATGGCGGATAAATTGTTAATAAAATGTTAATATTGGATGTCCAGGTCCGGAAAGGAGGCCCCTATGCGGCACCGGACCTGGACTGGACACAACCCGCCGCACGGGGCAAAGGTTTCTCGGGCACCGGTAGATAAAGTGTTGTGGTACCGGGTGTGTTGAGTCCGGTCCGGTGCCCGAGGTCTTCCCAGGGAGTGGAAGAAACTTGAGGGCCCCGCCTGGCAGAGCTGAAGGTGAAATGACTGAAAGCCAGACGGAGCCGTAAATAAATATAGGATAATAATTTGCGAAAGTCAAGTAAAATTTACAGGAAGCCCCTTTCGGGGCTATTTTCAGCGTGCGAACAGCCCTCTGGTGTCGATTCCGCACTTCTTGGCGAAGGCGATCGCGTCCTTGTAGGTGTCGCAGCGGTTGTTGTCGTCGTGGCTCCAGCTGGTGATGAAGCCGTACTTCTGCAGAAGCATGAGGAAGCACTTGACCACCATGTCGTACTGATCGCGACAGGTCTTGCAGAACTTCCAGGAATCCACGCCGATGCGGTCGCCGGTACTGGGATCCTTGCAGAGGCAGAAGTCGAAGCCCTCAGATGTGCCACGGACGCTGATGGTGTCACCGATGGTGACGGACCCCGCGAGCGGAGCGTCGATGGTCTTGTTCATGACGCCGGCGTTGAAGGTCGCCCTCACCTTTTCCATCTGGTCCAGCATCTCCTTGGGGAAGACGGCGGTCTGGTTGATCTTGTTGAGGTTCGGTTTCCAGTAGTTTGTGTAACCCATGATAGTCTCCTTGGTTGTGTGGCCAGTTAATAAACAGAAAGGCCAGCCCCGCGAGACTGGAGCCAGTCCCACGTGCTTCCAGGAGGCGCCTTCTAGACGGTGATAGTGTTCTTGGTTATCTCCCACTTGATCCAGCCGTCCCAGCGTTCGCCCGGTGACTCCATGCTGTGGCGACGGGCGACGTCTTCCCATTCGTCCCGGTCCAGACGGTCTTCGTCGTCGTTCTGTTCGGCCATGGTGTTGTAGTCCTTGACTACGAACTTGGCTGCCTTCTCCAGCGTGGGGAACGCCTTGGCGAATGTTATAAGTTCTCCCGACGCTTCGTAGAACTGGGCGGTGTGTACGATAAAGATTGTCTTTGTCATAATGTCTCCTTGTTGGTTGTGTGTCCTTGTTTATAGTTGCCTGGGTCAGCCCCGCGAGACTGGAGCCAGTCCCACGTGCTTCCAGGTGGCGCCTCCAAATAAAAAATGTCCGGCGGGACAATGTGTGGGGAAATCAGGTGGGTCCCGCCGGACAGAGGTTAGTCGTCGATCGAGTCTTCCTCAACGAGGTTGAGGGTTCCGCCGGCCTCACGTAGACGCTTTACGTTGACCTCTAATGTGAGGGTACCGTTTTTAGCGATGAGGCTGGCGAGTGAGTACGCCGGATTAGCCGGGGTCTTTTTGTTGGGCTTGTCGTACAGACCGACGCTGATGCCTTCTACGCGGGTGCCTTTGCCGGTCGTATAGTCAAACGACCATGCGGAAGCGTTCGACGGAATGTTGGTGAGAGATTTCTTCAGGGACATAGTTGATCTCCTTGTTGGTTGTGCAAAGAAAATAAACCGGCGGGTCAGTCCCGCCGCCTTTGTAAACATTTTAATCCGCCTTTTTTGGGTGTTCGTCAATTTCCTTAGCGAGTGCTTTAAGTTGGTTTCCGGCCTCCTCCATGACTACATCGTCGCCTTCGATGGCAGCGTCCTCGTACAGGGCCAGCGCCGCGCGCACCTTCTTGCGGAAATCTTTATCCGCCTCGGCATGCGCGTTCAGTTTCCACGCGTCACTGTAGTCAATAGTGCCGGTAGTCTGGGCCACGTCTTCGAGTCTTTCTTCAAACATAAAACCTCCTTGGTTTGCGTAGTAAAAATAAATATCCGGGTCAGTCCCGCCGGGTCTTTACCAGTCTCGCGCACGCGCTAAAATAAAAAACCGGGCGGGATCGCTCCCGTCCGGTCTAACCACGGAGTAAATATTTTAGTGGTCGTGACAGGCGATCACCTTGACCTTGCTGGTGATACAGAGGCCACAAGTCTCGCAGGTCACGCTGTGGTCCATTTTGGCCTTCCCCGATTTGCCGATGACCTTGTAGGCCGGGCAGTAACATTTCGTGGGGAGGCACATGTCCACGCCGTCGTCGTAGACGAACGCCTTGACGTTCGGGAAATCTTTCACTCTCTCGTATTCCTTGACACCCACATCGTGCCAGACGGAATAGTTGATCGTGAAATTTTCCGGGACGAGGCCGTCCTTCAAAAATTTTTCCGCGATCTGGTACATCTTTGTGTAGATGTAGAACTTTACCTCAGGGAAGGCGGAGGCGAGACGGCACCACATGGCCATCTGTTCGTCGTTTTCCAGTTCACCGGACTGGTTGATACGGACGATAGAGACGTGACGCCTCTTGATCTGCTCGGCCAGGTCGCTCTCCACCTTGGGTAGGTTGTGACGGAGACCCCAGGTGTTGACGGCCTGGGAGTGTACCACGCCGGGGAAGCGGTAGGAGGAGCGGACGTAGCAGCCGGCCTTGCAGGCACCGCAGTTGCCACACGTGCCGGTGATATCCTTCAGCACGCCGGTCATGCCCTTGTAGGTGTAGTCGCCCATGAGGGTGGACCAGGTGGCGATACGGCCCACCTTCGTGTTACCGGCCAGAGACAGCGCGTACTTGTGGTTCTTGCTGTCGAACTTGAGGGACTTGATACCGTCGGTCGGCGTGACGGTGTTCTTGTCTTCGTGGAAAAGCTGCATATTGAACTCCTTTGGTTGTGCTTAAATTATATCATTCGGGGCCAGCCCCGCCGGTTCCCTGCCAGTCGTCCGTAAGACAACCAGTAGAAAGACGGCGGTTTCGCCGTCTGTCGTTATACCGGAATGATCTTCACGGAAACCGCCTCTTTAGCGCTTTGGACAATCTGCTGCGCCTTATCGGCAGCCTCGGCTGCTGAATTGGCATACTGAACTTTTGCGGAATTGCTGGCAATAATCTTGTATCTCATGGTTACTCCTTGGTTGTATGAGGTAAATCAAAAGAAGGGCCAGCCCCGCCGGTTCCCTGCCAGTCCGCCGGAGGCGACCGTAGACAAAAAGAGGGAGTCCTTCCGGACTCCCCCTTCATAAATTATTTTTTCTTGCGTGCTTTCTTGAAGCCGGCCTCCTTAGCTGCCTTGATGAAGTTTTCGTCAGTATCGTCGATGATTACGCAGGCTTCCGGGATCTCGGTGAGGTCGCCCTCGTCCAGGTACCAGCAGTCAATGCTGTCCTTGAGTTCGGCCAGATCGCCAGATTCCGTGTCGAATCCGAGGTCATCCAGACGTTCGTTGATTGCGTCTTCCAGTTTTTCAGTTTGGTCGATGTCCTCTTCCTCGTCTTCCGCGATGACACCGTGTTCGCCGAAGAAATGACACCAGAAACTCATACCGGGTTCCCAGGCGTATGCGTCGAAGGTCAGAGCCTTGAACTTCTTGGTGATAGCCTTGTAGAACTCGGTCGGCGGCGCCCAGGCAGTCTGGAAGGTGAAGGTAGCGTCCGTAGTGCCGTCCCCCGTACTGACTTCCAGTTCGGCTTCGGAGCAGTCCCACTTGCAGCCCCAGTTGTCGACTTGCCAGTCGTACCAGTTGAAGTTGGGATTGCCGTAGGACGTACCGTCGCAGCCATGTTCGTGGGCGTTCTGATAACGCTTGGCGTTGATATTGCGCGGCACAAGCGAGTTGAAGGACAGCGGACTACCCTTGCGGTCGTCCTTACCGGCGGCCTTCTTGATGAAGGCTTCCACTTCGGCCTTCGGGCCGGAGACAAATAACGTGTTGTTGCACCAGTTTGGCATAATTAACTCCTTGGTTGATTGTTGATCGGTTGTGCCTGTCAAATAAAAGGACAGGCCAGCCCCGCAGGACTGGCCCCAGTTCCTTACTTGGCGATATCCTTCAGTTCGACGGTAATCTGCACGCCGAGCAGTTCCGCCTTCTCCTTGAACTTCTTCCAGAACGGCTCCAGTTTCGTGAGCGGCTTGGTCTTCTTGACCTTGCCGTTGCCGTCCACCGGGTCCCACGTGTCAATGCACTCGTCGTGGTAGCCGGGGTCTATGCCGCCCTCGAGGTCGTGCAGCCAGCCAGAGCCTTCGCGGTCGATGTCACCGTCCTCCTCGCCGTCCCTGACGAAGTAGTACTCCTTCTCGTCGGCGTCGCAGAGCACGTCCCTGATGGCACAGACGTCCGGGTAGTCCTCCGGGCAGTCATCGTACCACTTGCAGTACGTGCTGAAGTAGAACGTGTTGCCGGTTGGCGACACCTTGATGTCGTCAAAGACGTTGCCGTGCTTCTTGATGACCTTGAAAATCTGCTTCGCGACCTTCTTGGACGCGAGAATCTGTACGTCAGAACGATATCCCATAGTTCGTCTCCTTAGTTACGGTTGTGTAGATGT
>Ga0247608_10008740_pt1 | contig 10165 bp, 11 predicted proteins | sample 176DNAGHGlowgp2_FD_193490 | JGI IMG/M metagenome (GOLD analysis project Ga0247608, IMG submission 193490) | Sheep rumen microbial communities from Palmerston North, Manawatu-Wanganui, New Zealand - 1766 DNA GHGlow gp2 | ecosystem: Host-associated > Mammals > Digestive system > Stomach > Rumen ... | reverse complement strand
TATTATAAAAACTTCCTGATGTTTTTCCAAAGTATGATTTACAGTTATCTATAAAGAATTCAATATTATTTGAGTTACTACTAGCATTCATATTGATAGCGTGTTTAGTATCTCCTATGAAATTAATATCTTTAATTTTGATTTTCATATCATAGTTCATTTCAATGTTATTCCACATTAAATCCCAGTTTCCATTTAAAGGAAGAATGCAATTTTGAACTGTAGGAGTAGTATTGTTTATCATATGTACATAAACATTACTACCATCTATCATATAACTTCCTTCTGTTGATTCTACCTCACTTAAAGAAGTTTTCTTAATAAGTTCAATAGGTGTAGGAGTTTGTAAGTCAATTACAGAAAGAGTATTAGATCTAGAAGCAACATAAACATTAGTATAACCCGCAGCAGCGCTAAAAGTTACATTAGCTGAAGCACCACATACAAATACTTTATCTTTATGTTCTGCTTTAATAGTACAACCTCTTGTTATATTTCCATTAACATCTCCTCTAAAGTAAACACCATCTTTTAAAATAATAGTTCCATTAGTTTTACCTGCTGAATTAAAAGCTGATATACATTCATTTATTCCTTTTTTAGGGGCATCATAAGTTCCAGCGTTACTATTATTTCCATTTGGAGCTATATATAAAATATCTTCAGTATTTTCAGTATAATCGCTTTCATCTAAATTATATGAAAATTCTCTACCATTATATAATAAACTAAATTTATTAAAGAATGAAGTATTAAATGGAGAAGGTAGTTTTACTTTTAATTTTCTATCACTTTCATCTTTATGAGGAATTAACTTATCTTCTAAAGTATTAATGCTAGAATCATTACTAGCAATAGCACTATTTATTGCAGGAATAGTAGTTTCTTCCATTGTTGATTTAAAAGTATTTAAAGCATCTATATCTTCATTTAATTCGCTAAAGATTTCTTGATTGATTATTTCATCAAGTGTTCCATCTTCTGCCATTTCATCTAATTTATTATTGATTTCTTCTTGCACATTTAGATCATCAAAATAAGAATCAACATAAGCTTTTAACTGCGTATATAAGGCTTGAAGTTCTTCAACAGCTTCAGCATTATTATTAACTGTAGGAATAACTGTTTCTGTTAAATAATTGCAAAACCATAATAATTGTTCTTCATAAGTAAGACTTTCCTTATAGGAAGATGGAAGCATTCCAAGAGAAATACACATTCTTCCAAAAGGATTTAATTTTTCGACTTTTATCATTTTTTACCTCCTTAATATAAACCCATGAAAAGTTTGTCTAACTCTTCTATAATATCACTATCAATAGCAATAATATTTTCTCTATATTGCTGAATCATTTTTTGAGCTGTAGCACTAACACCACTATTTCCTTTTACATGTTTAGTGTAATTTTCTTCAGTAGTATTAGAATCACTACTAGATGATTCTGTTTCACTTGCTCCAGTAGCAGAAGCATAAGCTCCAGCAAGTACAGCAGATTTTTGAATTTGTCCTTGAGGTGTATCACTTGAAACACTAAGTCCAGAAGCATTATTACTTGAACTTCCTGAAGATTCAATTCCTCTATTGTATGTCTCTGTGAAGTCGACATTAACTAAGGGATCATATTCAATAGAAGCACTATATATTAAAGGAAGTTTACGTTCCATTATTTCTTGCATATATACTTTAGCATAATGTTTAAATAACGCTGGAGTTTCAAGTCCAATTTCTCTCATAAAGTAATGATCAACAATTTTAGATGCTAGTCTATCTTTACTCCATATCCCAGCACTTTCAATAGAAGTGATTTCATCTGGTCTAAGATAGTAGCTAAGATTATAATCCTTAAACCAAGATTCAACAACTTCTCTTGTATATAAATCACAAACTTTTCTAAGTTCTATTGTATATTTACTCATTTTCTATCACTTCCTTTTCTTCTTCATTTTCAAAGTCTTTAGTAATAGAAAGTTCACGTTTTAAGATATTAATAAGATCACTACGTACTCTTACAGAAATTTCTTTATCAGTTCCTTCAAGTCCATATTTCTTATTAAATTGTTTACACGCTTCTAAGCGTGGTACTAAGAAAGATTGTAAGTTCATATTGATAAGTTCATTATTTGAATTTGCTTCATCAGTAATTAATCTTTCTTTTTTATTTATCATTATATTATTAATTCCAAGATAAGTTAAAGCTTCATTCCATATCTCTTTTTTATAATCCATAACTTTATCAGCAATAAATGGAGCATCTGTCTTAATAGCTTTAATAACTCCATCTTGAAGTTGTTTCTTATCCCCAAAAATTACAGGTCTATTACCTTCATATTGAGAATACATATTTTCCATCATTAATCTTTGACTTTCATCAACTGTTATTAAAATAGGTGTTTTTTGAGCTTTTATATTTGTCATCGCTGTAGTTTCAGCTTCATATAATCTATATGCGAATAATTGTATAGTAGCAACAGTAGGAATTCTGTCCCAATTATTCATAACAAGTACACAAGTATCATCTTTGCCTTCTTCCATAGGTAGACCTGTGTAAAGTTTTTTAATTCTTGAGAAGTCAAAACTAAAACAATTTAATGAGGTAGGTAGTCCATAGATATTTATAACTCCATTACTAGCACATCTAGTATTAATAAATCCATAATTTTCATCTTTTAATAAAGCAGCCATTCCATAATAGAATAAAGTTTCTTCTAAGTATCTTTGATTCATACTTTCTGGAAGATTAACCCATTCAAAGATAGAAGTAGCAACTTTTTTAAGTCTATTCATATAATCTGCATACGTTGCTTGATTATTGTATAAACTTTCGAAAAATTCTTTTGAATTTGTTTTTATTTTCTTTCCCATAATAACAATCCTCCCTTCATTTTATTAACTAACTATAGTATTAGGTTGACTATAATCTAAGAAGTTTGATGGATTATGCCAGAATGTAACTCCAGCATTAAACATATTTTTTATTTCAATACAATCTTTTTGAGGAATATAACCATGTATATTACATTCTATAGTTTTAACATAGTTCCAGTTTAATCTACCTGTTATATTAGGTATTTTAGTTCTATTTACTTTATAACCAAACATAGATAAATATTCATCTATAATTTGAGCATACTCTGCTTTTATAGTCATAAAATAACCAGTAAATGTTAAGTTTCCAGAAGAATAAGTAACATCTCCAGAGTTTATATTTCCTGTAGCTTGAACTGGATTAAATGAATGATGATATACTTCTTGAACAGCATTGAATATCTGTCCTATTCCTGCTCCTGTTTCATATCCTCCCATTGCTCCACCTGTAGCAAGTACAGTTCCAACACCAACTCCAGTATTGATTACACCTTTAGCAACTGCAACAGTAGCACCATCAATCTTTACTCCACCAACATTAATTCCAGTTTGAGTAAGCCAGTTAGTGTACGCATCATTACCCCAAGAAGCAATAGGAAATTTAGGAGCATTAAGTCCATATTCATTGTTATACTCTTCATTTAATAAAACATCTTTTACTTTATAATATTTAGGAATTATTCTTATACTACAACCTGGAGTACAAGTTCCATAAATTTCTAAATCTCCAGTATAATCTCCACCTGAATCAGGTTGTTGAAGAAAATCTTCAAGTCTATAAGTCATACTTGATCCAGCATTATTTGAAAGTAAATAAGATACATAAGGATAAGTAAAGAGTTTTTTATTTTTTGGAGTATATCCATCAATAGCAGTAGGATGTAAAGGAATAGAAAGTCCACTAGCTTTACTAACTCCAGAAGAATTAGGTACTTCTTTTACACCACTAGTCCATGAACCAGTACTATAACCACTTATCCAATCAGGACAATAAAATAAACTAACTATTGAATCACTATGACCATTACTAGCTATTCGATTAAGAGCATTTGTTAAATCTGCTACAGTTTCAAAAACATAATATTTTACTCCAGAATAAATACCTCCATAATTTCCTCCTGTAACTGTAGAAGTTCCATCAATAGGAGAAATAGTAGTACCCATTACTAGATGACTACTTCCTAAATCAGTACTTTTTGCACTAAATAAAGTTATATATTCTCCAGTTTCTAAGTTTTCAGGAACAGTATGTTCTGCGTAATTATCACTATTTACGTGTTCTCTTTCAACAAAACTTTTCTTTATTTCAATGTCATCAAACCAAGTTTGCCATACATCAGTTTTTATTGTAATTAAAGTCATGGAATCACTCATATATCTCATATCAGTTATAAAAGCATAGAACCATTTATTAGAATAAGTTGTATTTTTATACATACAATAATTATATCCTATTAAATCATCAATATGACCTGGATAACGAATTGTACTATCTTTTCTTTGATAACTAGAATCATCAACTTCAATATAATCACAACTATTGAAATAGTTATATTGTGCTGTTTTACTAGCAAAAGTTAATTGATTTTTGTTATCAATTTCAATAGGTACTTTTACAAGTCTAATATCAGTATATCTTTCTTCCATAATTCCTCCTTATATTAAAATAGAGAGGGATTACTCCCTCCCTATAGGTATTTATTAAGATGCAGCCTTAACTGTTACTGTTACAGTTCCAGTTACGCTTCCTGCTGTAGCAGTGATTACGCTTGTTCCAGCAGCAACGCCAGTTACTTTTACAGTTCTATCATCAACTTTAGTTACAGTTGCTTTTGAAGTAGTTCCACTTGTGAAAGTTACTGTTGTATTTCCATAAGCAGGAGTAGCTTCTAAGTGAAGAGTGATTTCTTCTTCAGCTGTTACTTCTGGAGCAGTTTCCTTAAACTTTAAAGCAGTTATAGGACTAGTAGGAGCAGCAGTTGCAAGTATAACACCATTAGCAAATAATGAGTAATTATACATTTTAACAACATTTAGATAGTATTGAATGCTTCTATTATTTGGATTATAGAATGAATCCATAAACATATCTTGTCTTTTAATTCTAAACCAAGATTTGTCAGCTATAATACCAAGAATAGCAGATCCATCAAAAACTTTAACTCCATCATCATCATAAGCATCGAAATTATCTATAGTAATGATATTACCCATTAAAGTTGTTTTATCCATATTGAAAGCACTAGCAAGAACATTAACATCTAAGTATGCTCTAATATCATTTCTAATTAACATAACAATATCTTCTGGATTAGTCCAAGTTACAACAGGTTTTCCTTCTCCTCCAACTTTAGACCAAGCATTATAACTTGATGAAGGAAGTTGAAAATCTAAGAATAATTGTCTTGCTTTTTCAACAAAAGCTTTAGCTGTTGCTTCACTTGATACAGCAGATAAAGAACTATCAATTACAGCTTTATTATCTTTGTAAGCATCACTAACAATATATTTAGTAAATCTAAATTCATCAATGAATGCTCCATTATAAAGTGAGTTAGAAAGTCCATCAATAAATGTTTCTAAATCTCCCCAAGAAACAAAAGCTTTCTTTAATTGTTGTCTACTAAATGTTACAGGATATTGTACATCACTATTAATAGCCATGTATTGTACTTTAACATCAGCTTCATATTTAACTAATAATCCAGCAAAATCATTAGGATTATAAGTTCTACCCTTAGCAGGATTTACATATACTTCTTGACCAGCATATCCAAGAGGTATTCTATCTCCTTCAAGTACAACTAAAGGATTTCTAAATGATTTTATTTGGAATTGTGTATAAACAATTCTATTTACTAAAGCATCACAGAATTCATTATATACTTCTGGAACACTTAATATAGGTTCTGCAAATTTAGATATATCAGTAGAATCATCAATAATAGGTACGTATCTATGATAAATTTCACTTGATATTTCTCTAATTGCATTAAGACTAGTTACAAGTCCGTTCATAATATTTCCTCCTTATTTTTTAAAATTGCCTCGTGCATCGAAGCAGTCTCTTAAACTGGTAGATTTACGCTCTTCTTCTTTAGGTTCTTCCTTCTTTTCTTCTCTTCCCATAGGAATTGATTGAAGTAAGTTCCCATTTGCTACTACTAATTTTTCATTAGTTGAAGTTAGTCTAGATATTTCAGTATCTTTCTTTTTCATCTCATCAACTACGCTACTATTAATAGTTATGAGTTTTCCAATATCATCTGCGATTAAAGCTGAATTTTCTTTACCAACTTTTTCACTAATTGAATCAATAATAGTTTGTAAGTCATTGTCTTGCATAAATTATTACCTCCTTAATTATAACATATTTTTATTTATTTTTCAAACTAACGTTTGTTTCTTAATTTTCTTGAGTATAATACCCATTTAAACTTATGTTTTTTCTTTTTAGAATCTTCATGTTCAAAATCAGTAGGATTATAAATAAATCCTTGAAATATATAAGAACTACCTCTTTTATAGTTATTACTTGCTTTTAAATCTTCTAGAAAGAATCTTCTTCCATTATAAGCACTATTTGAAGTAGTTATATCTCCATTAGATTTTATTTTTTCTACTATTGCAACGTGTCCAGCTCCTCCTACTTTATCCCAGCATATAACAGCACCTAGTTTAGGAGTTTGACCTCTTGTATAACCATCATTATGACCATACCAATTACCAGCGTCCCCTCTAGATAAATCACAGTCTGTTACATTGTCCTGACACTCCATAAATCTTCCCCATGCCGGGCGTATCCAGTACAGTTAGGAAGTACACTTCCATCTTCCTGTATCTGGATACATTTATTATAACCTCCATGAGTAGTTTTTATGTAGTATAAGTTACTACTAGAAGGAGCTGTTAAACGTGGAACATAATTAGCCATAATAACACCTCCTATTTACCTTTATATAACTAACTTCATCCCAACTTTAATAAGATTAGGATTACTTCCTATTGTTTTTTTATTTTTCTCATATATCTTTTTCCAAGTAGTATTATATTTTTTAGCGATTTTTGTTAAAGTATCGCCTTTCTTAACAATATATATTATTTCATTTACAAAAGGAAGTAGGATAACTCCTGCAACATATTTTTTATTTCTATTCTTTTTAGCAACACAATTTTTTCTTACTCCAGAAGTAGTATTGCCTTCAATAGAAGTTATAGTATTTCCTTTTACTAATTTTACTATACCAACATGACTATAATGTTTCTCACTAGGTTTCCAGTTATAGATAACTAGATCACCTTCTTTTGCTTTTCTATAATCACTATTCCAGTATTTTTGCTTTTTAGCCCAACTTACGATAGTTGGAACATAAGCAAAATTACTGCATTTATCTAACCATTCGCATTTTAATGATTTTTTAAAAACATATTTAACAAACATTCCACACCATGCATGAATTTTATTATCTTTGCAGTACCATTTTGTAAACTGATTAGGATTACCCCAGTATTTAATAAAAGATGAAGCTTTAGAAGTTACATCGCTTCTATTCATCTATTTCATCTCCAGCATCTTCATAATCTACTTTATCATCGAATAGTTTTCCTCCAACTAAATAAGCAGATATAACACCAGCAACACCGATTATTGTTTTAGTAACATTATCTAAATTCCATCCCCATATAGGACTTAGTACAACTATTAAAGCATTTATCATATTAAGTCCATTTACTACATACTTACTTATTTTTTTAATTTTTTCTTTCATATTTCCTCCTAAATCTTTTTATAATCTTTTATTTCTTTTAATATATCATCTACAAAACTATTTCCTTTTAATTTTTTATAAAGAGTGTAACTCATTTCTATTGCCTGTAATTGATAAAGACTTATTTCTTTTTTATCTTTACATTCATAATATATCTGTAAAATATCATTTCGAAGTGAACATTTTGTTGCTTCTCTATTTGATAATATTACTTTAATAAATCCAGTTATAATAGTTATAATAAATAGGATTTGTGTCCAATAGTTTTTTATAAATTCAAGTACTTTCATATTAACACCTCATATATTATAATTATAACATAATTTACCTTAAATTAAAAGGGAGCTTATTTTATTGTAAAATCAGTATTTACAAGTAAAACTCCCCCTTTTACTTTTTTATATCCTAGTTTATGTTCTTTCTCTAAGTCATCAGCTTTAATTGAAAATCCCTCTTTAAAGTTTTCAAAAGTTATGTACTTTCCTAATTGCTTTGGAAGTCCTGCTATTGTTGCATGAATTCCATCTTCATCTTCTTCAATATAACATTTTTGTCTTATAAACTTTCCTCTTTTTGCGTGTGATTCAATTTTCCATGCTCCTAACTTATAATCATCTACTTCAACAAATTTCTTTAGTTCTTCTTCTGGAAGAGTTATCATGTGTATTGAATCAGTATCACTATAGATATAATAATCTTTATTATAATGTTCTTTAGTATAATCTTTAATTGCTTGAGAAGTTGAAATAGTTTTTCTTCTAGCGTATGAAGTGATAAAAGACGCTATAGGCATATAAACAGGTTTTCTTTCTTCAAGTTCTCCCATTTCATAATGAACTATTTCTCCATCATAATAAGGATATTTACTTCTTACATAATTACTTGTTCCAAACTTACCATATAAACTATTCATCATTAATTTACTGATAAGATATTTACTACTATTGTGAAGTTTCTTTGCATTAATCTTTTCATTAGTCCAGAAGTCTATATAGTTTGAAAATATTCCTTTTAAACTTTTAAATTTAAATCCATAATGATAAGTAAGATCATGTACTCTATAATGTTTTAGAAAAAGTTCTAAATCAACAGAAGTTAAAGTTAGTGTTACTATTTTTCCTTCACTAGATTTAAGATATTCATTAGGTATAAAACTTAAATTATTTTTTAGTTGTATAGTGGGAATTTTTCCTTCCCTTAAATCAAAAGAGCAACTTATAACTTGTATATATAAAGGATATAAAATATCTCTTTTATATTTTCCTTTATATTCAATAGGCATTCCATAAGGAAGGCGTTCATTTCTTTGAACTGAAGGATAAAGTGAATTTACATCTAAGACAGTAATATCTTCTATTACTTCATTTTTGTGTGTAGGATTTAGATAAGTAAATCCACCTTTATAACTATTTTTAATAGCATTATGTATATCAGTAGGAAGTTCTGGAAATAAAGTATTAAAATCTTTAGTTCCATCTTTAAAATTATTTAAAGCACAACTTCCTATTGTAAGTCTATCAAGTCCTTCATCATACATTACTTTAAGAGCTTTCGCCATTATAGTAACATCATTTCTAATATAATCTACTTCATGATCTGTTAATATATGGCCTCTTTCTCTATAGGTAGAATAGTCAAGTTCTAACTTCCTTATGTCTAAATCAAAATCTTTAGCTATTTTATCTACACTAAAATTAAGTAGTTTTAATGAATCTTCAAATGTTACTTTATTTATATGATGACCTGTTACTTTAAAATAAACTATAATGTTGTAAAATTGTCCCATATCATTTATTAAAGTAGTAAAAGTTTTATCTCTTTTTTCTTTACTATCTTTAATAAGTTCAAATCCATTTCTAAATAACCAATCAATAATATATTGACCATCAAATTTTAAGTTATGGAATAGAAGAGTATAATTTCCTCTTCCAGAACAAAATTTCATAAAGTCATCTAAATTATTACCATATATAAAGTTATCAGTATTTCCAATTTCGCATATAGCATACGCCCATACTCTAGCTTCTTTATCTATCTCATACCATTCAGGAGTAGAAGTTTCAAAGTCAGCAGTAAACTTTCGCTCTTTTTTTCTATTCATAATCTTTTAGAATAATATCTAAATTAGAATAAAAATTACTCATTACATCTTCAATATCACTTGCTAACTCATCATCTACAGAAGCTTTATTTCTTATAACATCTCTATATAATTCCTGAAGAGCTTTAATTGATTTTTCATTTCTATATAATTTAGTAAAATTTTGAGGACTTAAATTATTAATACGTTCTTTTATTGTTGTTAGTTTCTCTTTGTCTATTTCTCCATAATAACCTAATTTCTCAATCATATCAAGCCAATTTTCTTTATATTGAAGTTCCATATCATAACTATATAAAATATCATTTATATTAGATTGTAAGCGTTCTAGTTCTCTTTTATTAAGTCTTGAGATATCTTTATCAAGTCTTTCTCTTTGTGTCTTTAAATTCATATAAGCTTCATCATACTCAATAGGTGTATTTTGAG
>Ga0247608_10008739_pt1 | contig 10165 bp, 8 predicted proteins | sample 176DNAGHGlowgp2_FD_193490 | JGI IMG/M metagenome (GOLD analysis project Ga0247608, IMG submission 193490) | Sheep rumen microbial communities from Palmerston North, Manawatu-Wanganui, New Zealand - 1766 DNA GHGlow gp2 | ecosystem: Host-associated > Mammals > Digestive system > Stomach > Rumen ... | reverse complement strand
GGCTCACGATGAGGGTGCAGCCCAGGGGTTCGCGTACGATATAGCTGGAGGAGGGCAGGCAGGTGAGCGGGGTGGGACGGGAGCGGCGGCGGGCCCATCGGCCTGTCTTGGAAATGGCTTCCCCAATTTCCCCGTAAACCAGGCCTATCTCTGTCATGAAGGCTTCCTCGTAGCTTTTGTGAAGGTCTTTCCAGAGGGCCTCGCAAAGAGGTTTTTCCCATTTCTTGAGGCCGGCGTTGAAGGCTTTTAGCTGGCCGATACGCCACTTGACGTTTCGGGTGGTGCCGGTAGCAAAGAACGCCCTTTGTTTTTCTACGAGCTGCGCAATGCGCTCGGAAGAGGTATTTTCCAATGTCATAGTTTTGGGTTTTAGCAGAACAAAGTTAATAAAAATTTTGCGTAACTTTGTAGCGTTATGGCCGATAATTATCTGGAAAAACGCCAGCAGGAGCTGGCCGAGAAACGCCCCAAGGTGGTGCGCAACCATCCCTCGCTGGATAGTCTTCTCAAACGCAACCGCAGTTTCCGCGGCTACGACGCATCACGCCCCGTTACGGAGGCGGAGCTTCTGAAAATCCTAGCCGTAGTGCCTTGGACGGCCTCCGGCATGAATGCCCAGCCCCTTCGCTTCAAGCTGGTATATGGGGCCGATGCCGCCCGGGTTCACCCGCTGGTAAAGCTGGGCGCAGCGCTTCCCGATGAGCACCTGCCGCATCCGGGCGAAGAGCCGTCGGCCTATATCGTGATTTGTTCCGCCACTTCCGGCCGCGTAACGGACATAGACCTGGGCTTTGCCGCCCAGAGCCTGCTACTGAAGGCGGTGGAGTTGGGGCTCGGCGGCATCTTTATTCTGAACTTTTCGGCCCCGGCCCTGCGGGATGCGCTTTCACTGCCGCTTCCGCCCTTGGCGCTTATCGGCCTTGGAAAGCCCTTGGAGCGCGTTTTTCTGGTGGACGCAAAGCCCGGAGACTCCCTGGACTACTACCGTAAAAACGGCGTCCATTTTGTCCCCAAGCTCCAGGTTCCGGATTTGCTGCTGTAGGCGGAACGCCGCTCAGTAGGACCGCAGTCTTCACGCAGTCTTCACACAAAAGCCCCGGCTCCATAGAGCCGGGGCTTTTGTGCGGGTGAGAAGAGTCGAACTTCCACGGGCTAATGCCCACCACCCCCTCAAAGTGGCGTGTCTACCATTTCACCACACCCGCATTTGTTTTGGGACTGCAAAGATAGAAAGCATTTTTGAATTCCACAAACTTTTGGCGGTTTTTTTTCCAAAGTTCAAATATTCTTCCTATCTTTGTACGCTTTCACGAGTTGAGAGCAATACGCAAACAATTAATTATTTAAAAACAGATTCACAATGGCTGTTAAAATCAGACTTCAGCGCCACGGAAAGAAGAATTTCGCATTCTTCCACATTGTTGTGGCCGATTCCCGCGCACCGCGCGACGGTAAATTCATCGAGCAGATTGGTTCCTACAACCCCAACACCAACCCTGCCACCATCGTTCTAAATGGTGAGAAGGCCCTGGCTTGGCTCAATGTAGGTGCTCAGCCCACTCTTACGGCCCGCCGTATCCTCTCCTATGAGGGTGTTCTCCTCCGCAAGCACCTTGCTGAAGGTGTTGCCAAGGGTGCCCTGACCGAGGCTCAGGCCGACGCTAAGTTCGCTGCCTGGAAAGAGGCCCGCGACAAGAAGATCGCCGACAAGAAGGCCGGCATCAAGAATGACGAAATTGCCAAGGCAAAGGCTGCCAAGGCTGCAGAGGCTCAGGTAAACGAGGCTCGCGCCAAGGCTATCGCCGCCAAGAAGGCCGAGGCTGAGGAAGCTGCCGCCAAGGCTGCCGCAGAGGCTGCTGCAGAGGCTGCTCCCGCCGAAGAAGCCGCCGAGGCCCCCGCTGCCGAGGAAGCTCCTGCCGCCGAGTAAGGAGATGCTCTGCATCGGCAAGGTTCTCAAGTCCAACGGGACGGATGGAGAGCTCCTGGTGAGCTTTCTGGATGTGAATCCCCAGGACATAGACCTTCAGGAACCGGTATTCATCGAATTCGATGGACTGCCGGTTCCTTTTTATTTTGAATCCTTCAACCAGAGAGGCAACAACCGCGCCCTGGTGCGCCTGACCGGAGTCCGAAGCCTCAAAGACGCGGACGAGCTGGCCGGAAGCGCCCTCTACGCAGACTATTTCGAAGAGGAAGATGAGGAAGACTTCACCGGCTGGACTGTCCTGGACCAGGACAAGAAGCCGGTTGGAAAGGTCACCGACCTGGAAGACATTCCCGGCAACACCTGCCTCTGGGTCCGGAAGGCCGACGGGACGGAAGTCCTCCTCCCTTTCCATGAAGACCTCCTTCTGGAAGCCGATCCCGAAAAACAGATTCTTATCCTTCAGATACCCGAAGGAATCCTGGATTTATAACAAAACTCCAAACCATGAAACCAATAACCATCCTTCTCGCCGGCCTCTTTGCACTTGCCTGCACCGCCCAGACCGGTACGCAAACCCTTACCCAATGGACCCTGCAGCAGGAAGGCGGCGATGTCGTCTACAACGTGACGGTACCCTCCACCGTGGCCGGCGCCCTGAACGAAGCCGGCGCCCTGGGAGATAATCTGCTGGAAGAGCTCCGGTATTTTGATGCGGACAAAGGCCGCTATGACAGCACCTGGGTCTATACCACCCGCTTCAAAGCCGGGAAAGGCTGCCACGTCCTCCGCTTCAAGGGTTTGGGCTATTCGGCCGATATTTTCCTGAACGGGATGCAGATAGCCAAGGCCGATACCACCCTGGGGGTCTTCGCCGTGCGCGAGTGGGATGTGACCGGCCTCACGAAGGAAAGCAATACCCTGGAGGTTCGGGTGCACCAGGCGCCCCGCGGCTGCCTGAACCACGGCTTTGTGGACTGGAACCCGCATCCGTTAGGAGAGACCATGGGCCTCATTGCCCCGGTAGAGCTGATATCCACCCCCAACGTGGAGGTGAAGGATGTATTCGTGCGCCCGGAGCTGTCGGAGGACCTTTCCCAGGCCTCCTTCACGGTATACGCCACCTTGGTAAACCGCAGTTCCAAACCCGTGAGCGGCCAGCTGAAAGGCCGATATGAAGGCGGTTCCTTCGGCCAGGCGGTGAGCCTGAAGCCCGGCGAAACCGTGGTGGTGGAGCATCGGGAGCAGGTGGAGAATCCCCGCATCTGGTGGCCCTACGACATGGGAACGCCGGAACTGTATCACCTGACCATGGCCTTCGGCAAGGCCCATTCCAAGGACGTGGCTTTCGGCCTCCGTACCGTTTCCAGCGAAATTGACTCCCTGGGCCACCGCCAGTTCCTTGTGAACGGCCGGAAGATTCTCTTCAAGGCCGGCGGCTGGACAGACGATATCTTTATGCAAGACACGCCGGAGAGCACCCGCAAGCAATTGGAACTGGTGAAGAACATGGGCCTGAACGGCATCCGCTTCGAGAATATCTGGGGTAAGGACGACACCGTGTATGACCTTTGCGACCAGATGGGCATCCTGGTCTTAGTGGGCTGGAGCTGCCTGTGGGAGTGGCCCAACTACAGCGGCCTGCCCGGCAATAAATACGGCTGCATCAACGGCCCGGAGGTGGAGGCCCTGGCCGTGCGTTATTTCCATGACCAGCTGCTCCGCATGCGCAACCACGCCTCCCTCATCGGCTGGCTCACGGGGTCAGACATGCTCCCGAACCCCACCGTGGAAGCGGAGTACCTGAAGCTCTATGGGGAGCTGGAGTATCGGCCCTACATCTGCTCGGCGGCCGGTCTTACCAGCACCCTGTCCGGCCCCTCCGGCATGAAGATGATGGGACCTTATGAATATGTAGGGCCGGATTACTGGTATGTGGACACCACGCATGGCGGCGCCTACGGCTTCAATACGGAAACGGGGATAGGCATGAACATTCCCCAGGAGGAGGATGTGCGCCGTATCGTGGGAGAAGAGCATCTATGGCCTACGGACAATGCCTTCTGGAGCCGTCACTGCACCAAATCCTCTCACATGAACAATACGGAGGTCATGCTGGAAGTGATTGCCGGTGAATATGGGGAAGCCAGCGGTTTTGAAGATTTCGTGCGCAAGGCCCAGGCCGTGGACTACGACGGTACCCGTGCCATGTTCGAGGCCTTCCGCTGCCACATAGACCACGCCACCGGCATTGTGCAGTGGATGCTCAACAGCGCCTGGCCGGCCCTCTACTGGCAGCTGTACAGCTGGTACCTGAACCCTACGGCCGGCTATTACGGCACGCAGAAGGCCTGCGCCCCCTACCAGCTCATCTACAATTACGGAGAGCACGCCGTGTATGCGGTGAACGACACCCGACCGGAGGAGCGTTTTGACGCCACCCTCCGCGTCTACGACGCTCAGTCCAAGCTTATCCGCAAGGATGAAAAGCCCGCCACCTTCGTCCCCCGCACCCCCGTGAAGGTGTTCGAGGGCATCGAAGGCCCCTGCTTCGTGGACCTGGAGCTCAAGAAAGGGAAGGAAGTGGTGTCCCGCAACTTCTATTGCGTGGCGCAGAATGACAACGAATACGACTGGGCCGCCGGCAACTGGTTCATCACGCCCATCAGAAAATATGCCGACCTGAGCTTCGTCACGGCCCTGCCGCAGGCCAAACTTGAATTACAGGCCCGGAAGGCCGATGACGGCTTCCAGCTCACCCTCACCAACCATTCGGAGGTAATTGCCTACCAGAATATCCTCAAGGCATTAGACAAAAAAGGACAGCTGATTCCAGCTGCCCTTTGGTCCGATAATTTCTTCGCCCTGGTTCCGGGAGAGAGCCGCACCGTCCTTTGCCGTCTGCCCGAAGAGGTGAAAGACGTAGACTGGGGCTTCTCCGGCTGGAACGGCGTCCTTTAGTCCAGCCCGCCGTTAAGCTCATAATCGGCCTTGACTTCCTCGTAAAAGGCAGCCTTGGCCGTCTGGAAGTACGGAGCAAGCCAGAGGAAGCCGATGCCGCAGGTGAGGATGCACAGCAGCCCCCAGCCGATAAAGCTGAGGTACAGCCAGAAGAGGTCGAATTTATGTGTTTTCATCATCATGCGGCTGCGATGGATAGCCTCGGAGGCGCCCAGCTCCGGATTCTCGTCCAGGATATAGGGCGTCATGGAATAGGAGAAGGCCTTGATGATGCCGGGGATGATAAACAGAAGGGTCCACATGAAGGTGAAGATGCCCACCAGCAGCATGCCGCCCACCTTGTGCCAGTAATTGCTGAAGTCAAAGAGATTTCCCAGCGTATTGTTGTCTCCGTTTACAAGGAGCTTACGGAAAACGTTCAGGAAAGCAACTCCTATGGGCAAGAGCAGGAAGATTTCCAGGAGAAAAGTGAGGCCGGAAACACCGTTGGTGGTCTTCTGGGCCGCCAGGTAATCCGGGTCTTGCACCAATTCGGAAAGGGAGGAGATGGAACTGACGTCCATGGCATCCTGCATCATGACGGAGGCGTAGCCCGCCGGGCCGGCAATGGCCAGGACAATGAGGAAATACACCAGAACGGCCAGGATGGCTTTCCCCCAGTTGCCGCGAAGGGCAGAGAGGGCGGAGTCTTTGAAAAAAGTGTTCGTTTTCATCTTTTTGACAGTTTATCTTGACAAATTTACACATTTTTCAGATATTTGTGCAAACTATAAAAAGATAAAGTCATGACATGGATTGTTATCCTGGCCGTTGCGGCCGTCCTGATTCTCTGGGTCATCTCCGTCCAGAACAAACTTGTGAAAAGCGATGAAATCTGCAACAACGCCCTCAAGCAGATCAATGTTCAGCAGATCAGCCGCTACGATGCCCTGCAGGCGCTCATCAAACTCACCCGCGAGTATGCCGGCTATGAGGCCGATACCCTCCAGAAAATCGTAGATGCCCGGAAGATTACCTCTTCCCCCGCTCCCACCGCGGCTCAGATCAATGCCAATGAAGAGGCCCTCAAGGAAATATCGGCCAAACTCATTGCCGTGGCCGAGGCCTATCCGGACCTCAAGGCCAACCAGAACTACCAGCAGACCATGCAGAGCATCGAGAAGTACGAGGAGAATGTGCGCCTGTCCCGCATGACGTTCAACGACACCGTCACCCGCTTCAACCAGCAGGTTCGCGTATTCCCCACCTCCCTGATTGCCGGCATGCTGGGCTTCGCCAAGAGGGATTACCTGGCCGATGACGTAAGCAAGAAAGATTATCCGACAATTTAAAATTGCCCTCCCCCCGGACGCCTCCGGCGCCTTAATCTTCTGTCGATTATGAGGAGAGTTATTCTTTCTGTCTTTTTACTGTTGGGCATCCTGCTGCATGCACAGGCACAGGCCATCCGTTCCATTTCCAACCTGGATATCCGGGTGGAGGTGGAGAAGGATGGCAGCGCCTGGATAACGCAGACCTGGGATGCGGAGGCCGGCAACTCCGGAACGGAGTTTTATATCCCCGTGGGGAACCTGGGGCCCATGACCGTGAGCCGTCTCTCCGTATCGGAAAACGGGCAGGCCTTCGAGAGCTTGGATAACAAGTGGGATGTGGACCGTTCCCGCAGCTGGAAGACCGGCAAATGCGGGATTGTTCCCAAGAGCAACGGCGTAGAACTGTGCTGGGGCCTGGGAGAAAGCGGCCCGCACCAGTGGAAGGCGCGTTTCTACGTAACAGGCCTGGTGCAGGCTTACGATGATGCCGATGCCTTCAATTTCCAGTTTGTGAACCGGGGCATGGACCCGGCTCCGGAGCATGTGCGCGTAACCATCGTGCCGGCCTTCGACTGTCCGGAATGGACCTATGACAATACCCGCGTCTGGGGTTTCGGCTTCTACGGAGACATCAACGTGGAGAACGGCGCCGTGGTGGAGGAAAGCTCCGAGAGCCTGGGCTACAGCAGCAGCGTCATTGCCCTGGTCAAGTTTGAAAAAGGCCTCTTCGAGCCCGCCGTAACGGCAGGCGGTCCCTTCCAGGACCTGCTGGACCGCGCCCTGGACGGCAGCGCCTATGGAGAGGATGACGGCATGCCCACTTGGTTCGCCGTCCTTTTCGGCCTCCTGTTCTGCGGCAGTATCTTCTTGCTGCTGTGGGCGGCCATTGCATCGGCCCGGGGATACAAGTGGAAAAAATCCATCTTCGGAAAGAAGAAGATTGAAGGCTGGTACCGCGAGGCCCCGCTGGAGGGGAATCTTTTGGCGGCGGAATACCTGCTGGTCAAGGGAAAACGCTTTGAAATATCGGCCCCAGCGCAGAATATCATCGGGGCCATGTTCCTCCGCTGGATTATGGACGGAAAGCTGGCCGTACAGCCGGACCCCAAGAACGCCAAGCGCGTGAATCTGGAATTCAAGGCCGACAGCGTCTCCGATGACGATGTGATTGAAGACCTCTACCAGATGGCCCGCAGCGCGGCCGGAGACAACCGCCTGCTGGAGAAGAACGAATTCGAGAAGTGGAGCACCAAGAACTACAAGAAGATGAGCGCCTGGCCGGACCGTGCCATCGCCCGCGGCAAGAGCTGGTTTCGGGACAAGGGCTACTTCCTGAGGGACGGCGTGTGTACGGAAGAAGGCGCCCGCGAGGCCTGCCACGTGGTGGAATTCAAGAACTTCCTGAAAGATTTCACCCTCTCCGACCAGCGCGGAGCCACGGAAGTGGGGCTCTGGAAAGACTACCTGGTGTATGCCCAGCTGTATGGCATAGCCGACAAGGTGGCCGCCCAGTTCAAGAAACTCTACCCGGCCGAATTCTCCAGGCTGGCCCAGGAAACGGGCATGGACACCACTACGCTCATCTACACCATGAACTGGACCAACTCCATGAGCACCAAGGCCTTCACCAACGCGGTCCAACGGGCCGGCAGCATCAGCGGCACCGGCGGCCACACCTCCTTTGGCGGCGGCGGCGGTTTCTCCGGCGGCGGATTCGGCGGCGGCGGCCGGTGATTATCCTTCGATGGTCTTGGCTATCTTCTCGATGTTCAGGCTGCGGGCCGACGCATCGATGATGTCTTTGTACACGCCACCCTTGCGGTAAATCTCGTCGGGGTTGCCGGACTCTTCCACGCGGCCTTTTTTGAGAGCGTAAATCATCTCGCTATCAATAATTTGCGAGATGCTATGGGAGATGATAATCACCGTGCGGTCCTTCTTGATTTCGTCTATGGCGCTCTTGATTTGCTCGGTGGCGATGGCGTCCAACGAGGCCGTGGGCTCATCGAGGAAGATGATGGGCGGGTTCTTGAGGAACATGCGGGCAATGGCGATGCGCTGCTGCTGGCCGCCGGAAAGGTCGGATGCCTTGTTCTGGAACTGGTGCGGCAGGGCCATCACCTGGTCATAGATATAGGCCTTGCGGGCCGCCTCCACCACCTCCTCGTGCGTGGCATCCGGTTTTCCATACAGGATGTTCTCCTCGATAGTGCCGTCAAAAATATGGTTCTTTTGGAGCACCAGGCCGATATGGTCCCGCAGGTAATGCGTATCGTATTCGCTCAGGTCCACCCCGTCCAGGGTGATGGTACCCTTTTGCGGCGCATAGAATTTGTCCAAGAGGTTCACGATGGTGCTCTTCCCCGCCCCGGACAGGCCCACCAGGGCCGTTATCTTGCCGGGGTCTATCACCATGTTCACGTCAAAGAGCGCCTGGGTGCCGTTGGGGTAAGTGAAATCCACCCCCTTGAGTTCGAATCGGCCCTGAATCTTTTGAGGCCGATAGCTGCCGGAAGGCTCCACCTCGTCGTCCGAATCCAGGATGTCGAAGAAGCCCTCGGCATAGATGAGGGCGTCGTTTACGTCGTCGAAGATGCGCTGGAGCTGGGTAATGGGGGCAATCACATTGGAAAAGAGCATCACATGGTACATGATTTTACCGATGGTCATACCCGGGTACTCGATGAGCACAAGGTAGGCGGTGAGAATAATCACCAGCACCGTCCCCACCTGCTTCACAAAGCTCTTGACGCCGTTGTAGTAGAAGCTCACGCGGCGGGTCTCCACCTGGTTCCGTGTCACCTGGTTCTGGAGGTCCAACTGCTTGCGGGCCTCGATGCCCTCCCGGTTGAAAGACTTGATGACATTGATGGAGTCAATGATGTTCTTGATGCCCTGGCTCTTGGTTTCCAGGTGACGGCGCATCTCCCGCCTCCATCCTTTCAGACGCCGCGCCTGGCGGATGGTAATCCAGAAATACACCGGCACGATACCCAGGGCAACCAAGCCCACATAGACATTGGCGGCAAACATGAGGACAAGGGCCAGCAGGGCGCTGGTGAAAAGGGGAAGCAGGTCTATGAAGAAGTTCTGCACCGTCCTGGACAGGCTGCTCACGCCCTGGTCTATACGGGCCTGCACCTTGCCGGTGGCGTTGTCGTCCTCCGAGAAAAAGGCCATGCGGAAGGTAAGCACCTTCTCAATCACCGCCTGCGAAAGGTCTCGGGACACAAAGATGCGCATGCGCTCCCCGTAATAGTTCTGCGCAAAGGTAATGAGGGCCGACAGCACCTCCTTCCCCAGCAGCACCGCGGAGATGATGGTGAGGATGCGCACGGCCTCGTTCCAGCTGAAATCCGTGCCGATAAGGGCGTTGATGGCATCCACCGTCCGGTCCAGGACGATGGCGTTAACCTGCTGCATGAGGGACCCCACCAGGGTGAGGATAAGGGTAATGGCCACCAGAAGCCGGTACGGCTTCACGAAGGGCCGGATGTTCCTGAAAAGTCCGAGTAAATTCATACCCAAAATTACAAAATCTTGGGAAAACAAAAAAAGCAATCGCTTGGGCGATTGCTTTCTCAGTGTGGAGGTAGTCGGATTCGAACCGGCGACCCCATGCTTGCAAAGCATGTGCTCTACCAGCTGAGCTATACCCCCGGGAGCAAAAAACGCCGACCTCTGGTACGGCCGGCGTTTTGGTAGGCCCTGGCAGAGTTGAACTGCCGACCTCTACATTATCAGTGTAGCGCTCTAACCAACTGAGCTAAGAGCCTGTATAATAATGAAAGACTAAAAGTGCAACCTTGCACTTTTCACGATGCGTCGCGTCAATGAGCACAGCTCCAAAAAGGAGGTGTTCCAGCCACACCTTCCGGTACGGCTACCTTGTTACGACTTAGCCCCAATTACCTGTTTCGCCCTAGGTCGCTCCTCGCGGTCACGAACTTCAGGCGCCCCAGACTTT
>Ga0247608_10008738_pt1 | contig 10165 bp, 8 predicted proteins | sample 176DNAGHGlowgp2_FD_193490 | JGI IMG/M metagenome (GOLD analysis project Ga0247608, IMG submission 193490) | Sheep rumen microbial communities from Palmerston North, Manawatu-Wanganui, New Zealand - 1766 DNA GHGlow gp2 | ecosystem: Host-associated > Mammals > Digestive system > Stomach > Rumen ... | reverse complement strand
TGATACGGGACTGCCTCTTTTCGTTGGCGTCGTGAATGATCCGACCATGTCCTGATGTGTCTTGAGCAGAAAAATCCGTAAGGTGAAATGTGAGACTGCAGATATAGTTCCATTTTTTTGTGATTTTATCCGTAAGAGTAGAGATGCTTTTACGGATAAAATTGCGTTACCTGCGATATTATCCGTATGGGGAGATGTGATTTTGCGGATAAAATTGCATTTCTTGCAAAATTATACGTAAAGACTTCTTTGAGTTTACGGATAGAAAAGTGATTTTCGTGATTTTATCCGTAAAAGGGAGTGTGAATATACGGATAAAAATCGCTGTTAGGAAATCTTATGGGTAAATGCCGGAAAAGCACTGCTCCGTTATTTCACCCATCGCTTTCTGCAACTTATGCATCCCTTTAGGCAACTCGCGCAAAGCCCTATTGTGCAGGCTTTTCAGGGCTGATATGCTTCGTTTTGAAAGAAAGGTGCAGCAAGTCCGGTGGAAAGATCTTTCGAAAAAACCATCACTTGCCGGCAGATGAAACAGGAGGATGCAGCGATGATTTCAGTTACAGGGATTTCAAAGAGCTTCGGTGATAAGAAAGTGCTCGATGGTATTTCGATGACGATCGAGGACGGGGAGATTTTCGGACTTCTCGGACCGTCCGGTGCGGGTAAGACAACATTGATCAGAGTGCTGACCGGACAGCTTAAGTTTGATGAAGGTGCGGCGATGATCAACGGCAAAGATGTCAGAAAGCTCACCGGCGCAGATAAGAAACAGTTTGGTGTCATGATGGATGACTTTGGTCTTTATGAGAGACTGACCTGCTATCAGAATCTGAAGGTGTTCGCGGATATCTACAGTGTCGGAGATGCGGAGATCGCAACGGTTCTCAAAGAAGTGAAGCTGGAAGATGCCACGAAAAAAGAAGTGAAGAAACTAAGCAAAGGTATGAAGGAGCGCCTCCGCCTGGCAAGAGCACTTCTGGCACATCCCAAGGTCCTTTTCCTGGATGAGCCGACGAGCGGACTTGATCCGCAGACCAGCAGCGAGATACACGAGATCATAAGAAAGAGAAAAGATGCAGGAACGATCATTTTCCTGACGACACATAACATGGCGGAAGCAGAAAAACTATGCGACCACCTTGTCCTTCTGAATGAAGGGAAGATCGTGGAAAGAGGTGCTCCAAAAGAACTGTGCCTCCGCTATGATCATCAGAAAAAGATCGAGCTTGTAACCACGAAAGGTGAGACAGTCTCGCTGGAAATGAATAGAGAAAATGCAGAAGAAACGAGTGCGCAGATCGCGGAGTTCCTGAAGGAAGGAAAACTCAGCACGATCCACTCGAAAGAGCCGAATCTGGAGACTGTGTTTATGGAGCTCACGGGAAGAAAACTGGAGGTGTAAGAAGATGAGAGAAGCAACAGCGATTTTTAGAAAACAGGTACTTGATACGAGAAAGAACAGAGCGGTCCTGATCCAGTTTATTATGTTCCCTATCATGACGATCGTGATGAGCAATGCGATCAAAGTCGATGACATGCCGGAGTTTTTCTACCTGAAGCTCTTCAGCATCATGTATATGGCGATGGCACCGATCGTGTCGATGAGTGCGATCATCTCGGAAGAAAAAGAGAAGGGGACGCTCCGCGCACTCATGATGAGCAATGTCCGCCCGGCAGCGTATCTTCTGGGTGTCGGTGTGTATGATTTTATTTGCTGCCTGATCGGGACGATGCTCATGAGTAAGTCCTGCGGACTGGATGATGCGGCTTGGTGGAAGTATATGTGTGTGATCATGCTGGGCCTTGTGATCTCCATCATTCTCGGTGCGGCGATCGGTGTCCTTGCCAAAGACCAGATGGCGGCGACGAGCCTTTCGGTCCCGGTGATGTGCCTGTTTACTTTCCTTCCCATGATGGCCCAGTTTAATGACACCATTGATAAGGTCGCAAAGTTTTTATACACCCAGCAGCTTTATCTTGCGCTTACTGACATAAATAATGTTAAGATAGGAACAGAAGGACTGATCATCATTGCGGCAAATGCCATCATCATCTTAGCATTCTTTGTCCTCGCATTTCGGAAAGAAGGACTGAAAAATTGATCCGGCAATTTAGTGTGACCGGTCAAGGATAAAAGCGTGAAAATATCGATCAACATCAACCCGGATAATCCCGAGACCGAGATCAGCGTGACATGTCCCGCGCTGACCCCGGAAGTCGAGAAGCTGATCTCCATGGTTCGCGTCATGGACAGTAAGCTCACGGTCAAAAAAGATGGTGAAGTCTTTCTTCTGGATATCGGAGATATTCTTTATCTGGAAGCCATGGAAAGAAAGTGTTTCGTATATACGGATGGTGCCGTGTACGAATCGGAATCAAAACTGTACGAGCTCGAGCAGCAGCTTGCTGCCTCGGGCTTTTTCCGTGTCAGTAAATCGACACTTCTTCAGTTGAAACATATCAAGTCGCTGCGTGCGGATCTCAATCACCGTATCCGCATCACGATGGATAACGGCGAGCAGATCATCGCCTCGCGCATGTATGCGGACGATCTTAGAGAGCGCCTGGGACTGAAGTAGGGCATGAGGTAAGATGTAATGGATAAGAATAAAAAAAGAAAGATCATAGATAAGAAAAGCATACACGACTTCGTTTATACCACGAGCCTGGCATTCACGATGCAGACGGTCGTTGCCACTATAGTCATGTTTATCACCTCATCGGATACTGCTGCTGAACAGAGCCGGATCAGCTCGATCTACGAGACTCCCGGCTTCCTCTCGAAAAGCACTCTCCTCCAGTTCTTTATCGTCGCCGTTCTTACCGGGGTGATCCGCCACATCTTTATGTCGGACCTGATCCTGAAGATCAAGTCGATCGCCCTTCGGATCACGCTGATGTTCGTCTTCGAGGCAATCATGCTTGCTGTCGTCGTATGGAGATTCAACTGGTTCCACTCCGTGCGGATCGGCCACTGGATCGGCTTTGTGATCGGCGCCCTCCCGTGCCTGGTCATCGGCTTCATCATGGCATATAAGTCCGAGTGCAAAGAAAACGCAGAGATGAATGAAGCTCTCCGCAGAAAACAGCAGGAAAAAGAATAACGCGGATTTTCTATTGTTTTGCAAGGAGCAAATAAAGGAGCGATTCCCCCGCAGATTTTGCAATTGCAAAAAAGTGGGATTATATGCGAACTGGACGGGAGATTCTTCCCGACGGCGAGTTCTGCGGATTTTCTATTGTTTTGCGAGGAGCAAATAAAGGAGCGATTCCGCAGACGCGGAGCGGCGAGGACCAGCGACGTATTTGACTCCTCGCAAAAAGGCAATAAAAAATCCTCACGTTGATCTACCATTGGGGATGATATGGCCAAAGCGTGAGGATGAGGATAATAGTATTGCCATCGATATTGAAGCTACGGTGACAAGAATTATTGTAGTGTACAAACGAGTTTTTTTCAATTAGAATAGTTCTTGAAACTATAACAATCTTCCGAAAAGGCGATTTTTGAGCAAATGTTAAATACTCTTGAAAATTCTATGGGCATGGAGTTTGACGACATTGATTATCCTGTCACGATCCGCCGTGAAAGGCTTTCCGCGTTTCCGAACTTTGCGCAGGAGAGCCACTGGCACGATGATGTGGAATTCCTCTGTGTCCTGAGCGGCGCGATGCAGTGCACCATCAATGGCGAACCGATCGGGCTTTCCCAGGATGAGGGTGTCTTTATCAACTCGCGCCAGATGCATGTGGTTCACTCCGATACCCGCACCGACTGCGATTTTGTTGTCGTCCGGTTCCATCCGCTGCTTCTTTGCGCAACGAAAAATATCGAGAGCCGCTTCGTGATCCCGGTCATCGATAATCCGGATTTTCCATATGCAGTTTTAAGCCCGGAGATCGAGTGGCAAAGGAGTGTCCTTGACGCGATTCTTCGTATATACTATATGAGGCATGAGACGACGCTGGCGCTGGGCGCACAGGGCGAGTTTTTCCATATATGGGAGCAGATCTTCCGCCATAATGCAAAAGCACCCGCCAAAGTCCGTGAGAGCTCGCCGCAGCTTAGCCAGCTGAAGGACATGATCAACTTTATCTCGCTGAATTATCAGCGGAAGATCTCGCTGGAGGATATCCGCATGGCGGGAAATATCGGTAAGACCAGCTGCTGCCTGATCTTCCAGAAATATCTGAACCAGACGCCGAATACGTATCTGACGGTATTCCGTCTGAGAAAGGGCGCGGACCTTCTGGTCAAGACCGATAAAGCGATCGTGGAGATCTCGGAAGAAGTAGGCTTCTCGGGGGCGAGTTATTTTGCCGAGGCATTTAAGAAACACATGGGCGAGATGCCGAGCGAGTACCGGAAGAAACGCCGGATCATGAGCGAGTGATCTGATTTTTCTTTCCTCGAAAAGCACTTATCCCGGACATGAAGAGGGTGAGAAGATGAGCGACTGCGAAAGATGCTCGAATTACGAATATGATGAGATGCTTGGCGAGTATATCTGCGAAGCACCGATCGACCAGGACGCCTGGGAGCGCATGCTCGAGGGCGGGCAGAAGTCGTGCCCGTACTACATCGAGGACGGCGAATATAAGACAGTAAATAAGCAGATCTGACGTGCCCGGATCAGGGCGCTGAAGAAGGACCGGATACAGCACCGGTTCCGTGAAACAAGGGGAGTTATGAAAAAGAAGTATAGAGAAATATTCCGCGAGTTTAAGCCGTACCGGCTGGAGTTTATCCTGGGCCCGGCAGCGAAGCTTTTCGAGGCGATCCTCGAGCTGTTCCTGCCGATCCTGATGGGAAAGATCGTAGATACCGGTTTTTCCTCGGACAGTAAAGGATTCATCGTCCGGACAGCGCTTCTGATGTTTGGTATGGCGGCGATGGGACTTGCCGCAGCAGCGGTGTGCCAGTACTGTGCGGCACGTGCATGCTCGGGCGTGGGCGCGCGTCTTCGTGACCGCCTCCTGACGAAGGTCAATACACTTTCGGTCGCCCAGCAGGAAAGATGCGGTGTGTCCTTCTTAAATGTCGCGATGACCTCGGACGTCAACCAGGTCAGCACCGGCGTTTCGATGTTTATCCGACTGGTATTCCGTGCGCCGTTTATCACGATCGGCGGTATCGTGGCGGCGATCATTCTGGATGCGCCGATGTCGATCGTCATCGGATTCGGATCGTTCCTGTTCCTGGTCACGCTTCTTTCGATCATCCGCGTGACATTTGTGCGCTATAAGATCGTACAGAAAAAACTCGACAACATCAGCGGCGTCGTCAATGAGCGGCTCGCCGGTATCCGCGTGGTGCGTGCTTTTTCGCGGGAAAAGCACCATCAGGATCTGACCGATGAAGCCAGCGCAGACTACGCGAATGAGACGATCTCCGTGTCAAAATATTCCGCGCTCCTGCGCCCGATCACGATCCTCATCATGAACGCTTCGGTCGTATTTGTCCTGTGGATCGGCGGCTACCGTATCGATGGCGGCGTGATCACGGCCGGTATGCTCCTGACCTTTATCAACTACATTTTCAGCATCTTCGACGAACTTAATAAGATCGGAAACCTGGTGGTCATTTTCTCGAGATCTTTCGTCTCGGCAGAGCGCATCGAGAGCGTGCTCGAGCTTGAGCCCGAGAAGAAAGAACCTGCGACCGGCGCTGAAGCGGAAGACCATGATGATAAGGCGATCGTAAAGTGGAAGGATGTATCTTTCTCCTACCTTTCCGGAAAAGATGATTCGGAAGAATACTACGCGCTGAGGGATGTCTCCTTCGAGCTTAGAAAAGGCGAGAAGCTCGGCATCATCGGAACGACCGGTTCCGGTAAATCGACGGTCATCGCACTGCTTCTCCGCCTCTATGAGATCAACAAAGGCCACATCTATGTGGATGGAAAATCGATCGATTCGATCGACGAAAAGACTCTCCGCAGCAAGATGGCGCCGGTATTCCAGACGACAGCGCTTTTCGAGGGGACGATCCTCGATAATCTCTATCTCGGAAGAAAGACGCCGCTTTCCGACGAGGAACTGAAGGCCCGCTGCGAAGTGGCGCAGGCCTGGGATTTCATCTGTGAGAAGGGCGGCCCGGATGCGAAAGTCGAGCCGAAGGGGAAGAACTTCTCCGGCGGCCAGCGCCAGCGTCTGTCGATCGCCAGAGCCCTCTGCACGGATGCGGAGATCCTGCTGCTTGACGATGCGACAGCAGCGCTGGATAAGGACACTTCCGCGAGGTTCTCGGCAGCGCTTGCCGAGCACGCGAAGACACATAACCGGACGGTCGTGGAGATCTCTTCGAAGATCAGCGAGATCGCCGATTCCGATTGGATCATCGTACTGGATAACGGCACGGTGGTCGGCCAGGGCAAGCATGACGCCCTCTTAAAAGAGTGTGAGGCATATGCGCGCATCGCGGCATCCCAGGAGATGGGAGGTGTGGAATAATGGCGAAAGACTCGATGTTGAGCGGAATGGCGAATCTTAATCCGGACGCGGCAAAAATGTCTGACGGCAAGTCCCGCGTCTCCATGAAGGATCTGGCATCCCTTCTGCGTTTTACCAACACCTCGAAGTTCTCATTTATCCTTCTTATCTTCGCGGCGATCCTGAGCGGCGGCCTGCAGGTCGTGGCGCCGGCATTCCTCGGTTATACCATCGACCACATGGGCGAGGCGGGAAGTATCGATCTGTCCTATCTCGGATCGCATGCCCTGATCCTTCTGGGTATGTATCTGGTGGCCGCGCTTTTTACCTGGGTCGTCAGTTACTATGCCAATGTCGTCGCGGCGAAGACCGCGCTGGAAGTAAGACGCGCGCTTTCGCAAAAGCTCACGAAACTTCCTGTTTCTTTCTATGACACCCACCCCCAGGGCGATACCGCGACGCACTTTATCAACGACGCGGACGCGATCTCCGAGGGCATGCTGCAGGGACTTCTGAACTTCTTTACCGTCCTTGTTACGATCCTCGGCACGGTCGGCTTTATGGTATTCATCAGCTGGAAAATGACTCTCATTATCCTTCCGATGGCGGTCCTCATGATCTGGTCGGCGACCACGATCGCGAAGAAAACGACGAAGTACTTCAAGTCCCAGCAGAACCTTGTCGGCTCTATCTCCGGCGACGTGGAGGAGAATCTCTACGGACGAAAAGAGATCAAGGCATTTGGCTGCGAGGACAAGTTCCTCGATGAGTTCAGAGAGAAAAATGAGCAGCTCAATAAATCCTCTGTTACGGCGCAGTTTGCCTCGTCTCTCCCGAACCCGGTGACGCGTTTCGTTGACTCCACTTCATACATTCTGATCGGTGCACTGGGCGTGTGGATCGGCGGCCTTACCGCAGGAAATATCACGACCTTCATCCTCTACTGGAAAAACTTCAGTAAACCGATCAACGACCTGACGAACATCACGACACAGATCATGGCGGCATTTGCTTCGCTGACCCGTGTCTTCTCGATCCTCGATCTTCCGGAAGAAAAGGAAGATCCGGAAGAGACTTCCGAACTCACATCTTCTTCGCCAAAAGCACCCGTACAGGCAGCGGAGGGCAGAGCTTCCTCTGAAGCAGCGGAGGGCGGCTCTTCCCCGGCGGCAGGAGAACACGGCGGAGAAGTGCTTTTCGAGCATGTGACCTTCGGCTATACGAAGGAAAAGAAGATCTTCGACGACTTCAGCCTCCGCGTCGAGCCCGGCCAGAAGGTCGCGATCATCGGACCTACCGGCTGCGGCAAGACCACACTCATGAACCTTCTCATGCGCTTCTATGAGCCGGATTCCGGACGGATCCTGATCGACGGAAAAGACATCACGGAGATGAGCAGATCCGAGCTTAGAAGAAGATTCGGTATGGTGCTTCAGGAGACGTGGCTCCTCGAGCGGTCGATCCGCGACAACATCGCTTACGGGCGTCCGGATGCGACAGAGGAAGAGATCATCGCGGCAGCAAAAGCAGCCCGCGCGCACGGCTTTATCAAGAGACTTCCTGAAGGGTATGACACCGTTCCCGGCAAGGACATCTCGCTGTCGGAGGGACAGAAGCAGCTCCTATGTATCGCGCGTGTCCTTCTGATGGATCCGTCGCTCCTCATCCTCGATGAAGCGACATCCGCGGTCGATACCCTCACCGAGAAGCGTATCGTCGAGGCCTTCGATAACATGACGAAGGGAAGAACGGGCTTCATCATTGCCCACCGTCTTTCCACCATCGCCGGCGCCGATCAGGTCATCAAGCTGGGGAAGAAAAAGTAAATACGCAGCACTTAATGGCGGGCCTTTTCAGGGCCCGTTTTTTTTGTTTGAGAAGAGGGGGCGTACATCCCGCTGCGATTTCCAGATTTTTTCTCGTTTTAAGGGGGTATTTGGAAAAATATGAGAAAAATGCGCGTGAACAAGTGCTTTTGGCGTAGATTTCCAAAGTATTTCTCGCTGGACAGTAGTTTGTGGAAATATTTGAGAAAAATACGCGTTTTCGTCGTTTTGAGGGTAAGATTTCCAATATTTTTCTCACTTGGCGGCTGTTTTTGGAAATAATCGAGAAATCGTTATCTTTCTCACGAAAAGCACTGCTTCCTCGCGAAAAGAACTCGCCTCGAAACGTTACGCGCAAGTGCTTTTCGAGGATTTGCATGTTCTTTTCGAGGATTATAAAATCAGTGAAATTTTAATCGATTTTGCCTTGTTTTGACCTCTTATATCCTATATACTGATATACGGAAAAAGTTGGGTTTCTCACACTCGTTTTTCCCTGATTCAGTTTCTAAAATTTTGACATAAGGAGAGGCTCGTTGTTATGAAAGTAAACATTACTGAGACCGTACTGCGTGATGCGAACCAGTCGCTGATCGCGACCAGAATGCCGTTTTCGGATTTCGAAGACATTCTGGAAACACTGGATGAGGCGGGTTATTACTCGCTGGAGTGCTGGGGAGGCGCGACATTTGATTCCTGCCTGCGTTACCTCAATGAAGATCCGTGGGAGAGACTTAGAAAGATCAAGGCGAAGGTGAAGAAGACTCCGCTTCAGATGCTCCTGCGTGGACAGAATATCCTCGGATATAAGCACTACCCGGATGACGTCGTACGTCTCTTCATCAGAAAGTCCGCCGAGAACGGCATGGACATCTTCCGTATCTTCGATGCTCTCAATGATTTCCGTAATATCGAAGTCTGCATTGACGAAGTAAAGAAGTGCGGCAAGCATGCACAGGGCTGCATCTGCTACACCACCTCTCCGGTACATACACTCGAGAAGTACGTCGAGATGTGCAAGGAACTCGAGAAGATGGGCGTTGACTCCATCGCGATCAAGGATATGGCAGGTATCTGCTCTCCGAAGGAAGCCTATGATCTCGTAAAGGCGATCAAGGACGCGAAGATCTCCGTTCCTCTCTTCTTCCACACTCACCATACAACAGGCATGGGCCCGATGACACTTATGAAGGCGATCGAGGCCGGTGTGGACGGTATCGACTGTGCGATCTCCTCTTTCGCAGGCGGTACATCCCAGCCTTGCACAGAGACGATGGCATACACCATGGGTCAGTACGGCTATGAGTCCGGTCTGGATACAGACAAGCTCAAGAAGATCGCGGATTTCTTCGTTCCTGTAAGAAAGAAGTTCCTCGACAACGGTACACTCAATCCTGCCGTTATGGGCATCAAGGCAGATATCCTCAAGTATCAGGTTCCGGGTGGAATGCTCTCTAACATGATCGCTAACCTCAAGGATATGAATGCTCTCGATAAGTTTGACGAAGCACTCGCAGAGATCCCTGCAGTACGTAAGGATATGGGTTATCCGCCGCTCGTTACACCTCTTTCCCAGATGGTTGGTAACCAGGCGGTTCAGAACGTTCTCCTCGGTGAGCGTTATAAGAATATCTCCAAGGAGATCAAGGCGTATCTGCGCGGTGAATACGGCAGAGCTCCGGGCGAAGTAAACCAGGAACTCATCGACAGATGCTGGAAGCCGGAAGAGCTCGTTAAGGGCAGATTTGCTGATTCCCTTGAGCCTGCTTTCGAAAAGACCAAGGCAGAACTCGGCAAGCGTGCACGTTCTGACGAGGATGTCCTCTCCTACATCGCTTTCCCTCAGGTTGCTGAGAAGTTCTTCGACTACCGTGAAGAGCAGGAGAGCAACACCGTGAATTACA